>Ga0265322_10000299_pt1 | contig 21064 bp, 17 predicted proteins | sample 41222metaG_FD_193584 | JGI IMG/M metagenome (GOLD analysis project Ga0265322, IMG submission 193584) | Rhizosphere microbial communities from Carex aquatilis grown in University of Washington, Seatle, WA, United States - 4-12-22 metaG | ecosystem: Host-associated > Plants > Roots > Rhizosphere...
ATGGTCGGTTTGAGTATTACGACCATGGTACAAATCCAGACATTACTTTCTGCGAGCCAGGTGGAATTTCGTGTGATTCCTCATATCCAAACAATGAAGGAATTATGGGGAATCGAACACGATGCCGCTCAAAAATATTTTGAAACGAAAAAATCATCCGACCAGCAGAAACTGGATTTTACCGTTTCACAATTCCATCAAGCCGTCGATTCGCTTGTCCGCATGACGGATACGTCCAATCAATTCTTGAAAGAAATCGTCGACCGGCAAAGTCGATTTGAATCTTTTCTCAAAAAAGAATCCGAACAACTCGCAGATAATCCGCATTTCAACGCGGTATCGGATTTGCAGGCACAGAGCGTTGAACCGGACTCCATGATTCAAAGTATGCGATCGTTGAGTGATATGTACCTTCCGCCCTGGGTAAAAGGATGGAAATTATTCAATGACCGGATTCCGATCGTCATTACGACAGTCTATTTTATCATGATCTTGGCTCTTGCGATCAGCGGCGTCGTCGCGTTATTCGTTGCCCGGACCGTTACGCGCCCGATTCAGGCATTGAAAGCGGGTACGGAAAAAGTGAGTGAAGCGCAATACGAAACTGTTCCGATCACATCGAACGATGAAATTGCCGAGTTGACGGTCGCATTCAATTCGATGAGCGATAAATTGAAACATCTTGATGAAATGCGCATGCAGCTCATGTCGGAAATTTCGCATGAAATGCGAACACCGCTGCAGGTGATCAAAGCCGGTTGCTACTCGATCATTCATACGAAGGACGGTCCCAGCTTGACGCAGCGGCAACGCGACGCCGTCGGCATGATTCATCAGGCGACGAACAGAATCAACCAGTTTGTCAATTCGTTTCTGGATATCGCGAAGATGGAAGCCGGTTTGATGAAATTCAACTTCGAGAGTGTCAATATCGTGGATATCCTCAACCCGTTGGTGCAGGAAGCGCAACTCATCGCCCAAACACGCCAGATACAGATCGGGTTCACATCCGACCAGCTTCCGCTCATGATGATCGATAAAGACAGGATGAGCCAGGTGTTCAGCAACCTCCTGTCCAATGCATTGAAGTACACTCCGGATCAGGGAACAATTTCTCTCTCGATTGTCAAGACGAACGATTGCGATTCGGTCGGCAATGCCGGTCTGGGATGTGTGAAACTGGAAGTGCAGGATTCGGGCGTCGGAATTCCTGAAGCGGATCTGGCAAAGCTATTTAACAAATTTTATCAGGCGAAAAATGTTCCGCTGGTCAATGAAAAAGGATCCGGGCTCGGTCTCGCGCTGGTCAAGCATGTTACCGAAGCACACGGCGGGCGCGTGAGCGTACGAAGCCAGGTCGGCGTCGGTTCGACATTCACCATTCTCCTTCCGTTACGAACGACGTAACACACTCTCTATGAATCTTCAACCATCCACGGAATCGTTTTTATCCGACATCGAACAATTCGCTCAGCGAAAATTCCGGTATCGCCTGGAAATCGGTTTGCTGATCGAAGCGGCAAACTCGGTATCGCTTCGCCGGGTACTGGATGATATCCTGTTCCATGCGAAATTTTTGGCGAATGCATTCAATCTCCTGAAAAGAGTCGGAAGCGATAGTCCGGACACGGTGAAACTTTCATCGGAATTTCAGGAGGGTGTTGAAAAAGTGTCTACGTTATTGCGGACACTTATAAAAGAAAGTCCGAAAGAAATGCGGGACATTTTTTTGAAACGTTTTCTTTCTCTTTCAGCGGAAAGTATGAACGAATTACTTTCTCTGTGCACTGAATTAAGCTGGATGAAAAATTATTCATTGGAACAAAATCGTCATCATCAGTAACGCATTGATACGAAAAATACATATTGAACGCGCTGCATTGCTTGCCGTCGTTGCCGCTACGGTTGCCTGGCTCGGCGGGAGTATTATCCGTGCGATGATCGGATTCGACTTACTGCAAGTCGGTACGCTTGACTTCAAACCGAATATTCATCCGTATGTCGAGCGGGTAGTCTACAGTTTAATTGCGCAAAGTTCGTTGATCGTGGATATCGCTTATGTTGTGCTCTGGATCGCCGGGATTATTTTTCTCAAATCGACGACGCTCCGTCTCAAAGAGCATGGCTGGTTGATGATTATCGCGATACTGTTTTATTTGTTCACACCGGTGGAAATCTATTTGATGGTTCTGGATATGAAATTCTGGATGCTGGATCATATCGGATCCAACGATCTCGTGGAATTCCGCATACTGTTGATTCACCGGCTTGCGGCATTATCCGGTGTTCCGCTGATTGCCGTACTCTGTTATTACACCGGTGTTGTGATGGCGGTGTTCCGCCCGTTCCGGCGTTCATCCTCAACAACTTCTCATAATGAATATAACCCTTCAGCATGAACCTTCTGTCGCGCGTCAAAAGAAATAAAGGCATTGTATTCGTCTGCTTGATATTTTTCATTGCAGGGATGCTGCGTCTTAACGATCTTTCATTCTACACACCGGACAGCAGTCGGTATTTGATCTGGGGAAATTCACTTGCTCACGGCAAAGGATTCGTGGATGAAACACTTCCCGATCCTGATCCGTATGTCGTTCACGCCCCATTATATTCTGTCCTGATCGCTCCGGTGGAATTTCTTGCACCGTATTCAACCGTTCTGGTGAAACTGTGGACATTGTTGTGGGGCGTTCTTGCCGTTCTTTTATTGTACGCATGGCTTTGCCGCGCGATCGGAAAATCCGGAGCTCTTGTCGGAGCAATTCTGTTTGCCGGAAATCCGCTATTCTGGCTTTATTCAACCGAGGTTCTTTCTGATGCGCCGTTTATTGCCGCTGTACTCGGCGTGTTTTATTTGTGTGAACGGATGTGTGTAACGGAAGAACGGAAATTGTCGGAACAAATTTTCCTGTTGGTTGCCGTGTTATTTGCATCGATGGTGCGTGAGGTCGGTGCGGTGGTCGCTGTTGCCGCTGTCGGTTTTCTATTTCTCCATAAACGATTCAAAGAACCGGTTATTATGATACTGGTGACAGGGATCCTGATCGCGTTGTGGTATGTGCGAAACAATGTCTATGCTTCGACAGCTTCGATGTATGCCGGGGGTAATATTTCTCTTGTTTTTAGAAAACTGATGACCGGTTCGAATTCCTCGCTGATCAACGAATTCACAGTGCGCATCTGGCTCACATTCCGTTCCTATGCATTACAAATTCCGGGCCTGATATTTTATCCGATGTTCCAGGGACATTTCGGACATCTCTTTTATATTCCGTCCTCTCTTTCGACCGGATTGGAAAATTTGATTGCCGCTGTTTCGGGATTTCTTGAACCGGTTATCGATATACTTATCATGATAGGTCTTGTCGGTGATTTTGTTTCCGGAAAAAAAATGCTGATCCGGGGGTTCTTCGTCCTGTTCTACGGCGGTGCGATTTTACTCTATCCGATTAATGACGTTCGATTCCTGGTGCCGCTCATCCCTCTACTTATTTTGTATTTGATGCGGGGAACGAATTGGCTTTCGAAAAAAATATCCGGATTGTCGACTATCCGGCAAACGAAATATGCCATCACACTTGCCGTCTTGGTAATGGTTCCGAATCTTGCAAGTGCAATCGAAATGATGAAAGCCAATATCACTTATTATTCTCATCCGGAAACATTTTATTCAGCCGGCGATGAATCGGCGTTGTACTCTTCTCTCTATGCACGACCGTGGACGACCCTGGGAAATTGGATTCAACAGCATCTGGATGAACATGCAATCATCGTGAGTCCGTACAAACAACTTGCGACAGTCGTCGGTGAGCGGAAAGTGATGATCCTCGATAAAGGAATTACGCTGCCGCAATTCGAGCAGGAAATTCGCAATAACGGCGTCGAATATCTCGTTGCTCCGCGGCGTTGGGGAACGATCAATGTCTATGAAGCACTCATGATGGAATCGAAGCGGTTCCGCTTTCAAGAAATCTACACGGTCGGCGATCTGCATTTCTTCCAAATTCATTTCAAACTTCGTGAACCATCGACTGTGGATGATCAAACAAATACAATTGATACATCTAACACGGCGAGTGCAAATCTCCGGAATGGATGGCGGCAACTCTCGGCAGGAAAATATGATGTTGCGAACGGATATTTTCTGAAGGCAATGTCTCTTGCATCGTCTCAGCCGGAAATCGTTTACTATACTCTCGTTTCGTACAGCTTGCTGGATGATTCTGTTCATGCGCGGGAATATTATCAGCACTTGTATGCCGCGCCGCAGGCAGGATCGTATCTCGATCCGGCATCGTCCTATCTTTCCGCAATGAATCAAATTAACAGCGCACGGGATCTGCATTACGCCGACGGTATAGCAGTGCAATCGTATAAAGCCGCTTCGGTCTACTGGAAGTTAGGCGCGTATCATAAAGCCGCGGAGCTGATGAATTACTCGCTGAATGTCGATTCAGAATATTTTGTCGGATTGCTCTGGGGCTTGCATTTCAATCTCCAACTCGGCGATACGGGAACTGCAAAAAAATATCTTACTGTCCTGGAAAATATCGATGCAAAAAATCCTGTCGTGCAGACCTTTCATCAAATTTTTCTGACCGCCGATTCCATCGGGAGCAGTAACAAACATAAAGATCGCAGTCGCCTCTATCTGGCGGTCGCAAATCTCTATCGGAAAACTGAATTATTCGATGAAGCAATCGATGAAGCGGAATTGTCATTGCGCGAAAATCCCGATAATGTCGATGCACTTTTGTTGATTGCACGAGTCCATGAACAACATTCTCACTATCCTGTTGCCGAAAAAACGTACCGGCAAATTTTATCGTTTGATCCGAATAACAATATTGCCCGCGCACAAATTGATTCGCTTCAGATGAAGATGAAGCATCATGGTTTGTAGGTTGTTTTTCTGTCAGGATTTGCGTATTCTTACAGATATCACAAACATGTGTATAGAGAATGAATTACCTCCATCTCATCAGCGAATTGGAAGAAGTCAGCAAACAGCTTGCGGTCACACTGCGGTATGAAAAAGGTGACTTCGAAGGCGGCTATTGTATTTTGAAGGATCAAAAAATTCTCGTTATCAATAAACGCCTGCCGGATGCACGCAAAGCGTCGGCGCTTGCGCAGGCGCTTGCAGAATACGGCATTGAAACGACCTTCATCAAACCGAATGTGCGAACGTACATTGAAGATGAAGTTGCCAAACTTTCCAAACAGGCACGATGATCACTGCGGTCATATTCGATCTCGATAACACGCTGGTCGATTTTATGGCAATGAAACGCCGTGCCATCGATGCAGCCGTTCAGGCGATGATCGATGCCGGACTCAATCTATCTCCCGATGAAGTGAAAGCGCGCATCGACGCCATCTATAAAGAACGCGGCATCGAATTTCAAAATGTTTTCGATCAATTGTTGTATGATGTGTTCAATAAAGTCGATTACAAAATCCTTTCTGCCGGAATTATTGCCTACCGGAGAGCCCGTGAAGCGGCGCTCGTTCCGTATCCGCACGTCTACATGACGCTGATGGAATTGCTGAAACGCGGGATGCTTCTCGCCGTCGTTTCCGATGCGCCGGCACGGGAAGCGTGGCTGAGGTTGTGCTATCTTAATTTTCACCATATCTTTCATGCCGTCGTTACGTTCGAAGACACCGGCGAGCGAAAACCGAATCCCGGTCCGTTCAGGAAAGCGTTACAATTGTTGAATGTCGGAGCCGACAAAGCGCTCATGATCGGCGACTGGGCTGAACGGGATATGATCGGCGCGAGTAATATCGGTATGAAAACGGTCTTCGCACGGTACGGCGATACGTTCGGTACGGTCGAAACGCACGCCGATTATGAAATCAACGATATCAAAGATTTGATTCAGATTGTTGAACAGGAAAATTCCGGAGTGACTGCCAATCATGGTTGAAGGCATCGGCGTCGATGTGGTGGAAATCAAACGACTGCAGGAAACTGTGACGAAGTGGGGTGATGTATTTCTCAGAAAGATTTTTACCAACAAAGAACTTCGCTATGCCCGATCGAAAAAAGATCCGGTGCCTCATATCGCCGCGCGGTTCGCCGTGAAGGAAGCAGTCGCGAAAGCGCTCTCGACCGGCTGGAGCGGTGGGTTCCGGTGGAAAGATGTCGAAGTGGAAAACGATTCCTTGGGAAAACCGTCTGTGATTTTGTATGGCACGATGAAAGATTTGCTTGCCGGAGGGAAAATATTTGTTTCGATTTCACATTCGGAAAATGTCGTTGTCGCTTTCGCCGTCATCGAAAAATGAGGTAGTGAGTCAGTTTGAAATATTCCAAGCAAAAAGTCGTCTTTGCGAGGCACATCGTGCCGAAGCAATCTCAACGCAGTTCAAATTGAGGCACTACAAAAACGAAGATTGTTTTTCCCCGAAAAAATAATTATGTTGATACTACAACGTCGGTTATCCCTCATATCTGAAGGAATTATCGCATGAAACAGATTGGCATCAAAAAATTGTACTACTCGATCAGTGAAGTCAGCAAGATCACCGATTTGGAACAGTATGTCCTGCGGTACTGGGAATCGGAATTCGAGCAGTTGAAGCCCGCCAAGAATCGCGCGGGCAATCGTATTTATACGAACCGCGAAATCAAGATGATTTTGTATATCAAGAAACTTCTTCGCGAAGAACGCTATACAATAGAGGGCGCCAAACAGGTGTTGTTGACGTATGTTCCTGACACCGATACCGGTGAACAACTCGAGCTTCTTGCCGCTGCTGCGGAGCCGGAAACAATGTCGCAATCTGTTCAGCCGAAGACAACGGAAAACCGACTCCGTAACGATATGATCGATGTAAAGAAATTTTTGGAAGATTTACTGGTACGATTGGCATAATTACCCGGAGAAATGTTCATGAACAATGAAATGAACACATCGCGCGTTGTCACTGCTGAGGAAGCTCAGGAAATTGTTCGCGCGTTTATGCTGAAAGTGTACGGATGGATGTCCGCCGGTTTGATGATCACGGCGATTGTCGCTCTCGGCACATATCATTCAAAACAGCTTCTCGAATTGATACTCGAAAACCGCATCGTCTATTTCGGTTTGATTATTGCACAGCTTGGATTGGTCATCTGGCTTTCCGCGCGAATACAAAAAATGTCTGCCGTGACTGCGACGATGGTCTTCGTTGGATATTCCGCATTGACCGGCCTAACGTTATCGGTTGTGTTTATTATTTACACTCTTGCATCGCTTTCATCGACGTTCTTTGTTACCGGCGCGACGTTCGGTGCGATGGCCGTATACGGCACAGTCACGAAACGTGACCTGACAAGCATGGGAAGTTTCCTGATGATGGGACTTGTCGGGATGATTATCGCTTCCGTCGTGAATATGTTTTGGGCGAATGAAACGTTGTACTGGATAACAACATATATCGGCGTGTTTATTTTTGTGGGCTTGACTGCTTACGATGCGCAAAAAATTAAAACGCTTGCCGCCGCATCGATGCAAGGCGAAGAGGCGGAACAAAAAGCATCCATCATCGGTGCATTGCGGTTGTATCTTGATTTCATCAATTTGTTTTTGTTGTTGTTGCGTGTGTTAGGTCGCAGACGATAAAAAAATCCCCGTCACCCTGAGCGTAGTCGAAGGGTGGAAGTGGTAATCGGGAGAGCAGGTTTCGAAGACTGGCTTCGGCTCGGTACATGGTTCGACTTCGCTCACCATGACGCTTGGTTTTAAAAAATAAATCCCCGTCACACTGAGCGCAGTCTCCCAAAGGGATGCCGTTGGCAGAAGTGTGGACGAAGCGAATCTGTAAGTAAAGAGTTGTATTGTAAAACTCGGAACGTGGCGCAGCCCGGTCCCGAAGGGATTCCTTCGGAATAGCGCACTTGTAACATAGGTGGAGGCATACAAGTGAATTATTTTGTTTATATTCTGAGAAGCGAGAAGAGTGGACGGTTTTATATTGGTCAGACACATGACCTCGGTCAGCGTTTGAAACGACATAATGGAGGGCGTTCGACCTTCACTAAAACGGATCGACCGTGGGATTTAATTTTCAGTGAAAGCTATTCGACCAGAAGTGAGGCAGTGAGAAGAGAACGATATTTGAAGTCTCCTCAAGGTTGGAAAGAATTGAAAGAAATAAAAAAAGTTATATTGTCAAACTCGGAACGTGGCGCAGCCCGGTAGCGCACTTGCTTGGGGTGCAAGGGGCCGCGGGTTCAAATCCCGCCGTTCCGACTTCAAAAAGAAAAGGGTTTTGTGGATAATTCGGATTGAATCGAATTATTTTCTTAACCCTTTTTTATTTAATAATCCTTCCTTTTCACTCGTTTTCCACTAGAATCCTTAACAAAAACTTAACACAGGAAACTTGAAGTCATCGGGATTTTTCGTATATTTAGGACAGTAAAATCCCATCCCATTTCTGTTCATTTTTCAAATTCTATTTAATGAGTAGCAAAAGTATTTTCAGCGCCATTCAACGTCCGAAACACTCAACGGAATTTCGCCGTCGTCGCGCACAAAACTGGCTGACGCTCGGCTTTACCTACGCGGCGATGTATATGGGACGCTACAATCTTTCGTTCGCCAACAAAGCGCTTTCCGATAATTACGGTTGGGATAAAGTACAGGTCGGGGCGATCATCACCGCCGCACTTTCCATTTATGGTATCTCTGCAATGTTCAACGGACCGATTGCCGACAAGATCGGCGGCAGGAAAGCAATGCTCATCGGCGTGTTCGGCGCGGTGTTCTTCAATCTCTTGTTCGGGCTTGGTGCGTACATCGGGATTCTCGGAACCGGTCCTTTACTGCTCGGATACTTTGCAACGATCTGGGCGCTCAATTCTTATTTCCAATCGTTCAGCGCGCTTGCGCTGATCAAAGTAAATTCCGGTTGGTTTCATGTCCGTGAGCGCGGAACGTTTTCCGCAATCTTCGGATCGATGATACAAAGCGGCAGGGCGTTGATCTTTATTGTCGGCGGAGTTGCCGTCGCGTTCCTTCCGTGGCAATGGGTATTTTTTATTCCCGCAGGTATCATGGGTGTGATGGGATTTCTTACGTTGAAATTTGTCCGCGATCATCCGGATGAAGTCGGGTTTCCGGCGTTCGACACGATGGATGCGACGAGCGGCGACACCGAAAAAGTGAACATGAAGTATCTAATGAAGAAAGTTATCACGAACCCGGTCACGCTCACCATCACGATGGCGGAATTTTGCACCGGTTTTGTGCGGCACGGGTTCGAACAATGGTTCCCGCGCTACATGCAGGAGGCGCAACATCTGCAACTGAATTCTGCCGTCTTCCAGCAAGGTGCGTTTATTATCGTTGTCGCAGGAATTGCCGGAGCGATTGCCGCGGGCACACTGTCGGACTGGCTGTTCACGTCGCGCCGTCCTCCGGTGGCGTTTTTCGGTTACGCATTGCAGATCGTTTGTCTCGTTGTCGTGTGGCTTGCGCCGAGCCTTCTCATGATTATTGTTGCGTTCGTGGTGAACTCGTTTGCCATCAGCATGGTGCATTCGATGTTGTCGGGAACGGCATCGATGGATTTCGGCGGTAAGAAAGCTGCCGCAACCGCGACTGGAATGTTCGACGGTATGCAGTATATCGGCGGGGCAGCCGTCGGGTCCGGCATGGGATGGATGCTCGAACGATTCGGCTGGGGCACATGGGCGCCGAGCATGATTATTTTTTCCTTGATCGGCGGAATATTAATGATCCGTTTGTGGAATGTGTATCCGTCGACACGGGCTGCACAACCGATCCGTGTAAAAGAAATTATTCCCCCGGTTCCTACCTCTATCAATAAGCCCACCAGTATAGAAGTCTAAGAACTCTTCCATTATTTGTTCTATTTGATTGGGAAAGCATTGTTGCTCGTCTGAAATATTTTACCCAAAAGTAGAAGTTGATAAAGATTTTTCGTATCTTCTTGAAGACGGTTGTACGATAATGGTGTGAAGATAGATTGTGATGATGGTGAAGAGATCCAGATTTTTTGCTCATGAGTTTTCCGGAATTGAACGTAAGTCCTTCGAAGCAATTCTCCCTGGTTCGCGCCCATTCCCGAAAGAAGTCTTAATTTTTCTGAAAAGTGCTGCGATTCTGTTCGCACTGGCTATTGTCATTGTTCCTGAACTTCCCCAATCGTTATTTCTTGCCCTGAATCCGGCGACACAGAAGCCGTACTTTGTCATCCGAAGTCATATTACCGTTACACAATTCAATCTCTTTTGGGGTTTCCTGGGATTTTCAAAAATTTCTTTGTGGTTGAGAATCTTTTTTTTCCTTTGCACGGCTTTCCTTACCGTTCTCCCGTTGCCGAAATCGGAAATCAAACTCATTGCTCAACCGTTTTTCCTACGTGGAAAACAATACGTTTGGCTTGCAGGTATCATCATTTTTTCCACCGTCGTTTTTTATGTTTTTCGGATTCCGTATCACCTGAATGTTCTGTTCGGCGATGGTGCGACGATTCCCGGCGATATCGATAACGGCATGGTCTTCCCGGCGGAAATTCTGACCTGTTATTCTTTTATCTGGATGAAATCCGTGATCGCGATTATCTATCCGGCGATTACAACGAACGGCGCGATTGTGATGACGACGTGTCTTTCCGGCGGTGTATTTGTCGGAACTCTCTGGATGTACGGACAGCGGTGGGGGATCACGCCGGTCGGGCGAATCATTTTTACGTTGAGCGGAATTTTGACTGGTTGCACGGCAATGTTTTTCGGCTATATCGAAACGACGCAGATGGAATTGATGTCGTTCATGATGCTGTCGATGTCTGCAGTTTTTGTTTTTACCTCCGTCGGGCGTTCAGCAAAACGGTGGGAGATTTTCGCATTCTTCTCCGCGTCGCTTGCTTTTCTTTTTCATGCGGCGGGAATACTTCTTATCCCGGCATGTTTCGTATTCATGATGGATTCGTTCAACGGAACGTTGCGCGGTTTTCCGTGGCTCTCTCGTACCGCGATAGGATTACGGCATGTTCTCATTATTGTGGGGATTGTTATCCTTCCGTATTTTTACATGCTGGTACAACCGTTTTTCCTTCAAGGGAGCTTCGGCAATATTACTGGCGGTGCGGATCATATTATGTTCGTTCCGCTGAGCTTCGATTATCTGCATCCCGTATCGCCTCTCATTTCGTATTCGTTATTTTCCTGTTGGCATCTCGCGGATATATTCTCGGCGATGTTTGTCACCGCTCCATTGAGTATTGTCTTGCTTGCCGCGGGTATTTATACGATGTGGCGGTGTCATATCATCCTGACGATTGCCGAATGGCGCAACCTTTTATTTCTCGGGTTGGCTGCCGCCGGGTGTTTGAGCGTTCCGTTATTCTGGAATCATGATTTCACGATGTGGGGGGATTGGAATCTTGCCGGAACGTACCTTTTCCCGTTCGGATTCTTTGCATGGGTGATGTGTTTAACCGTTTTCCGGCATACGGATCTTTCACGAAACGATTTCCTGCGATTATTTCTGCCCCTGTTGTTTGTCCAGGCAGTCTCTGCAATTGGCATTATAGGGCAAATGTTTTAACAGGATTCTTTCCTAATTCTCACATTGCGACTCATTGTAAATCTTCTTACCTTTGCAGTCATGGAACGGCAATGATGAAGAATTTTATCCATAGCGTTCGAAAGTTTATGACACCGTTGGGGTTGGTGGAGCGCGCCCAAATTGTTGCGTCAACTGGCGTTCTTGTTGCCATGGGTACGATCATCGGAATTTACCTCGCGGCCGGTGAACGGTTCCGGCCGTTGGATTTTCTGAGCGCGATGACGGTGGGTGTCATCGGGTACATCAGTATTCTCTTCTTGCTGAAATACGGGCGGATTCTGGATGAACAACGGCGGGAACTCCTGGAACTCAATACTATTACCGAAGCGGTCAACAGTTCCGTCCAACTGGAATCTGTTCTTCATGCCGCTCTCGTCAAGGTGATGGAGTTGCTGAACGCCGACGCCGGTTGGATTTATCTTGAGGAAAATAATTTATTGATACTTCGCGATATCAACGGAACAGAGGCGGAAATATTTCCGCAGCAAGTTTCTATCGATGATGAAACGATGTCATGGATTCGGTCTCCCGGATTGTTCAAGACCGATGATCCGAAAATTGTGCAATCGACCACCATGGAGTTCGCGAATCAGGGTATTACGATGATAACATCGATGCCATTACTCCGCCAACATGAATTCTCCGGCGTTCTGATTATCGGAAATAGCGAGCCGCGCAAATACGAAGCGAAAAAAATCGCAGTGATTCAGGCATTCGGCAACCAAATCAGCGCGGCATTGAATAATGCTTCGTTATTCGAACAGGTGAGAGAATCGGAACAGGTGTATCTCGATCTGTATGAATATTCTCCGGATATGTATCATACCATCGATAAAAACGGCATTATTCTCAGTTGCAATATTACCGAAAGCCGTTTATTAGGTTATGCCAAAGAGGACATTGTCGGTAAACCGGTTGTCAAACTGTATCCGCCGGAGCAACACCATCAGGTCAAAGAAAATATGAGAAAAATTTTTGAGGAGGGGCAGGAACTTCATGGTATCGAAGAGCAAATGTTGTGTCACGACGGAACACTTCTCGATGTCAGCGTCAATACGTCTCTTATCCGTAGTCTTGACGGTTCGCCGCAGGCTGTGCGGATGGTGCTTCGGAATATTACCGAAAAGAAAAAAATGGAGGAAAAAATTTTACAGGCGCAAAAAATCGACAGTATCGGCAATCTTGCCGGCGGTATCGCCCACGATTTCAATAATATCCTGACGGCAATTTTAGGGTCTGCATCAATGATGCGTCGCCGGATTAAAGACGACCAGCGGTGGCTGAAATATGTCGATTTGATTGAAACGACTTCCCGGCGCGGTGCATCGGTCACGCGCCAGCTTTTGACATTTGCCCGCAAAAACAATCCTCATGTCGATCGAATCGATGTGAACGGAATCATCGAGCAGACGTTGCGTTTATTTGAAATCACCGCCCCGAAATCGATTCATCTCAAATGTGTTTTGTCGCCGGAACCGGTTCTCGTGGAAGCGGATGAAAGTCAGCTTCAACAAGCATTGCTCAATTTGTGCATCAATGCACGTGACGCTATGCCCCAGGGCGGCGTGCTGGTTATTCATTGCGAAGGTGTCGATTTGAATCATCAGGAAGCTCTGGAATTCACCGAGGGCACGTCGGGTCGTTTTGTGAAAATTACGATTGCGGATTCCGGTATCGGCATTCCTCCTCATATTTTGGCGAAAATTTACGAACCGTTTTTCACGACGAAAGAACAAGGTAAGGGAACCGGGCTCGGACTGTCGGTCGTGTACGGTGTTGTGCGGAGTCATAACGGCTACATCAATGTGAGCAGTGAAGTGAACAGCGGTACGGTTTTCACAATTTATTTGCCGAGAATTTTTGCACAGGAATCGTTGACGGAAGGAGTTCCATCTGAAAGTGTGGTCGGCGGAACGGAGCACGTGCTGTTGATCGAAGATGAATCCTCCGTGGGAGAAATCGGCGCCGATATTTTGCAGGAGCTTGGGTACCGGACGGATATCGCACGGAACGGACGTGAAGCAGTCGAAAAATTATTGTTGCCCGATGGTCGATATGATCTTGTCATCCTTGATATGAACATGCCGCGCATGGGCGGCAGGGAAACGTTCGACCGGATCAAAGAATTGGTGCCGAACCTCAAAGTGGTGGTGTGCAGCGGATATAGTGCCTCGACGGTTGATGACGGAAAGTTTATGCATGCCGTGGATGGATTCATTCAGAAGCCGTATGAATTGCATGACTTCGCAAAAAAAATCCGGTCCGTACTCGATTTTCACAAAAATGTTCCGGCGTAATCCTCATCACTACACATGACCGTATGAATTCTATCGGTGAATACTTAAAAGCAGCCCGGGAAGCGAAAGGTCTTTCGCTGGATGATATTGCCAGAGATACGCGTATCAACAAGAAATATCTCGAGGAAATCGAACAAAATATCACTCCTCAACTTCCGGCGGCGTACATCAATGCATTTTTAAAATCGTTTGCCCGTGAAGTGGATCTGGATTTGACAAAAATTCCCGAATTTACACCGTCAGATCGTGCGCTTCCGGTTTCTCCGGATGTCCAAAAAATGGCACAAACTGTTTCTGATCGTCCTTCAGAAAATTCTCATCACGTTACAAAAGAAAATGCGGCAGGTGAACGACCGCGTCAGAAAATACGGACGATCGTCATTCTGGTTCTGCTTGTTGCCGGCCTTGCCGTGTCGATTTTCTTGTTGCGTGAAGAAAAACTGCCTCCCCCGCAGGAAGTTTCTTTTTCGGACGTCGTCAAAGAGCAGGAAGCGAAAGCAACTACCGTGAATGCTGTCAAAGATTCTCTGACAATTTTTGGACAAAAGGGAGCGGCGATCGCGGATAGCTTATCGTTAGAGGGTGTTGCGAGTGAATCGGTGTGGGTGCATATTGTCATCGATGGAATGAAAACGTCGGAACAGATTTTCCCTCCGGCGAAGCACATGAAATGGAAAGCAAAGAAGAATTTTGTCGTGTCGATGGGCAATGCGGAAGGAATGACATTTACATTGAACGGAAAACGACTCGGCGCTCTCGGCACAGCCAAGAAACCGTTGCGGAATTTTATCATTTCTCAGGATAATCTCCGGAAACTTCCGGTGACATCAAAAGAGGCCGATGTCAAACATTGAGAAAGATATCGCCCGGCGAATCGAGAAGTTGCGTGACGAAATTCGTCAACACGATTACCGGTATTATGTTCTTGCACAGCCGACGATCAGTGATGAACGCTACGATTCGCTGATGAGCGATCTGCAATCGCTTGAAAATAAATATCCCGGTTTGATTACGCCGGATTCTCCCACGCAGCGCGTCGGCGGCGAGCCTACCAAGGTGTTTCCGTCCGTCAATCATGCATCACCGATGTTAAGCCTTGCCAATACGTATTCCGAAGAGGATATCCGTGATTTTGACAGGCGTGTCCGGGATCTTCTCCCGGACCAAAAGATTGCCTATGTCTGCGAGTTAAAATTCGACGGCGTGTCGTTGAGCCTGGTCTATCGCAACGGGGTCTTGCAGAGCGGTGCGACGCGCGGTGACGGCGTTCAGGTAGACGATATTACCGCCAATGTAAAAACGATCCGGGCGATTCCTCTGCGGCTTTCGACAAAGGATGCGAGTGTCCTCGATTGTGAAGTGCGCGGTGAAGTCCTTATGAACCGGATCGATTTTCAAAAAATGAATGAAGAACGGGAACGGATGGGTGAAAAAATATTCATCAATCCCCGCAATTCAACAGCCGGTACATTAAAACTGCAGGATCCGAAAATCGTCGCTTCACGTCCTCTTCAGTTTTTTGCATATGCACTGTTGGGAATGCGGAAACCGCTTCGTACGCATTTCGAAAATCTTGAAACTCTGCGCGCAATTGGATTTCCTGTCGATCGTCGTGCGAAACGGTGTGAAACGATCGAAGAAGTTGTCGATCATTGGAAAACATGGGAATCGAAACGCGATGAACTGCCGTTCGATATCGACGGCATCGTCGTGAAAGTCGATTCTCTTAATCAGCAGGAAATGTTGGGGCAGATCGCAAAAAGCCCGCGCTGGGCGATCGCTTGTAAATTTGCATCGCGAAAAGCCGAAACAAAATTGAACGACATCAAATTGCAGGTCGGGCGGGTCGGCACGATCACTCCCGTTGCCGTGCTTGAACCGGTGTTTATCGGGGGAACGACCGTCAGCCGCGCCTCGCTCTATAATGAAGATTACATAAACGAAATCGATATCCGCATCGGTGATACTGTCGTGGTTGAGCGCGGTGGAGACGTTATTCCGAAAGTGACTGCTGTCGTGATGTCCAAGCGTCGGCGTGATGCGAGGAAATATCGATTTCCCAAAAAATGCCCGGAGTGCGGAACGAAACTGATCCGGCCGGAAGATGAAGCGAATTATTTCTGCGAGAATAGCGAATGCCCGATGCAGGTGCGCGGGCGTATCGAACATTGGGCGATGCGCGGTGCGATGGATATTGAAGGATTGGGAGAATCTGTGGTCGATCAACTGGTCGTCCATGAATATATCAGGAATGTTGCCGATCTGTATGTCTTGCATGATCGGAGTGAAGAATTGATGTCGTTGGAACGGTGGGGTGAAAAAAGCGTCCGGAATTTACTCGAGGGGATTGAAACAAGCAAACAGCGTCCGTATCATCGAATGCTCTTTGCGCTCGGAATACGTCATGTCGGTGCCGGGATCGCTCCGATTCTTGTCGATCATTTTCCTTCTATCGATGCTTTGATGGAAGCGACGGAAGAAAACCTGCTGGAAGTTCATGAAATCGGACCGAAGATTGCCGAAAGTATTCTATCATTTTTCGGCGATAAACATAATCGCGCGATGATTGAACGGTTGAAGGAAGCCGGAATTCAATGTACTGCTGAAAAGAAAAAAAAGAGCGGCGTCCTCAGCGGAAAAACATTCGTCATTACGGGCACGCTATCCACGATGTCTCGTGATCGTGCAAAAGAACGTATCGAAGAAGCCGGCGGACGAACCGCCTCGGCAGTTTCCGGTCAGGTGGATGTCCTGATTGTCGGAGACGATGCCGGATCGAAACTTGATAAAGCAAAAAAGCTCGGTCTTGAGTTGTGGGATGAAAAACGATTGTTATCAACCATCAACGGTAAAAAGAAATAATCGATATGCTGGAAGGCGCGCGGGCATATATGGGATTGCAGTTTGCGAAATTTCAATTTCGCAACGAAATCGATCATGTACAGACACTGACACAATTTTTTAACGGTGCCGGAAATATTCTTCTTCTGTTGCCTGATTCCTATGAAGATGCAGCAATGGCAAGCGACGCCGTATCTGCAATTCTGAAGAACCGGGAGGATATTCACCTCACGGTCGTGAGCTCCGGTACGCGTGAAACTTCTCTCTCAACGTTTTTGCACAGCCGGGTGATCCGGACGGGACCGGCGGATCTGAACCGGTTCTTCCTTCCCAAAAAATCTTTACTCCAGCATGTGCTCGATCGATCATACGACGTTGCGGTCGATTTGAATCTTGACTTCGTCCTACTTACTGCGTATATTTGCAAAGCATCGCACGCGCCTGTGCGTGTGGGATGCGTGCATCAAACGGCGGACACATTCTTTAATGTGCAGTTGAAGTTCGATGCATCACAGGCGTCACAAATAATATTCAAACAATTCGCTTCACGATTGGCAATGTTTTAAAATTTTTTCAAGATAAATCCATGAACTTTGAAATCAAAAAAAACGATAAAGCAACAATACTCAAACTCCACGTTCGGAAACTGGATGCGACCGTTACCCCGGAATTGAAAGCCGAGCTTCTCGTTCTCTGTAAACCGAAGGCGTGTGCCAAGCTGGTTATCGACATGACCGAGGTTCAGTTTTGCGACAGCAGCGGCCTGAGCGCATTGCTCATTGCTGATCGGGCCATGCGCGAACACGGCGGGGCGGTACATCTTGTCCATATTCATAAAAAAGTTCTTGACCTGATGAAGATTTCTCAGTTAGACCGTATCTTCACCATTAATACCAAGATTGAAGAAGCCGTTAACTCGTAACGCCGGTTTGGTACTTTTTTCCCGCATACTCTCTCCAAGAGCGTAATGGGGTTTACTTCTCTCGATTATCTCATCGTGGTTATTTATCTTGTCGGTGTCACCGTCGCCGGTACATGGATTGCCGGTCGACAGAAAACTTCGCGGGATTATTTCCTGGGCGGCAAAAAACTGTCGTGGTGGTCGGTTGGATTTTCCATTGTTGCGAGCGAAACCAGTACGCTGACATTTATCAGCATTCCCGGTCTTGCGTATAAAGGCGACATGCATTTTCTTCAGGTTGCTGTCGGATACTTTATCGGCAGGATACTGGTGAGTATGATTTTTATCCCTGCCTATTATAAAGGCGATCTTGAGACGGCGTACGATTTCCTGGGTAAACGTTTCGGATTGAGTTTAAGGAAGTTTACGTCGGTTGTTTTTATCGCAACGCGTGTTCTCGCTTCCGGGGTTCGTCTTTTTGCGACCGCCATTCCCGTTCATCTCATTACCGGATTTGATTATACGACAAGTATTTGCATTATCGGCTTCTGTACACTGATCTATACATATCTCGGCGGATTAAAAGCCGTTGTTGCCATGGATGTGGTTCAATTGTTTATCTATCTCACCGGTGCACTGATTTCGATGGTGTTAATTCTTCATCATCTTCCGAACGGATGGAGTGACGTCGTGAACAGTGCGACTGCGGGCGGAATCAATAAATTTGAAATTTTTAATCTTCATTGGGGCAATGGCTTTCTGGATTTTCTTTCGTCTCCTTATACGTTATTGGGCGGTTTGATCGGCGGAACATTTCTCACCATGGCGTCCCATGGAACGGATCAATTACTTGTTCAGCGGTTGCTCGGTTGTTCCTCGAAACGGGACAGCCAGCGTGCACTCCTTCTCGATGCAACGTTTATCGTCATTCAATTCGCTTTCTTTTTAATTCTCGGACTCTGTCTTTTTGCTTTTTATCACGGAGCCGGATTCCAACAACTTGGATTGCATTCGTCGGATGAAATTTTTCCGAAATTTATTGTCGAAAACCTGCCGACAGGACTTGCCGGAATCCTTATTGCCGGCGTGCTTGCTTCGGCGATGGGAAGCTTGTCCTCATCGATCAGTTCTCTGGCTTCTTCATCGTATCTTGATCTCTTTAAGATGACTTCCCGCGGGAAAGCTTTGACGGAACAGAAAGAATTATGGTGGTCCCGTTCCTTCACGCTCCTGTGGGGGATTTTATTGATCGGCGGTGCGATGCTCTTTACCGATACAAAAAGCACTGTCGTGGAACTGGGACTGAAAATTGCCTCGGTGACCTACGGCGGGTTGCTCGGTACTTTTTTTCTTGGCTTATTGTTCAAACAAACCACACAACGGGATGCATTCTTCGGTTTTATTGCAGGATTGTTGGCGATGATTGCCGTGTTGTGCTGGACAAATATCGATTTTACCTGGCATACGGTAATCGGTTGTATGGCAACATTGATCGTCGGCAACCTTGTTTCGTTCGTTAAATCATGATTTTTTCATCATAACAATCGGATAACACTATGCAGCTTACGTACGTCGATTGGTCGGTGATAGCACTCTATTTTCTTTTCAATCTCATCGTTGGATTGTATTTTCGGAAACGCGCCACCAAAAGCGTCAGCGATTTTTTTATCTCCGGAAGAAATGTCACCTGGTGGCTTGCCGGAACATCGATGGTCGCAACAACATTTGCCGCCGACACGCCTCTCGCTGTCACGGGACTTGTCGCACGATATGGCATCGCCGGCAACTGGCTCTGGTGGAGTATGTTGTTCAGCGGTATGCTGACTGTTTTCTTTTATGCACGATTATGGCGTCGTGCCGGCGTGCTGACCGATGTCGAGTTCGCGGAAATCCGGTACAGCGGCAAGCCCGCAACATTCCTGAGAGGATTTCGGGCGCTCTATCTCGGTTTACCGATCAATTTGATTATCATGGGGTGGGTGAACCTTGCCATCGTCAAAATCATGATGCCGGTTCTTGGCGTAACCAAATTGGAAGCTCTTTTTATTGCTCTCGGCATGATGGCCGTTACCGCATCGATCTCAACATTGTCCGGATTGTGGGGTGTATTGTGGACGGATCTTTTCCAATTTGTGTTGAAAATGGGAATGGTGATTCTTCTTGCCGTCGTTGCCGTCAATGCCGTCGGCGGGTTGGGTCCGTTAAAAGAACAGCTCCTTCAATTGGAAGCGCGCCGCGGCAGTTCCGGTTCTGTGCTTTCATTCTGGCCCGACCTCAATTCGACTTGGATGCCGTTCATTACTTTTTTTGTCTACATCGCGGTGAACTGGTGGGCATCGTGGTATCCCGGTGCTGAACCGGGCGGCGGAGGGTATGTTGCACAACGGATTTTTTCCGCGAAGAATGAAAAGCATTCTCTGCTGGCAACGCTCTGGTTTAATATCGCACATTACGCGCTGCGTCCCTGGCCTTGGATTTTGGTTGCTCTCGTTGCCATGGTGCGGTATCAGAACGATCCGGCATTTGCCGCCGATCCCGAATCCGGTTATGTGCGCGTGCTTATTTCCGATCTGCCGGCATATTGCCGCGGGCTGATGATTGCCGCATTCGCTGCCGCCTATATGTCGACCATCGGTACACAACTCAATTGGGGTGCGAGCTATTTGGTGAATGATGTGTACAGACGATTCATGTCAAAAAATAAAGAAGAAAAGCATTACGTTTCCGTTGCACAAATAATGACGATCATGTTGATGTTGCTCTCAGCCGTGGTGACGTATTTCATGGGATCGATTGAAGGAGCATGGAAGCTTTTGATTGCGCTCGGCGCCGGCACCGGACTCGTCTATATTTTGCGATGGTTTTGGTGGCGTATCAATGCGTGGAGCGAAATTTCGGCAATGGCCGGAGCGTTCATCACATCGCTTTCTTTGCAGTATATTTTTCATTTCGATGAAGGCAAACCGCAGGAGTTCGCCTATATTCTCCTGATCACCACGGCGGTCACAACGGTAATCTGGCTTGCGGCGACATTTATTACAAAGCCGGAACCGCAGGAAATCCTTCTTTCATTTTACCGGCGTGTAAGACCCAGCGCAGCATTGTGGCAACCGGTTGCCCGTGCGGCACCCGACATTGTTCCGCAACATGACGGTCTTTTTAATTTGGTCGATTGGTTGTGCGGCGTTGCGATGATTTATGCATTCCTGTTCGGTGCAGGAAAAATTATTTTCGGAGAAAATCTTATCGGTTCGATTTTTCTTGCCGCCGGAATCCTCTTTGGCTTCGTCATTTATCGCGATCTGAACCGGAGAGGATGGGAGCAACTTGCCAAATAAGATCGATAGGCTTATCGCTGATGAAGAGTGTGTTGCAATAACATCAATCTTGACAAAGTGCGTAAAAAATGATATGTTTTATGGATGAAAGCGTAAACT
>Ga0265322_10000300_pt1 | contig 21062 bp, 23 predicted proteins | sample 41222metaG_FD_193584 | JGI IMG/M metagenome (GOLD analysis project Ga0265322, IMG submission 193584) | Rhizosphere microbial communities from Carex aquatilis grown in University of Washington, Seatle, WA, United States - 4-12-22 metaG | ecosystem: Host-associated > Plants > Roots > Rhizosphere...
GATGGTGAACTAATTAATTCTGGCGAATTTACTGGGTTAGAAAACAAGAAAGCTATTAAGGAAATAATAAAATATCTTGAAAAAAAGAAACTTGGAAAAAAACAAATTCAGTTCAAAATGAGGGATTGGCTTATCAGTAGGCAAAGATACTGGGGTACACCGATTCCAATTATTTATTGCGATGATTGCGGGATGGTCAGCGTTCCTGAAAAGAGCCTTCCTGTTCTTCTTCCGGAAAAAGTGAAATTCGGAATTGGAAATCCTCTCGAGACGAACAAGGATTTTGTAAATGTAAAATGCCCTAAATGTGGCAAGAAGGCAAGAAGAGAAACGGACACTATGGATACTTTCTTTGATTCGAGCTGGTATTTTATGCGATTTTGTGATTCAAAAAATACCAAGAAGCCGTTTGAATTCGAAAAAATGAATTATTGGATGCCTGTTGATTTTTATACTGGCGGTGCTGAACATGCAGTCATGCATTTGATGTATGCAAGATTCTTTACAAAAGCCCTTCGTGATTTGGACTTTGTTGAAACTGATGAACCTTTTACAAGATTGTTCAATCAGGGAATGATTCACGGCGAAGATGGATTCGTAATGTCAAAGTCCCGAGGAAACGTGGTTAATCCTCTTGATATGATTGAGAAATATGGCGCAGATGCTTTGCGATTAGCTTTAATTTCTTTTTCATCTCCTGATAAAGATACAAATTGGGATGAAAATGTTTTGAATGGAAATTTTAAATTTATAAAAAAAGTATTCTTCTATTTTGATAGCGCAAAAGATTTTACAAAAACAGATGAGAGAACTGAAAGTAAATTAAACAAATCCATAAAAAATATCACTGGTTTTATTGAAAATTTAAAATACAATTATGCAATCATAGAACTTAGAAGCTTATTTAATTCCTTGCCTGAAAAAACGAGCAGGGATGTTCTTGAAAAATTCCTGAAACTTCTCCAGCCCTTTTGCCCGCATATTGCCGAAGAATTTTGGGAAAAACTTGGAAACAAGGAATTTATCTCAACTGCGAAATGGCCTCAATTTGAAGAAAATAAAATCAACGAAAATCTTGAGAGAGACGAGAAAAATCTAGAGAAACTAGCAGAAGACATCAATTCAATTCAGAATTTATTTTCAAAAGAAAATAAGAAAGCTGAGACGGTTTACATTTATGTGATTCCAAATGAAAAGAAGTTGCTTGAAGATAGCATTGAAATGCTGGAAAAGAAAACAAAATTAAAAGTTAAGGTTTATTTAGTAAATGACAAGAACAAATATGATCCTCAGGAAAAATCAAGAAGAGCAAAGCCAGGAAAGCCGGCATTATATTTGGAATGAAGAGAACCAAGTTTCTTCTCACCTTTCCTTTTAGATAACTTTTTATAATTATTTTGATTGTTTTTATCTATGTTTGATTGGCAGAAAAAAGGGGCAAAGAATCTTCCTTCGTCAAATCGCAATTTGAAGATATTTATGTTTTCCCTTATTGGCATTATTGTTATTGGTATTGTTGCTATGATTTTCTTTTTTACTCCTCAAAACAATTCAAATGTTTTGCCTATTTCAACCTGCGGCGATGGAAGTTTTTACAACACCTGTTCTTTGGACAAGCCTTATTATTGTTATCGAGGAATATTAACTGAAAATGTTTTATCCTGCGGATGTCCGGATGTTCTTACAAGACAGGGAATTGATTGCATTTCCAAATATCAATCTGCTCCAAGGCCTGTAAATTTAACTTATGTTCTCGATGGAACAAATGGATCTGAAAATCTTCTTATTTATGGCGGTCTTGTTACTTATCTTTCAACTCTTCCCGAATCAATTCTTTATACGGATGGGCAACAACCACTGAGGGCAGATTTCAAATTGATGAGAATTGACGAACCAAACCAAGATGCTTTGATTATGCCTCTTGTAAAAGACATTGAAAATCTCGCGCCTCATGATAAAACAGACCAAGTGAGAATCGCTGTAAGCTTGGTTCAAAACATTCCTTGGGGCTCCTCAGGCAAAACCGTCAGCTTCGGGGGAAATTCCGTGGACTATTCCAGATATCCTTATCAAGTCCTTTATGATAATCAGGGTTTATGCGGCGAGAAATCAGAGTTACTTGCAACAATCCTGAAAGATTTAGGCTATGGGGTCGCTTTATTTTATTATCCTCAGGAAAATCATGAAGCCGTTGGAATAAAATGTCCTGTAGAGAATAGTCTGAATGGAACTGGATACTGTTTTGTTGAAACCAGTGGTCCTGCAATAATTTCAGACAGCTCAATAATATATGCGGGAGGAATAACTCTGACTTCTTCTCCTGAGATCATTATTCTTTCTAATGGGATTTCCTTGCCTGAAGGAATGTATGAATATGGTGATGCCCGTACTTTGACGAGTTTAAGATCTAGGGGAAGCCTTGATCCACTATCTTCTTTCGAGTTTAGACAACTGAGCTCTAGATATGGTTTGAGTAAAGTTTATAATATTACTTAGATTTTTAATCTAAAGAGGAAAAAATGAAGGTTGCAATTAATGGGCTAGGCAGAATAGGTAGGCTAGTTCTGAAGAGCGGATTAGATGAAGGTGTGAATTTTGTTGCGATTAACGATTTGACCGATCCAAAAACTTTGGTTTATTTGATAAAATATGATTCTGTTTATGGACGATATGATAAGCCTGTTGAAGCAGGAAAAGATTTCATAAAGATTGGAAGCAAAAAGATTCTGGTCTTTGCTGAAAAAGATCCTGAAAAACTTCCATGGAAAAAGTTAGGGATTGATGTTGTAGTTGAATCAACTGGATTTTTTACAGACCGAGACGGAGCAAGCAAACATCTGAAAGCAGGAGCAAAGAGAGTTGTAATCTCTGCACCAGCAAAAAATCCTGATGCGACAATTGTCTGCGGTGTTAATGAGCATATTTTGAAGCCAAGTCATAGAATCTTGTCTATGGCAAGCTGCACGACTAATGGGCTCGCACCTGTTGCAAGAGTACTTGAAGATGAATTTGGAATAAAAAAGGGTTTTATGACTACGGCTCATGCTTACACCTCGGACCAGGATTTAGTTGATGCTCCCCATAAAAAATTGAGAAGAGGAAGAGCAGCCGCGATTAATATTGTTCCGACAAATTCAGGAGCAACTGATGCTGTTACAGAAGTCATCCCCTCCTTGAAAGGAAAATTGATGGGATTAGCATTGAGAGTTCCTGTTCCAAGCGGAAGCATTGTTGATTTTGTTGTGGAACTTAATAAGAGCGTGACTGCAGAGCAAGTCAATGCTGCATTGAAAAAGGCTGCTAATGGCAGACTGAAAGGAATTTTGGGGTATACTGAGGATGAAATTGTTTCTACAGACATTGTCGGAGACAAGCATTCTTCTATTGTTGATGGATTATCGACGATGGCCATGGGAAACATGGTTAAAGTTCTCGCATGGTACGACAATGAATTTGGTTATTCTTACCGATTAGCAGAGTTTGTTAAAAAGTTAGGATAATTCTATGAACTCCATATTAAATGAAAACATTAGGAACAAGACTATTTTGTTAAGAGAAGATTTGAATTCGGATGTGATTAACGGGAAAGTATTGATGTCTAAAAGAATAAAAGAGAGTGCCGAATCTATCAAGCTATTAAAAAACAAAGGAGCAAAAATCGTAATAATTGCTCATCAAGGGAGGCCAGGAGAAAAAGATTTTACTTCATTAAAGCAACATGCAAAATTCCTTAACAGATTCGTGAACGTGAAATTTATTGATGATATTATTGGAAGCAAAGCTGAAAAAGCGATTAGAGAATTAAAATCAGGCGAAGTTATTCTTTTAGATAATATAAGAAAATTGAAGGATGAATTCAATATGGGCAAAAATCCCTTTGTTGCGAAATTATCTAATTGGTGCGATATTTATGTTAATGACGCATTTTCTGTTTGTCACAGAGTGCAGGCATCGGTTGTAAGCTTCCCAAAATATATGAAGAGTTTTGCAGGCCCGCTTCTTGAAAGAGAAGTTAATGCACTTAAAAAAATTAACCTTAAAAATTGCCTTTACATTCTTGCGGGTGCAAAACCCGAAGATAATATCCTGCTTTTGAAGGGGAATAAGGTTCTTGCATGCGGCTTATTTGGACAGATGTGCCTTGTTTCTTTGGGAAAGAATCTCGGAGCTCAAAACAAATACCTAAAAGATAATATCTCCGATTTTGATTCGTCTCTTAAAAAACTTAAGACGAAATTAAACTCCATGAAAAGTCTTGTGAAAACTCCTGTTGATTTTGCAGTAAATGTAAATGGAAAGAGAAAAGAATATCCTCTTGATGAATTTCCTGTCAAATATGAAATTTATGATATTGGAGAAAAAACACAGAAGATTTATGTTGACGAAATAAAGAGAGCTAAATCTATTTACATGAAAGGTCCTGCAGGTTTTTATTCTGACACAAAATTCTTTACGGGGACAAAAGTATTGCTTGAAGCAATTTCAAAAAGCAAAGCTTATTCTCTTCTTGGAGGGGGACAATTAAGTGATGCGATTGCCAAATCCAAAATTCCTAAAAGCAAATTTGGATATATCAGCCTTTCTGGAGGCGCTTTATTGCAATATCTTGCAGGAGAAAAATTGCCGGGATTAGTCGCTCTTCATCTACAATAAGCAAAGGTTTTTAATTTTGTCAAACTTTACATTGAAAAGAGGGAAAAATGTTTGACATAATAACTTTTGGTTCTGCAGTCGTGGATATTTTTGTTAATACCGATGTGAAAGATAAAGGGAAGTTTCTTTTATATACTATTGGAAGCAAAATTTTAATCGAAGATTTAAGATTTAAGATTGGGGGTGGCGGAACAAACACTGCTGTTGCTTTTTCTAGGCTACATTTTAAGACAGGTTATATTGGAAAACTTGATGCCGATTTTGGTGGACAAAAGATTTTAGATTTATTGAAAGACGAGAAAATTGAATTCTTAGGAAAAATAGAAAATACAAAGACTTTAGGAGGATACTCGATAATTCTTGATAGCAAAGATAAGGATAGGACTATATTGACTTACAAAGGTATTAATGATAGCATAAAGTTGTCTGATGTGAAATCAAGTGAAATTAAAACAAGATGGATTTATTTTTCTTCTTTGCTTGGAGAGAGTTTTAAGACACAAGAGAAACTGGCGAAAATTTTATATAAAAAAGGAGTTAAGATTGCATTTAATCCAAGTGAATATCTGATAGAAAGGGAAAATGTTAAAGAATTGCTCAAAATCTGTGAAATTTTAGTTTTGAATCATGAAGAAGCAAGAATGCTTACAAATGAAAAGAATTTGCTTGAAGGATTAAGAAAACTTGGTCCTAAGATAGTTGTTATAACTAATAAAGATAAAGAAGTCATCGCTTTTGATGGGGGAGAGAAATATTCGCTTATACCTCATAAGTTGAAAGTCGTTGAAAGGACAGGGGCTGGAGATGCATTTGCTTCTGGATTTGTCGCGGGACAGATAGCAGGAAAATCTATAGATGAAAGCCTAAAACTCGGACTAGAAGAAAGTGAATCTGTAATTAGACATCAAGGAGCAAAGATTGGATTGATTAGGAGAAATCTGATAAGATGAAGAAGCCTTTTTTGATAGTCCTAGATGGGCCTATGGGCTCCGGAAAAACAACAATCTCCGAGATGCTTCATAAGAAATTAAAATATAGTGCATTACTTTCTTTAGACAGATTCAAGAGACTTGTTAGCGGATTTAAATTAGATAGTATGTTACATTTAGAGTTAGCTTCAAAGATAGGACGAGCGATGATTATTGAATATCTAAATAATAATGTTGGAGTTATTGTTGAAAAAGCATTTACAAGAGAGGTTTATCTTAAACAGTTTCTGAAAGGTTTGAATAGAAGAGCAGAGGTTTTTATATATCAATTGCATTCTCCATTAGAACTAAGAATAAAGAGGATTAAGGATAGACCTTTACCTTATGATACCAATAAGAAACCTTCATTGGCCAAAATAAAAAGAAACAGCAAACATTTTGATGAATTCAGATATAAAAAAGCGAGAGAATTTGATACTTCAAAATTATCTGCTACAAAAATAGTAAACGAAATTTTAAAGGAGATAAAATAAGATGAAAATCGCTTTCTTTGAAATGAATGAAGAGTGGGAAAAGGATTACATCAAGAAAAATCTTAAGAGTCATAAACTTTATTTTTTTAGTGGAGAACTGAACGAGAAAAATCTTAATAGTGTTAAAGATTTTGATATAATATCGGTATTCATTTATTCTAATATAAACAAAAACATAATTTCTCATCTAAAAGCCAAGGCAATAATAACAAGATCTACAGGATTTGATCATATTGATGTTAAGGCTTGCAATGAAAGAAAAATTAAAGTTTATAATGTGCCGCGATATGGAAGCAGCACTGTAGCGGAATATACTTTTGCGTTAATTCTTGCACTTACAAGAAAAATTGTTAAAGCTAATGAAAGAGTCAGAAAGCTGAACTTTGATTTGGAGGGCTTAAGGGGAATTGATATTAAAGGAAAAACTTTAGGCATTGTTGGATTGGGCGAAATTGGGACGCATGTCGCAGAGATCGCAAAAGGCTTTGGAATGAAAGTAATTGTTTTTACAAAGACAAAAGATGCAAAACTTACAAAGAAATTTAGTTTTAGATATACTGATTTTAATTATCTACTTCGAAATTCCGATATAATCACATTCCATGTTCCGCTTACTCCACAGACTAAGCATATGATTAACATTAAGAATTTTGGATTGATAAAAAAAGGAGCAATTCTTGTTAATACCTCAAGGGGTGAAGTTGTCGAGACTGAAGCAATAATAAAAGCATTGAACAAGAACATTCTTTCGGGGGCGGGTTTGGATGTTTTGGAAGCAGAAGAACTGATTAAAGATGAGCGGGGATTATTTTCGAAAAGACATTCAAAAGAACAGGCTAGAGAAGTTTTGGAAGATAATATTTTATTGAAACATGAAAATGTAATTGTAACACCCCATAATGCATTCAATACAAAAGAAGCATTGCAAAGAATCCTTGATATTACTGTCCTAAATGTAAAAAATGCAATCAATAACAAAAATGAAAATCAAGTTAAATAAAATTCTTAGGAATGGAAAAGCTATGTTTCTTGCATATGATCATGGATTGGAGCACGGTCCCGGAGATTTTAATGATTTAGACGTTGACCCTAATTATATTATGGACATTGCAAAAAAAGGAAAATATAATGCAATTATCCTGCAGAAAGGCATAGCTGAAAAGTATAATGATAAAATAAAGAAATTGAAAATCCCTTTGATAATAAAGCTAAATGGAAAAACAAATTTATTCAAGGGTGAACCCATTTCAAGACAGTTATGCACTGTAAAAGAAGCTCTGAAACTTGGTGCCGTGGCGGTGGGATATACAATTTACATTGGAAGCGAATATGAATCTGTGATGATGAAAGAGTTTGACGGAATTGAAGAGGAAGCCCATAAATATGGAATTCCCGTAATTGCATGGATTTATCCCCGTGGAAAAAGTGTTGAAAAGAAATCGGAAGGAGATTTAATGGCTTATGCTGCACGTACTGGACTGGAAATTGGTGCCGATTTAATAAAAATGAAGTATAATGGGAATATTAATGATTTAATGTGGTCTGTAAAAGTCGCTGGAAAATCTAAAATAGTAATTGCGGGCGGAACAAAAGAAGACGACAAGAATTTCCTGGAAGATGCCAAGAAAATTATGAAAACAGGAGCGACCGGTTTGGCTGTCGGGAGAAATATATGGCAATCAAAAAATCCAATCGAATTATCTAATAAATTAAGAAAAATAATCTTCGAAAAATGATAACCATAATAAACTTCAAAACATACAAGCAAGGCAAGCAGGTTCTAGAATTTGCAAAAAGAATTGAGAAAGTTGATAATAGTATAATTGTGGGAATTCCTGTTTCGGATATAGAAGAAGTTTCATCAAAAACAAAATTGAAAGTTTATGCTCAGCATGTTGATAATTTCCAAAAAGGAAGAAATACGGGATTTATAATTCCCGAATCTGTGAAAGCGGAGGGTGCTAGGGGAACTTTTCTAAATCATTCAGAGCATAGATTAAAATTAGATGTTATAAGAAAAACAATCCAACGATGCAAAAAAATCAAATTAGAAACTGCTGTTTTTGCATCTGATTTGAATGAAGCTAAGAAAATAGAAAAATTTCATCCAGATATCTTAATTATTGAACCGCCTGAACTTGTGGCTGGAAAGATTTCGGTTTCTTCTGCAAAACCGAAATTAATCAAGAAGATTTCTAAAGCAATTAAAAGGAAATTTTTGGTAGGAGCAGGAATTCATTCAAGAAAAGATGTTGAAGTTGCATTGAAGCTTGGAGCATCGGGAATTGCGGTTTCATCTTCTGTAATGAAAGCACGAAATCCTGCTTTTGAATTGAGAAAGTTATTGGGTAGATGAACTCCATCCGCCATCAACAATTAATTCTTCTCCGGTAATATATGATGCTGCATCTGATGACAAGAAAACAACTGCCTTAGCGATATCAATTGGTTTTCCTATTCTTCCCAAGGGAACTTTGATGAGCATAGTCTTTTCCATTTTGCTGTTTTTTAATCCCTTTGTCATTGGCGTGTCTATGACTCCCGGATGAATTGAATTTATTCTTATTCCTTTATTTCCAAATTCAGCAGCTAATGATTTTGTCAGACTTCTTACCCCTCCTTTTGAAGCGCAATATGCCGCTGCTTGAGGAAATCCAAGCATTGCTGCGATTGATGAGATATTAACTATACTTCCGCCTCTCTTCATATGTTTTAATGCTTCACGTGAGCAAAGGAAGACTCCTTTCAGATTAACATGAATTGTTTTTTCCCATTCTTCTTCTGAAACATTAAGTGATGGAGAAGTTTTGTAGATTCCTGCATTATTCACAAGGATATCTATCCTGCCAAATTTCTTCATAGTCTGATTTATTAGATTTATTACTTCATCTTCATTGGAAATGTCTGTTTTGATATAAATAGAATCTCTTTTAAGGGCCCTTATTTTCTTTACAATACTTTCTCCTGACAGAATATCAGAGACTACAACATTTGCTCCGTATCTTGCTAATTCAATTGCAATTGACTCTCCCATGCCACGTGCTGCACCAGTAACAATTGCAATCTTGTCCCTTAAGTCAATAAATTCCATTTTTCCTCTTTATTCATATATCATGCAAGCAAAAATATATAAAATTATCTCTTTTGATAATCTAAAGATGGTGAAAAAAATAGGTGTTGATTTAGGCGGGACTTATCTTCGTGTTGGTGTTATTGAAAACAATAAAGTCAGGAAATATATCAAGAAGTCCACTCCCCGAAACCAGAAAGATTTAGTTGAAGAGATGGCAAAATCAATTTCTGAATGCATGAGCAAGGATGTAGTTGGTATTGGTGTTGCAAGTCCTGGGCCTTTGAAAGATGGGATAATATATAACACTCCAAATTTGCCTTTCAAAAAATTTGATCTCAAAAAATTCTTGCAAAACAAATTCAAAAAGAGAGTAGAAGTGAAAAATGATGCTCATTGTGTTGCATTAGCAGAAGCTAAATTTGGATGCAAGAAAAAGAATTTTATTGTTATTACTCTCGGGACCGGAGTTGGAGGGGGCATAATAATAGATGGCAAATTGTATGAGGGTGAAGGATATGCGGGAGAAATTGGACATCTTGTTCTTGATGGCGGGAAATATTTGGAGACTCTTTGGCAGCTAAATAGAAAAGAGCTTCAGGCATCTTTTGGGACAAATTTTTTGAAAGATATTTTTGATAAAAAAGATGAAAGAGCAAAGAAACTTATTGAAGAAATCTGTGTTTATTTGGGGCAAGCTTTGGGTTCGGTAATAAATATTTTTGACCCTGAAGTAATTATCCTCATGGGGGGAATAAGAGAAACTGGAAGCAGACTGATTAAGATGCTCAACAAAGAAGTTAAGAAATATACTATACTGCCAAAAATTCCTCCAATAAAATGGAGCAAGTTAGACCATCCGGGAATATTGGGAGCAGGTTTGCTAATTGATTAATTTTCAGAATCTAAAGAAAGCATTTTTTCAAGTGCTTGAACTTTTTTCTTAACCTTTTCATCAACCTTAGATGCAAAAAGCTGATGTTGTCTTAGATATTCACTTATCTGTCCGAGGAAATATGTTCCTAATTCGTCTAAGGAGATATCACATCCCTGATTATTATGTCTCTGGAAATCTTTAGCTATCTCTTTTATTGTAATTAAACGACTTCCCTCTCCATCATCCCCTTTTTTATAATAATGTAACTTCTTGTCTCTACCTCTTATAAGACCGTAAGACTCTGCCCACCTTTGTTGTTCATCTATAATGATTCTTACTATATGTAAACCCTCTTCTGGGATAGTCTCATTCCAGAGATAAGAATGTTCTTCCGCCGCTTTTCTGATTCTTGAGAAAGCTTCCATGTATTTGCTTATAGAATAATTTATTGGCATGTTTTATTTTGCTAAGAAGAGTATTTATAATTAATTATAAAGAATTATAGATTATTCAAGAACTGCTTTGATTCTTCTTATTCCTGAAGAACTAGATTCCTCTTTTGCTATCTTGAACTTTCCTAGCTCTTTGGTGTTCTTAACGTGGGGTCCTGTGCAAATTTCTTTGCTGAAATAACCTTTCTTTTCTGAGGAGTCGAGAATAGTATAAACCGAAACTTTTTCAGGATATTTTGCACCAAACTCTCCGGCTGCCCCTGAACTAAAAGCTTCTTTTGGGGACATTTCTTCTCTTATAACCTGCAAACTTGCTTTTATTTTTTTATTGATAAGAATATCTAATTCTTTGATTTCTTCATCTGTCAATTTTCTTGGAAAGGTGAAATCAAATCTTAGCCTTTCAGGAGTTATATTAGAACCCCTCTGATGAATATCTGAATTTTTCAAAACAATTTTTAGTGCGGCATTAAGGAGATGGGCTGCCGTATGCAATTTTATTGTTTCATCTGAATGGTCTGCCAATCCTGATTTGAATTGTCCTGCTGAAGCTGTTCTTGATAATTCCTGATGCTTCTTTTGTTCTTCATCAAATTCTTTTTTATTAATTTTTATACTATGACTTTTGAATTCTTCCTCGACCATTTCTATCGGGAAACCATATGATTGATATAACAAGAAAATATCTTTTCCAGAAACTTCTTTGATTTTCTTTGATTCAATATCTTTTATGATTTTTTGGGCATAATTAATTCCTCTTTCTAATGTTTGTTTGAACTTCTCTTCCTCTTTTCCCAGAATTTCGAGAATTCTTTTTTTCTCTTGCCTTAAAATATCATAATCTTTGTAGATTTCAAAAACAGGCTCTGCGATTTTTGAAGTAAAGTTATTCATTCCAATCATCCTTCCATATCTTACTGCTCTCCTGATTAATCTTCGCAAGACATAACCCTGTTCGGAATTAGAAGGATTTACACCGTCAGCGATGATAAACACAGACGCTTTGATATGGTCTGCAATTATTCTCATTGCTTTTTTATTTTCTTCAGTATATTCCTTCTTGGAAACTTCCTCTATCTTCTTTATTATCCGCAAAAAACAATCTGTGAGGTAATTATCATGCAAACTGTTCAGAACAGCTATCGTTCTTTCCACTCCGCCGCCAAAATCAATGTTTTTTTGCTCTGCGATTCTGAACTCGCTATTTCCATTCTTTACGTATTGCATGATGACATCATTTCCTATCTCAACCCATTTCTTATCTCTCGAATTGAATTTTAATGGCGCCTTTTTTCCGCCGGTCCAGAAAAACATTTCTGTGTCTGGACCGCATGGTCCTGTGCTTCCTGCTGGTCCCCACCAATTATCATCTAAAAAAGCAATCCTGTTTTTTGAAATTCCCAATGAAGTCCAAGTTTTTGCTGAATCTTCATCTCTTTGTGCATTTTTATTTCCTGCAAAGACTGTTACAGCATATTTATCCTGCGGAATCTTTAGAATCTTATTATGGAATTCAAAAGTATATTCTATTGCTTCTTTTTTGAAATAATCGCCAAGGCTCCAGTTTCCCAGCATCTCAAAAAAAGTATGATGAACTTCATCTCCAACTTCATCTATATCTCCTGTCCTTATGCATCTTTGAACGTTACAGAGCCTTCTTCCAAGAGGATGGGGCTGATTTAAGAGATAAGGAACAATAGGATGCATTCCTGCTGTAGTAAACAATACGGTCGGGTCATTTTTAGGAATCAAACTTGCATTGGGAATTTCTTTATGCCCCTTCGATTTAAAAAAAGCTAGATACCTGTCAATCAAATCTCTTCTGTTCATATCTGGAAAAGATAATTGAATTTTAAAAAATTATGCTATATTAAGAAAACAGAAAATCTTATAAATTAAGGGAAAGAGGATATAAATCGGCAAATGAAAGAACAAAGACTTAAAAGAATCGTAATTATCTCTCCTTATCCTTCTACTCAGGAAAATCTTGAAAATCTTTCACGAAAGTATTTCGGACAGGATTTTAAGTTGTTCAATCGAGATGTCAGATATCACAAATTTGGGAGCATTGGTGAATCTTATACTAATCACTCTCAAATTGGACTCGGTGGAGAAATACTTGTTGTTTATGACAAATCATTGTTGCCTCCGGAAAACCATCGCCCAGACTCTAAGATTAGAGAATATGATCTCCTTAAGCATTTGACTGCACTTATAACAGAATCAAAAAGGCTTTGTGACAGCAAGGGAATTCCTTATTTTGATTACAAGGGACAAATAGAAAGAAAAGAAGAAAGAGGCTTAATAGCTGAATTTGATAGGCTAAGAGAAAGAATGTACTCTTGTTTGCAATCAGAAACTTTTTTCAATCCCTCAATAAGATAATTGCTTCAATTTTCTTTGGATCTCCATTAATTGCTTTTCAAGCTCATCTCCGCCTTTTGTTTTAATGGCTTCAACTTCTATTGACTTTTCTTCCGAATGCCTTGTTATTAGTTTTGGAGCCCTAATTTGCGGAAGGTTTGATTCAAGCAGCTTCACTTCAATCGCTATCTTTTTAATTTCTCTATAGAATTTAGATTTCAGCGCCAATTCAATTTCCCTGATTGCTAGATATCTGTTCATTGACTGAATGATACTTATTACGTTTGCTTCTGATGCAAGCAAATCTCTTTTGGATTGTTTCGCTTCATTATACTCAAGCTTTACATGAATAAAACTTTCTTTCTCTTTTTTTTTCATTTTATTCTACCTTAGAAAAGATGTCTCTGTCAATTTTTTCAATCTGCTCTTTCATTGTTTGCAACTTCGTTTGCCATTCGCCTAATTCCTTGTCTTCCTGATCTTTTGTCCTTCTTATATCTTCAAGAATTTTTTCAACACCGATCATCTGGTGTTTTATCTTATCAAATATCCCCATATTTTCTTCAAACTTATCTAATCTTACATACACTGGACCGCCCATATGGGATTCCTGTCTCATTGGAGGCATTGAATAATTCTGCTTTTGTTTCTGAGCTTTTGGCAGAAAGTCACTGGCGACCGGAACTTCTCTTGTCAGAGGGCCCACGGGGAGTTTTGGCATCGTCTGAAGTTCGTCATCAGAGTCATCAGCGGTATATTCATCATCCTCTTTTTCCCCGGATATAGCGTCTTTAATTGTGTTCTGAGAAAATTTATCACCTAATGCACTTGAAGGATACCGCGGCAATGCATTTGGCTTGAATTGCATATTACTTGGAGGCAATTCAGGAAGTTTTGGAAGCTCCGGAAGTGCAGGAAGTTCTGCAAGTTCGTGTGTTTCCTCTTTTTTATTTTTATTAAACCAAGCCATTTTATATATACGCTTTAATGTATTTATCAAACCATATAGGTTTAAAAACTTTTCATTGTTTTATAGATGATAAAGTATTTATTTGCGTTTTAATAAAAAATAACATGGACAAAAAATTAATCAGAGAAGCTTTTGTCGAAGCTGCAGGAAAGCAGGCAGAAACATTAGTAGATTTTCTTGACGGAAAGAAATATATGAATGAATTCTTAATTGCAAAAAAATTGGATTTGCCGATAAATCAAACACGAAATGTTCTGTATAAGATCTCTGAATTCGGTTTAGTTTCATCAACAAGAAAAAAAGACAAGAAGAAAGGATGGTATACCTACTCTTGGAAGATTGAAGAGCTGAAATGCCTGGAATTCTTAAAGGGTATGCTTCAAAAAAAGATGGAGCAATTGAGAAATCAAATCAAAAATCGTGAATCAAAGGAGTTTTATGTCTGCGAAAGATGCCATGTCGAATTCAACGAAGAGAATGCCCTCCTACATGATTTTACTTGTCCTGAGTGCGGAAATATTCTGGAGAGAAAAGACAACACAAAAGTTCTGAAAGAGTTCAAAAAGAATCTTGAGAATTATGATGAAATACTGAAGATTGTTGATGAGGAAATCAGCAAAGAAGAAATTATCGGCGCTAAGAAAATCAGAGTCAAAGATGCTGCGGTCAAAAGAGCAAAAGCTAAAGAAAGAGCGGCCACAAGAGAAAAAACAAAGAAAGCGAAACTTAAGGAATTGAAGATTGCAAATAAAAAAACAAAGCCCACAAAAAAATCTGATACTCTAAAAAAGAAAAAGAAGTAATTATGAATTATCAATTTATTCCTGGAAGAAGATTATTTCACCTGAGCGTAAACACTATTTTAATATTGATTAATGTAGCAATGTTTATACTTCTGTCAATTTTGGTTTCAATTAATCCCGCTCTAGTAAATTATTTTGCTTTAAATCCTTCTAATATTTTGCACGGACAATATCTCTGGACTTTTTTGACAAGCATGTTTTCACATGTTTACTTCTGGCATCTTGCTTTTAACATGATTTCACTTTTCTTTATCGGAATTTTAATTGAAAAAATCCTCGGACCAAAAAGATATCTATTTTTTTATATTGCAGCTGGATTATTTGCGGGAATTGTATTTGTTTTACTTGCAGGATTTTTCGGCACAAGTCAATGGGGTGCAAGCCTTTTCGGAAGTCCAAATATTGCCGGGCTTGGAGCTTCAGGGGCGATATTTGGTTTAGTTGGTCTGCTCGCCGTACTAACACCAAAAAATAGAGTTTCTCTTATTGCAGGGCCGCTTATTGCGATAATTCTTGAATCTGTTTTAAGCAACTTTTTATCTTCGACAATAATAGGGACAATAGATTTGATTGTTACATTCTATGTCTTTTTGTCTTTATTTGCAATGTTCTCAACAAATAAATTTCTAAGAAGAATAGTAATTCCTTTGAACATGCCTTTCTGGATTTTGCCTATTGTTGCAATAGTGCCCCTCGTCATAATCGGATTATTTGTCCCATTACCTATAGCAAATTCTGCACATTTTGGGGGATTAATTTTCGGTCTTGCTTATGGCTTATATCTAAAATATAAATTTCCAAAGAAGACTCAAATGATTTCAAAAATCTTTTCAAGATAATAATGAGACGAAAAATAAGACTAAAAAACGTGATTATAGAGAATTATAAGGAAAGTTGGAAATTCATAAAAGAATCAAAAGCTTTTATTTTAGTAATCGTGGGAGTTTTTTTCTTATTTGCCCTGATTGGATTTTTTGTTCCAGCCCCAGATTTTATTTCTAGTTTCATATCTAATTACGTTAAGGATGTAGTAAATCAGGTTTCAGGATTGTCCTGGATACAGCTTATTCTTTTCATTTTTTTTAACAATCTTAAAAGCAGTTTTTTTGGCTTAATTTTTGGAATTTTTTTGGGGATATTTCCTTCTTTTGCTGCTGTCTTTAATGGATACATTCTCGGATTTGTTTCAAATGAAACTGTGAAAACTAACGGCATTTTTATTTTATGGAAACTTCTTCCTCATGGCATTTTTGAGCTTCCGGCCGTTTTTATTTCTCTTGGATTGGGACTTAAACTTGCAAGCAAATTATTTGACAAGAAAAAAAAGTTTGGAGAGAATTTTATAAATGCATTAAGAGTCTTCCTCTTTGTAGTTGTTCCTCTTTTAGTTATTGCTGCAATTATAGAAGGGAGTCTTATCTTTTTGGTTTCTTAATCACTTCTTAAGTCATTAAGTCCTAGAACAATAAAAATCAATCCTATTCCAATTACAAACCAAATAAATCCGCCCTTTACAAATTCCCATGCCGCATGCTTAAAATCCCAGAAAGTTCCTAAACTTGGCGAGAACCATGCAAAGAGAATTATACCCAATAAAATTACTAGTCCAATCAAAAGTTCCGCCCATTTGTTCATTGTGTCAATAGAAGATTTTTGTTTAAAAATATTATTGTATTATTGAAGCAAAACTGCAGCAGCAATTACTGTTGTCCAGAGTCCATCTTTGTTGCCCTCTGCAGATTGAGTGTAGTTCATAGTTTTGAAAATCTGGCCGCTTGCTTTGTAGACATCTTCTCTTTCTTCCCATGCTGTATCCGGATTAAATTCTATCCCTAGTGTACTTGCGAGCATCGTTGCTGCCAAATCTTCTGCATATTCACCCGCCTTTTTTGCTGTCTCTCCGAATGCATGATGCTCCGACAAATATCCATAGTGATTGTAAGAATCTTTTGGCACCGCAACTCCAATTGAAGTTGAAATTAACCGATTTGGTTCATTTGTTTCAGAACGTGCCATAACGCAAAACGTTATTTCTCCGGCGGACAATAATTTTACTCCCTCCTCTTTTGAGATAACTTTGCAATTTGGCGGAAGAATGCTTGAAACATAAACAAGGTTTGATTTTTCTATTCCTGCATCTCTTAGCGCTGCTTCGAAACTTGCAAGTTTGTCTTTATGAACGCCGACGCCTTTTGTAAAGAAAATTCTGGTAGGTATCATTTTGATTATTTAATCTGTCTTTTCTTTTTAAACTTTATTTTTTAAAATATGCCTCCGTCGATAAATTTGCATTCAAAAATCTTTTAAACCCTCATTATATCCCTTTTTTATGAAAGCAGTCAAGCCAATCAAGATAAAATCGGATATGAAGATTTCCGAATTAGTCGACCGTATGGAAAATGCCGGTTTTGGTGCAGGAAAGATAAATCATGCTTCTAAAATCATGAGCAAAATGTTCGCAGATACCAAATGCAAGGTATTTCTAGGTCTGGCTGGAGCGATGGTCCCTGCCGGAATGAAACTTGTGATTTTGAATACGCTTGATGATGTTGATGTTCTTGTTACAACCGGAGCCACGCTGACTCATGATTTAATTGAAGCGCTTGGAGATGAACATTACCTTATTGAAGAGCCCTTTGATGATAAAACTCTAAACCGAAAACATCTTGACAGAATGTATAACGTTGTTATGAAAAATAAAGTTTATGAAAAACTTGAGAACTTTTTCAACGCTAATTGGGAAAAATTTAAGGAATGCAAAACAATAAAAGAATTGGTATGGAAGATTGGAGAATTATGTCCTGGAACTTCGGAAAATTGCATTTTAAAAAAATGCTATGAAAGAAGAATTCCCTTATTCTGTCCTGCTCTTGCAGACTCCGGGATAGGATTGATGATTTGGGGAAGGAAAGCGGCAGGCAAGGAAATTTTCATTGATGCTTTTGAAGACATGAAAGAAATTATTGATATTGCATGGACTGCAAACAAGAGTGGAATTGTCTATGTTGGCGGAGGGGTTCCAAAGAACTTCATACAACAGGCACTTCAATTTTCAAAAGGCGCTGATTATGGAATACAAATCACAACAGATTCTCCTGAACCAGGCGGAAGCAGCGGAGCTCCATTGAAAGAAGGAATTTCCTGGGGAAAACTCAAGAAAAATGCAGATTTTGTTGATGTAAGATGCGATGCTACTATCGCTTTGCCTTTAATTTTAGGAGCTGCAAGAGACAAGTCTGCTTAAGGCAAAAGGTCTTAAATCTATTCTCTTTTGTTTATTCATGCTTACAAAAAAACAAGTAAATGAAATTCGGGGCAAATTAAACAGTTCTACCAACCCCCTATTTTTGTTTGATAATGATCCGGATGGGCTTTGCAGTTTTTTGTTATTGCAAAAATATGGAAAGAAAGGAAAAGGATTTCCGATAAAATCCTTCCCGGAATTAAGTGAATCTTATCTTAGTAAGATTTCAGAGTTAAATCCTGATTGCCTTTTTATCTTGGACAAACCAGTAATATCAAAAGAATTCTTCAAAAAAATTGAAGAGATAAATCTGCCTGTAGTTTGGATAGATCACCATGAAATTAATCGTTCCGAGATTCCGGACTTTGTGAGCTATTATAATCCTCTATACAATCGTAAGAAAGGAGAAGAACCTGTTACTGCTTTATGCTATCAAGTTAATGGCGATGAGAATCTTCAATGGCTTGCAATTGCAGGAAGTATTTCCGATAAATTCCTTCCTGACTTTTATGAGAAATTCATGAGGAAATATCCTGATTTGACAATAGAGACTAAAGAACCTTATGATGTTTTTTATAATTCTCCACTTGGTAAGATTGCAAGAATATTCAGCTTTGCTTTGAAAGATAGAACGACTAATGTTATAAGTATGATGAAATTTCTGATGAAGGCAAATACGCCTTATGAAGTCCTTGAGGATTCGCCACTCAATCATTCAATGCATTATCGTTTTGAACAAATAGACAAGACCTATCAGAAACTTCTGAATAAAGCAAATAAAATTGGTGAAAAATCAGGCAAGCTTTTATTTTTTCAATATGGGGGAGAATTAAGCATCAGCTCGGATTTATCTAACCATTTAATTTACCAATTTCCAAATAAGGTTGTTGTTGTGATATACCTTAATGGGATGAAAGCTAGTGTTTCGGTTAGAGGGAAGAATATCCGAGAAAAATTTACGAAAGTATTGGAGGGTTTGACTGGCGCTACCGGAGGCGGACATGAAGATGCCGTCGGTGGACAAATGAATGTTAATGACATTGACTCCTTTAGAGTTAGACTTGAGGAATTATTATAACCAAAAACTAAAGAAATCTTTATAAATATCTTATCCTAAATTTAACTATGAGTGAACTAAGATTGGGTCATTTTAATTGTTCCATCTTAGTCTACACACCAATTAAAACCTCAATTTAATCCGGCTTTCTTCGTGTGGGTTGAGTTGGGATTTATTATTCTTATTTAACTCAGCTGAGGAACACCAACGGATTTAAAAGAAAATGAGTCCGAGAAACAACATGGAAAGAGAATCGGTGGAAAGAGAGTTGAGTGCATTGCTAGAAAGAACCTTGAGATTAGAAGACGAAGTCAACTCTTTTATACGCCCAAGGAACGATTAGCACAGTTTTCTGCTAGAAAACGATTTTTATAGATGTTAATAGCTTCTACCAACATATACCCAATAGTCTGCCGATTTTCCAGAAATTATACACTTCTTGCCTTTTGCAGATAAGTTTTCAGGGGAGATAAAAAGAACTTTTGCTCCTCCCGTATCTGCTTTTAATTGTTCTTCAACTTTTTCGGAATTAGAGAGTGGAACAATTACCATATTCTTTTCTTTGATTAATCTTATCATGTCTTTTTTATTCTCTGTTCTTTTAACAGAACTTTTTAATAATTTCTTTGCATTCTCAAATAATTCTTCATGCATTTGATTTAAGATTTTTGGAATTTCTCTTTTCAAATCAGAGAGTTTAACAGATATTTTCTCGGAATTATTTCTCTTTACTACGATTACGGACTTTTTTTCGAGCTCTTTAGGTCCAATTTCTATTCTTAAAGGTACTCCTTTAAGTTCCCATTCGGAATATTTTCTTCCTGGAGTGTATTCTTCACGAGAATCTAGAATAGGATTAAATTCATTTAATGCATCTTTAATCTTATCTGATTCCTCTAAAACTTTTTTCTTTGTTTTATCAAATAATATTGGAATTATAACGATTTTATTTTCTGCAATTCGGGGCGGTATTACGAGTCCTTTATCATCGGAGTGCATTGCAAACATTGTTCCAAGCATTCTTGTTGATATCGCAAAAGTATTTTGCCAAGCATATTCCTCTTTTCCTTGCTGATTAAGGAATTTGATATCGTAAGCTTTTGCGAAGTTCTGCCCATCGTGATGAAAACAAGGACCTTCTATTACTCTTCCATTAGGAATTATATAATGTAATTTTTCAGAAAAGATACCCCCCGCGAATTTTTCACTTTCTGTTTTCTTTCCATAAATTCCCGGAAGAGCCATCAACTCTTCGCAAACCTTTTCATATGCTTTTCTAATTTTTGGTCCTTCTTCCAATGCTTCTTTTTCTGTTGCAAAAACAGTATGTCCTTCATTCCAAAGAAATTCCCTTGTTCTGAAAAATGGAACAGGATTATTAAATTCCCATCTTACAACGTTGTTCCATTGATTTAATTTCAGAGGTAAATCTCTCCAACTTCTTATCCATTTAGAGTAAGATTCATACATGATAGTTTCACTTGTTGGCCTTATAGCCAATCTTTCATTAAGTTTCATATTGCCTGCTTCTGTAACCCAAGCCACTTCTGGTGCAAATCCTTTTACGTGCTCTGCTTCTTTAGAAAGCAATCTTTCAGGGATGAATAAAGGAAAATACGCATTCTGTATATCCATTTTTTTAAATTCTATATTGCACTTTTCCTGAATTTTTTCCCACATTGCATAAGCCAATGGTCTTAAAATAATACATCCAGATACAGAACTATAATCTGCTAACCCCGACTTTAACATCAATTGCTGATACCATTCAGAAAAGTCATCTTCTTTCCTGATTGTAATTCCTTCTTCTGATTTTTTTTCTTTCATTTATTTAGTTTAGAAGTGTCTGATTTAAATTTTGCTGTGCGATACTGTTTATAGCTTGTTTTACATAAATTGATTCGAGCGCAAATCCGAGGTTCTCTCCACCGCTTATCTTGAAATTGTTTATTCCGATTACCTGTCCATTTTTATCAATCAATGGTCCGCCTGAGTTTCCCGGATTTAAGGAAGCATCCGTTTGTATGTAATCATTTAATCCGTTTGAACCTTGCCTGTCGATTGCAGAAACAATTCCCTCTGAAACCGAGAACTGAAGTCCAAGAGGGTC
>Ga0265322_10000301_pt1 | contig 20903 bp, 21 predicted proteins | sample 41222metaG_FD_193584 | JGI IMG/M metagenome (GOLD analysis project Ga0265322, IMG submission 193584) | Rhizosphere microbial communities from Carex aquatilis grown in University of Washington, Seatle, WA, United States - 4-12-22 metaG | ecosystem: Host-associated > Plants > Roots > Rhizosphere...
ATGGGAACTTCCTGAAGATGGTGTATACGGGACATTGCCTTCGCTTCATGCAGAAAAAAAATATCTTGGTTATATTTTTATTCTTCTATCTCGAGCGTTTTATTTGTGGAACATCTGATTTCGTTACTTTGGTGGGTGTCTCTGAACGCGAAATTGGAATCTCCAGGGGATTATTTGATAGTTCTACATCCCAAGTCATTCCAATCTCTATTGATGTTGACCGGTTTTTGGAAGTTCGTCCGGAAGAGGCGATAAAACAACGAGAAAAATTTGGAATTCCATTGAGAGCGTTCGTTGTTGGGATGGTCGGAAGACTTTCCCATCCACGAGATCCCGAAACATTTTTACATGCAGCAACAATTCTGAATTCAAGGATACAGGATGTTTATTTCATGTGGGTCGGCGACGGTGATCTTCGAGAAAAAATGGTCCGTGCGGCGATGCGTTCAGGACTTGCTAAAAATTTTGTTATTACGGGCTGGCAGGATTCAGAAAATATTCCCGCGATATTGTCTGCTATAGATGTTGTCTTGCATGCCACGAATATTGAGTCGATGGGAATTGCTCTGATGGAAGCTATGGCGGCGAAAAAACCAATTGTTGCCTCAAATATCGGAGGCATTCCGGATAGAATTAAAGACGGCGTCACCGGGTGGCTTTTTTCAGCCGGAGATTACAAACAAGCAGCCTCGAAAATAGAAAATATATATAATAATAAAGTTGAAGCGGAAATCGTTGGAAAAGCGGCCTTGAATTTGATAACCAATGAGTATTCTTCAAAAGAGAAATTGGCGCGGGAATTCCAAAATATTTATGAAAAATTGTATTCTTAAGTTTTCCAGTATCCATATTTAATTTACCGGAAGATGTATATTTCTCAATTTTTTGGCCGATCTTATACTTTCCATGCATTTGTAATTGATGCTAAAGTTCTTAGCATCCAAAGAAGTTTTTGGGAATGGACTTCGTTATGAACTGGATTTCCGTTGCTTTTTTTACTGTTGCGTTACTTATCTGTTGTACGTTCTTTCGTAAAGATTCAGATTTTCTTTCACCCTCCCGAGTTTTTGGATTTACGTGGAGCGTGGTGTTGGCGTTGGTCAATTTGAAATTGAGCCGATTACAATTCAATTGGACACCGATTGAATGGGTGTATGTTCTGATGGGACCAGCGTCGTTTCTCATCGGGTTATTTATCGCTTATGTAATGAATGTCGGAACACCACTTTGGTCCATTGATGAAATGAGGCAAAAGATTAAAACACAAAAAATCAATAATGAGAAGTTGTTTTATCTTATCCTTTTCGGGTTCTTTGTCTATTTTATTGGTTATCTGGTCATCTATCTCGTCAAAGGTTATATTCCGATATTCTCCTTGCATCCTGCTGCTGCTCGAAATGATTATTTTATTTTTGGTGTTGGATTATTCACCCATACGATGCCAGTCATAGTCTTCTTTTCTTTAATATATCTTATATTTACTGATAATAATCACAGCAAAAAATGGTTGCTCAAACTAATAATGTTTGTTACCATCCTCACGTATCTTTTTCTACTTCAACGGTACCAACTTATCATGGTATCTGTTTTGGTTTTTACATTGTTGTATTACTCTACTTGGAGAATTCGATTCAGAACGATGGTTCTGTTTATCATGGCGGGGGTTATCCTTATTTATTCGGTTGCTACGATCCGGACCGGTAAGATTATCCAGCTTGCCTTGTACATTACTTCAGAAATGAAATTTTCTCCTAGATTTGCTTTCATAACCGAGCCTTATATGTATATTGTTATGAATGTTGAAAATTTTGTTCATGCAATGAGTAAAATAGATTATTTTTCTTATGGAGCATATACCTTTGATTGGTTTTTTGCTTTGATACAATTGAAATATCCGATCAAAGAATATTTCGGTTTTGTGGATAACCCCTTCCTTTTTAGTGGATATAATACGTATACTTTTTTTTGGACATTCTATCGTGACTTTGGCATTATTGGGATTTCTTTGATTCCGATGGGTTGCGGACTTATTGTTGGTTCTGTCTATTATTCGATGAGGCGAAACCCTTCCATTGAACTTATTTCTTTCTATTGCGTTTCAGTTTTCGTGATGGTGATGTCTTTCTTTGTAAATCCCTTGGGATTTCTTTGGTTTGTTTATATTGTTGCATGGATGGTGATGATATTGAAATTCACTCGTAAAAGAGCCGATCCCGCATGATAGACCTTTCTATAATAATCGTTTCCTGGAAAATGCGGCAGATGCTGCATGATCTTCTTTGTTCGATCGTGAAAAACACTTCTGGTGTCTCGTACGAGTTGATCGTCGTCGATAATTTTTCTCAGGATGGTACGGTGGAAATGATCCGGCAGGAATTTTCCCAGGCAACACTGATTCAAAATACGGAAAACCGCGGCGTTGCTCCATCACGGAATCAAGCTTTGCGAGTTGCTAAAGGTCGATATAAACTTATCCTTGACGCTGACATGCTGTTGACCGAAAATTCCTTCAAACCGATGATCGAATTTATGGATCGTACCAGGGATGCGGGAATCTGCGGCAGTAAATTGATCTTTAACGACGGTACGGTACAACCGAGCGCGCGCCGGTACCCGTCGCCGCTCGCATTCGTTCTTCGTCGACTGACATTTCTCGGTTTCGTTCGCCGAAGCACCGTTTTGAATCGACACGAGATGACAGATTGGGATCGCAGCGATATCCGTGATGTGGATTATGTGATCGGCGCGTGCCAGATGATCCGCCATGAGGCATTCGAAAAAGTCGGACTTCTCGATGAAAAAATTTTTTACGGACCGGAAGATATCGATTATTGCCTTCGCATGTACAGGAACGGCTGGAAGGTATATTATTTCCCCGGCACGAAGATCATTCACTATGAACAGAGAATCACCAAAAAGAAGTTCTTATCGAAAATTTCGTTTCGCCATCTTTCCGGCATCATTTATATCTTTTTGAAGTATGGCGGAACTCTCAGGCGAAATTCATGAAGTTTCCATCGGACCACGATGCCCCGCTCAGAGTACTGTTCATCGGGTTGAAATACGATTACGGGAATCCCGCCCGCGGTTTGAGCTATGAGTATGTGAATTTCTTCGAAACGCTGGCACGCATGGATGGCGTGAAGGCGACACTGTTTCCGTTCGATGAAATTCTTCGCGAACGCGGCAGAGATGCAATGAATCGCCTCCTGCTGGAAAAGGTCAATGAAGTTCAACCGGACATCTGTTTTTTTTTCCTCTTTACCGATGAAATCAAAAAGGAAACCATTCGTGTTATCAGTGAACGCAAGTCGACCGTAACACTGAACTGGTTTGCCGACGATCATTGGAGGTTTCATGAGTTCACGAAGTATTGGGCGCCGTTATTTCATTGGAGCGTGACGACCGACCGGGAAGCAGTGGATAAGTATCATGCGATCGGCTGTCGTAATGTGATCCGTTCCCAATGGGGTTTCAATCATTTTTTGTATAAGCCGGTTGATATTTCTCCGGAAATGGATGTATCGTTTGTCGGGCAAGCACATTCAAATAGAAAAAAATTTATTGAAGTATTGAAACGATCCGGCATTTCTGTTGAATGTTGGGGAAGAGGATGGCACAACGGGCGTCTGTCTCAGGAAGAAATGATCGCCCTGTATTCAAAAAGTAAAATCAATTTGAATTTTTCGGAGAGCTCGATTTCCTGGCAGGCCAAACCGTTAGCCAAAGTATTCCTTTCACGACGTGCCGACAATTCATTGCATATAAAAAATGCAAGTGAAATGGCAGCTCATTTCTCAACACTATTACAAAACCGCCGCGTTCAAATCAAAGGACGAAATTTTGAGATTCCGGGCTCCGGCGGCTTTCTTCTGACTCAATATGCCGGCGGTATCGAAGAATATTTTGTTCCCGGGCTGGAAATCGCAACATTTTCAAACGATGGTGAATTACTGGAAAGAATTCAGTATTTTCTATCTCATGACCGGGAACGTGAAGCCATTAAAAGTGCCGGATATCAACGGGCGCTGACCGATCACACGTTCCAAAAACGCTTTGAGGATATTTTTCAAATCATTTTTCAATAAAGAATAAAGAAGCAGTAATCTCCTGTATGTCGGAAAGATTTCGCACGGTCGTTATCGATCTTATCACCATTAATCTTGCATGGACTGCGTATTACTGGATCCGCGTCCGCAGCGGGTTGATACGGCAAACCATTGAGCCGGATTTTATCGTGCCGATGGTCGTTATTTGTCTCTTCTGGTTGTTGGTTTATTTTTTATTCGGTTTGTATCAATCATGGTACGCAAAATCCCGGCTGGATGAATTTGCTACGTTGTTCCGTGCGACATCGTTCGGTGTGCTCGGATTGTTTTTCGCGATTTTTGTGGACGACCAGGGTGTCGGTTCTCCGCTGCAATCGCGCTTGATGATTCTTATTTACTGGTGCATTCTTCTTGTGTCGGTCGGCGGCGGAAGATTTTTCCTGCATACATTTCAGCGGCGATTATTGCAGGCAGGAATCGGTCTTCACAACACGCTGATCGTCGGCTGGTCGGCGACGGCACGTGAGCTGTTTGATACGATCCGATTGTATCCGGCGCTGGGTTATCATATCGTCGGATTTGTTCCCGTCACGGCAGAATTAACGGCAGAAACCTATCATGATATTCCCGTGATGAGTTCGGTTCAGCAGTTGCCCTCGTTGATTGATGAATATCATGTGAAAGATGTATTGATCGCCCTGAATTCTGCGGAACATGACCGGCTTTTGCAGGTGATCGGTGCGTGTAATTCGCACGCGGTCAGCATGAAAATCATTCCGGATTTGTACGACATCATCAGCGGTCAGGCACGGACGAATCAGATCTACGGGTTTCCGCTGATCGAAATCATGCCGGAGCTGATGCAGCCGTGGGAACGCGCGGCAAAACGGGGGATCGATATTCTGGTTTCGTTCATCACGCTGTTTGTCGGATTGCCGGTTTGGGTTCTCATTACGATTGCCATCAAACTCGATTCGCGTGGTTCTGTTTTTTACTTGCAGGAACGTGTTGGGAAAGATGAAAAGCTGTTTCGTATCGTCAAGTTCCGTTCGATGTATCAGGATGCCGAATCGGAATCGGGCCCGGTCTGGGCAAACAGGAAAGATCCGCGCACGACGCGTGTCGGGAAGGTGCTTCGGAAACTCCGTATCGATGAAATTCCGCAGCTCATCAATGTGCTGGACGGCGATATGAGCCTGGTTGGTCCGCGACCTGAACGGCCGTTTTTTGTCGAACAGCTCTCCAAAGAAATTCCGCTGTACAAACGGCGACTCAAAGTTCGTCCCGGGATTACCGGCTGGGCACAGGTGAAACATAAATACGACGAGAGCATCGACGACGTGAGAAAAAAAGTTCAGTACGATTTATCCTATATCGAAAATATGTCGTTGCGTATGGATCTCAAGATTTTATTGAATACGATCAGCGTTGTCTTGCTGGGAAAAGGACATTAAGGTTGAAGATTTTCCCATTATATCGCCGCTTTAATATCCTTGTTCTTGCTTTCTGGATATTCGGATGTCTTGCCGTTGCACAGGTAGAGAATGTTCCCGTTGACAATCAGGTTTACGAATTTTTGGATCGCATGGGCGTAAAAGGAATTCTTCCTCTCTATAATAATACGATGATCCCGCTGTCCCGGCAGGAAGTTGCTGATGATCTGGTCGCCGTCGGTAAACAGAAAGACCGGCTGTCGGAAGCCGAACAACAATTTCTTGAAAAATTCACACAAGAATTCATGCATGAAATTCATCCTTCTCAGGAAGATCCGGCGTTGCTGTTCAACGGCGATGGCCTCGACGGTCTTTTTTCTCAAAAAGAAAAGTATTTGTATCGATATGTTGATTCGAATGTGACTTCGTATGTTAACTTTTTTGGTTCCATCGACTACCGCGGAATATCTGGCGATACGTACGGATCGACGCATGATTCATTCGGACAAATCGGCGGAAGAATTCGCGGAACCGTTAGTGATAAATTGGGTTATTATCTCGAAGGAACAAACGGGGCGTTGCGGGGAGATCGAAACTTCGCTCTTTCCGATCCCCGTCTTCGCGGCAATTTTAATTTCAATAATTTGAATTCTCAATTCTTCGATTTTACACAAGCGTATCTCCGGATGAATTTTAATTGGATCAGTGTGCAGTTCGGCAGGGAAAACACGATGGTGGGAACCGGATATTCCGACCGTCTGCTTCTCTCCGATAACGCTCCGGTTACGGATTTTTTAAAAATCGAAGTGCATTATAAATCGTTGCGGTTTTTATCTCTCCACGCATCGCTCGTTCAGGATTCTGCCCTGTTTGCCGGAACATTGATGCAGGAACCGCCGGGAAGCAATAAATATCTTGCACTTCACCGGCTTCAGCTCGGGCTATTCGACAAACTGAATCTCGGTGTTTCGGAGATGATTATTTACCAGCGCTTCAGTCCCGAATTCGGATATCTCAATCCGATCAGCTTTTATAAATCGGTCGAACATTCGTTAGGCGATCGCGATAATGCCTTTTTGGCATTCGATGCGGAGGTGTTTCCGTTTCCGCGATATAAATTCTACGGTACGTGGCTGATCGATGATATCGATTTTTCAAAACTCGGCACGCCATGGTGGGGGAATGAATTCGGATTTCAGGCGGGATTGATCAATACCGATCTTGCCGGCATTACCAACCTGGACGGCATCGTTGAATATACGCGTATCGATCCGTACGTCTACAGCAATCGCGTTGCCGGAAATGGTTATACGAATGACAATATCGGACTGGGAAACCAATTGCAGCCCAATTCCGATCAATGGTTCTTTCAACTTCAATATCGTCCCGCAAAACAATTGCGGACGTGGCTGACATATATGCTGATGCGGCACGGCGATAATGTGGTTGTCGATGGACAGGTTGTGAAGAATGTCGGCGGAAATGTTCTTGAAGGACATCGAGATACCGATTCGGAAAATGTTACGTTTCTCGACGGCGTTCTGACGAAACAACATACTGTTCAGCTTCGCGCCGCATATGAGTTTATCACCGATTATATCGTTACCGGTATATATGAATACCGGAACAGAGTAACATCCTCAACGAATTACATTGATAATTACGCGTCTCTGCAAGTACAGGTAGAATTTTAACTTTTCACGAACAATCATTATGTCCAAAACACTTGTTGTCACGCCGACGTACGATGAAGCCGAAAATATCGAGCGGTTCATCCACGACGTTCTCAAACAGGATCCGGGAATCGATATTCTTGTTGTCGATGATAATTCTCCCGACGGAACGGGAAATATTGTAGAACGGCTCAAGGCATCGAACCCTCGTATTCATTTGATCCGGCGACCGGGGAAAATGGGACTGGGAACGGCGTACGTGGAAGGTTTCAAATACGCCATCGAGCAAAAATTCGATTTCGTTTTTGAGATGGATGCCGATTTCTCTCATAGTCCGGATGAGATCCCGAATTTTCTGAACAAGATTGATTCGTTCGATGTCGTGATCGGATCGCGGTACACGAACGGCGTCCGCGTTATCAATTGGCCCATCCGCCGGTTAATTTTGAGTTATGCCGCAAATGTCTATACCCGTTTTGTCACCGGTCTGAAAATCAAAGATGCGACGGGAGGATTCAAATGTTTCCGGCGGGCAGTGCTGGAGGCAATCGATCTGAATAAAGTGAAGTCGAACGGATACGCGTTTCAGATCGAAATGAATTTCAAAGCGTGGGATAAAGGATTCAAATTATGCGAGCATCCGATTATTTTTGCCGACCGCAGTTCGGGCGTTTCGAAAATGTCGAGAAAAATTGTCCGTGAAGCCGTCGTTATGGTCTGGAAGCTGAAACTTCAGCAACTGTTCGGGATGTTATAATCAACCGCATGCAGCTTTCCGTCATTATAGTCAATTTTAATGTCAGGGTTTTTTTGGAGAACGCTCTTCATTCCGTCTTCAAGGCGATGGAGGGAATCGACGGAGAAGTTCTCGTCGTCGATAATGCTTCGGATGACGGAAGCGTGGATATGCTGCGGAAAAAATTTCCTGCTGTCCGGTTATTCGTGAACGAAACGAATACAGGTTTTGCCGCCGCCAATAATCGCGTGCTCAAAGAATGCCGCGGAACATATATTCTTCTGCTGAATCCCGATACGATCGTCCAGGAAGACACGTTTCGTGTAATGATAGATTTTATGGATAAACATCCGGAGACCGGACTTGCCGGATGCAAAATTCTCAATCCGGACGGTTCGCTCGAGCTTGCCTGCCGGAGAAGTTTTCCGACACCGTGGGTGGCATTCACAAAAATTATCGGACTGAGCGCATTGTTTCCGCACTCGCGCTGGTTCGGCAAATATAATCTATCGTACCTCGATCCCGATCAGACGTATTCCGTTGATGCTCTCAGCGGCTCTTTCATGTTTGTACGCCGTTCGGTGTACGAACAGATAGGCGGACTCGACGAGCAATTTTTTATGTACGGCGAAGACCTGGATTGGTGCTACCGTGCGCAGGTTGCCGGCTGGGATATTTCCTATGTTCACGCCACACAAATCATTCATTATAAGGGGGAAAGCACGCGGCGCAGCGGCATGAACGAAGTGAAATTATTTTATGAAGCGATGCGTGTGTTTGTCCGGAAGCATATCCGTCGGGGAGTGCTATCGGATATCGTTCTCCGGACGGGGATTGGGTTACGCGAAGGCATTGCATTTTTCGGCAAAATATCTTTTTTCCTTCGCGCTGCCATTCTCGATATGCTGTTCGTCAACATTTCGGTGCTTCTCGGTGAGTATTTTTGGTTCCATACATTTTTCAAGTTCGCGTCATGGTCGTACCCGGTTATTACAACGGTTCCGGCGCTTGCTGTTGTCGTTGCTTTAGGATCGCTGGGCGTATATACGAAACGCAAACTTTCTCTTGCCCGCGTGGCGAGCGGCGTCATTGTCGGGTATGTCATTCTTTCCGCTCTTACATTTTTTTTCAACCAGTACGCTTTCAGCCGGATGATTGTCCTCATCTCCGGAGCAATCAATATTCTTGTCTTGCCGGGATGGAGGGGTATTTCCCGAATGATTGTCCGGCGAGGTGAACATCCCCGGGGAAGCTTGTTCGGCCGCCGGACGCTGATCGTCGGAACGGAGAAATCCGGATTGGAGGTGCTGCGGAAACTCCGCACCCGCCTCGAGGACGGGTACGAAATCGTGGGATTTGTCGATATTAACAGGAAGCGCGTCGGCGAAAAAATTTCAGGGGTTGAAATTCTCGGAAGTATTGATAATATTGGAAAGATCATACAGGAACAAAAAGCGTCGGAAGTCATTTTTTCCACCGATATGCTGTCATATACCGAAATTCTTTCCGTCATCGGACGGACACGGATGCCATCGGTAAATTTTCGTCTCGTTCCTTCGAGCATGGAAGTGATCATCGGTAAAGCACACATCGATGAACTGGACGATATTCCGCTCGTCGACATCGATTACAATATCGATAAACCGTCGCACCGGTTTGTCAAGCGGTTTTTCGATATCGTCTGTGCGATCCTGCTGATGGTCACAGTCTATCCGTTTGTTCAAGGACGGAAGCGACCGGCAGAAACACGGGGAAAACTCGAACGGAAAATTTTACTTCTGCCGGATGTGCTGCGCGGGCGGATGAGTTTTGTCGGACCACCGGAATTTTCATTGCAACGGACCCGCAACGGATCCGGCACTGCGCCGGTATTTTTGGGTTTACCCGGAATCACCGGTCTGGTCCAGATAAATTTTCGCGAGGATCTTTCGACGGAAGAAATTGAAAAGTATAATCTCTATTATGCAAAGAACCAGACGATCACGCTGGATATTGAAATTCTGATGAAGTCATTTATTCTCTTATTGAAAATATAATTTCCCTATGGCAAAAGCAGTACTGGAATTTGAAAAACCTATTGTCGAGCTGGAAGATAAGATCGAAGAGATGCGGAAATATTCCGATTCTCTCGATATTGCCGATGAAATAAAATATCTCGAAGAAAAAGTTCTCCAGCTTCGCAAGACCGTGTATACAGGGCTGACACGCTGGCAAAAAGTGCAGATGGCTCGTCACCCGGACCGCCCGTACACGCTCGATTACATCGGCATGATGACGAGGGATTTTGTCGAGCTTCACGGCGACCGGCTCGGCCGCGATGACAAAGCTATCGTCGGCGGGTTTGCACACATTGATAATCATCCGGTCATGATTATCGGACATCAAAAAGGGCGCGACACGAAATCGAATATCTACCGGAATTTCGGTATGCCGAACCCGGAGGGATACCGCAAGGCGCTCCGGTTGATGAAGCTCGCGGCGAAATTTGATCGGCCGGTCATCTCCATGATCGATACGCCCGGTGCGTTTCCCGGATTGGAAGCGGAAGAACGCGGCCAGGCGGAAGCGATAGCGCGGAATTTATTCGAGATGTCGCATTTGCCGGTACCGATCATTATTGTCATCATCGGTGAAGGCGCATCCGGCGGAGCGCTCGGCATCGGCGTCGGCGACCGCGTCCTGATGATGGAAAACACCTGGTACTCCGTCATTTCTCCGGAATCGTGTTCGAGTATTCTCTGGCGAAGCTGGGATTATAAAGAGCAGGCGGCGGAAGCGCTGAAACTGACCGCGCCCGATCTGCTCGCGCAAGGAATTATCGACCGGATCGTTCCGGAACCGCTCGGCGGCGCGCACCGGGATCCGCCGGAAGCTGCGGCAATGTTGAAAAGCGTGCTGGTCGAAGAACTGAAGAAATTCAAAAAAGTAAAAATCGACAAGCTGCTTGAAAAACGTGTCGAGAAATTCGGACGTATGGGAGAGTTCGACGAATGATTGCCAGCGAGACGCAGATTCGCGTGCGCTATGCCGATACCGACCAGATGAAGATGGTCTATTACGCGAAGTTTTTCGAATATTTTGAACAGGGACGTTCCGATCTCCTGCGGAATATCGGCATGTCGTATCCGGAAATCGAACGGCTTGGCTATTTTCTTCCCGTCATCGAAGCGCACGCACACTATCTCCGTCCTGCGCGGTACGACGATCTGCTCATCGTGAAAACAATTCTCAAAGAACAGCCGCAGGTGCGCGTCCGGATCGAATATGAAATTCATAACGAACGCGGCGAACACCTTGCCGACGGGTTTACCGTGCACAGCTTTATCCAGGCGGCGACGGGAAAACCGGCCCGCGCGCCGAAAGCATTTCTCGATCTTGTTGCGAAAAATCTTTTCGCAAATACGGCGTCCGCCCAATTCTTTCGATGACGATATCGATGATTTCCGAATTTTTATTGAAAATACTTTGCTGTCCGAAATGCCGCGGCGAATTATTGTACGAACCCGGGCAGAGCCGTTTGACATGCCGGGCATGTTCACGTATCTATCGAATCAAAAACAATATTCCGGTAATGATTGATGACGACGGACCCGACCATTCCTAATATTATCAGCGATGCGGTGGGCGATAGCCGCGTCAGCCGGCTGATCGAAGAAGCAATTCTTGAAGATCTCGGTATGGGCGACATCACGACGGATGGAATCGTTCCGGCTGATTTGCCGGGGCGCGGTGAGATTCGTGTGAAAGAACCGGGTGTTGTTGCCGGTCTCGCGGTGGTAGAGATGGTGTTTCATTTTGTCGACCCGGAAATTGTTATGAAGATTCTGCATTCGGACGCATCATTTGTCGAAGCGGGAACGGTGATCGGCAATGTCAAGGGTTCGTTTGCAAGTTTGCTGAAAGCGGAACGGACGGCTCTTAATATTCTTCAGCGGATGAGCGGCATTGCGACGCTGACCGCGAAATTTGTCAAAGCGGTAAAGGGAACTCAAGCCCGTATCACCGACACGCGCAAAACTCCGCCCGGTTTAAGGATTCTCGACAAGCTTGCGGTGCGTGTGGGCGGCGGCGTCAATCACCGGTTCGGTCTGGATGATATGGCGCTGATCAAAGACAACCATATCGCAGCGGCAGGCGGTATCGGCCCGGCAATCGAACGTTGCCTGCAATATCTTCAACAAAAAAAATATATCGTTCGTGTGGAAATCGAGACGAAAAATCTTGGTGAAGTTCAGCAGGTTCTGAAATTTTCCGGCGTCGATCGCATCTTGCTTGATAATTTTTCGTTAGATGAGATGAAGCGTGCCGTTCAGATGATCGATCACAAGCTTGAAGTGGAAGCGTCGGGTAATGTTTCGCTGGACAACGTCCGCGCCATCGCCGAAACCGGCGTCGACATCATTTCCATCGGCGCGCTGACGCACTCGCCGAAAGCGCTTGATATTTCCATGAAGATCACGAATTTATCAAAGTCGCATACCTGAATGTTCACGCATCTCAAGCGCCTCGGTACCGAGACAGCCGTGTACGGCATCAGCACCATTCTCGGCCGCTTCCTGAATTTTCTTTTAATCCCGTTTTATACCAACGTCTTTGCCGCGGGCGAGTACGGCATTGTTGCGTATGTGTATTCTTTGATTGCATTCGTGACAGTCGTCTATTCGTACGGACTGGAATCGGCGTACTTCAAATATTCGTCGACACTGGAGATCGGCTCACCGAAACAGAATTTCAGTACGCCGTTTTTCTCGCTGCTCGGTTCGTCGCTTCTGTTTTCAATATTCATCAGCGCCTTCGCGGTTCCTCTCGGAAGTTTAATTAATCTGCAGGAACAGCATTCCTCGATCATTCTCTACGCCGGCTGGATTCTCGCACTTGATGCGATTGCGATTATTCCGTTCGCCGTGTTGCGGATGGAACATAAGGCAAAATCGTTCGCGACGATCAAATTCCTGAATATCCTCATCAACGTCGTGATGAATCTCGTTTTGTTATTACAATTCAAAATGGGGATCGAGGGAGTGTTCATCAGCGGACTTGTCGCATCGGTTGCGACACTCGTGATGTTGTTGCCGACGATTGCGAAGCATCTCATTCCGTCGTTTCACGGCGGACTCTGGAAAGCGTTGATGAAATTCGGTTTGCCCTACATTCCCGCAGGGCTCGCGGCGATGGCGGTGCAGGTGATCGATCGCCCGATTCTCCGCGCGCTCACCGACGACGCCACCGTCGGCATTTACCAGGCGAATTACCGGCTCGGCATTTTCATGATGCTGATCGTTTCGATGTACGATTACGCGTGGCGACCGTTTTATTTTTCCGTCGCGAAGGAACCGAACGCAAAAGAAATCTTCGCCCGCGTGCTGACGTATTTGTTGGTGTTCATGTCGGTGATTTTTCTTATTCTGACATTTTTTATCGGCGATATTGCGAAGATCAGTCTGTTCGGCAGGCACCTGATCGGTCCCGCGTACTGGAGCGGGCTTGACATCGTGCCGGTGGTGCTTGCGGGCTACGTGTTCCTCGGCATCCACACGAATCTTTCCGCGGGCATTTACATACAGAAGAAAACGCAGTACGCTGCGCCGGTGACGTTCGTCGGTGCGGCGGTAAATGTCGTTGCGAATTATTTGCTGATCCCGTCAATGGGGATGATGGGCGCGGCGTGGGCGACGTTCTTCGCGTACCTGTTCATGGCGGCGACGATGTATGTTGTTGTCCGGCGCGTCTATCCCGTGCCGTACGAGATCAAGCGGCTCGTGAAAATCCTGATTGCCGTTGCCGTCGTGCTGATACTCTATTATCTGCCGCCGGTGGAAATGATGGCGTATTTCTCTGCATCGGTTCGTTTCCTGCAGAAGCTGGTATTGCTGTTATTGTTCCTGGGATTGATGTACTGGATGAAATTCTTCAACGCAGGCGAGCTTGCAAAAGTGAAACAGTTGCTCAGCCGAGGGAAGAAGGAAGCATCTCCGGTTTCCGGCGATGAAATCCCGCGTGATGAAGAGGGAATGGTGGAGCGGTGAATGTTGGGTGAGGGGTTCTTTAAGATTTACTGCATGGCGCAGCAAAATTACTAGTTAGCCAGCACAAACAAATGAATACTATTTTAAACGGCACAACTTACACTTATGAATTGAATGGATGGACTATTTCCTGGGAAAGTGATGGTAATTATAGACATTGGTGTTATCAAAACCATCCCCAAAACAATAGAGATATTCTTATTGTAATGTTAAATCCCGGGAGCCTAAACGAAACCGGAGCTAACTTAACCAAGGATAAAACTTTGGAAGTTCTCCGAGAAGTTTTCTTGGACACGGGTTTTAATCCATTTATAATAAATCTTTTTGATCTTGCGACGCCTGATCCTTGCGAACTTTTTCAAAAATGGAATAATAGGGATAATAAATTATTGATTTATGATAAACTCAAGGAAAAGGATTTTTCGGGAATCATTTTTGCATACGGAAGTTATCAAGACCATCATGAACGTGGACATGCAATTCTGGAGCGTATAAAGTTAGTAAGAGATACGTTTAATAGAGTCCCGGAAATTGCACTGCGTAAAAATGAAAATGGTACTCCGAAGCATCCGAAGCGCTGGCGAATAGAAAAGTTAACACAGGAAATAAAATCTATAATTAAAACAATCCGTACCGAAGCTAGCTAACTAGTTGCTCAAGCTGAAGGAAATTACGGTCGATGAATTTGCCGCGTGAGAAGCGGTGAGTTTAAAAAGTTATCTATTAACATTCCCGTAGCCAGCTACAATAAATTAACGGTTTGCAGCTTCAGCTTAGCTCTAGTCCGTTAGGCTTTGTAATCATAAAAGTTAACAATAATAGGAAAAGAAAATATGTCAAAATTCCTAGAGACGATTAGTGCTGTTGATTTATGGGTGGATGCGGGTTCATATTTGAGATTAGGAGAATTGAATAAAAAAAATAATGAACTGATCAACATCACTAAACAGATTGGTGAAGCTCAAAGCAAGTTGCAAAATATTGAGCTCCAAATTCAAAGCGAACAGCTTGAGGTTCAAAATAAAATGCTTATCCAGCTGGAAATTCAAAATAAAATTAAATTAAAAGAAGCACTAGAAAGAGAAAAACAGAAAGAGTTAAAAGATGTTTTCTTTATGGTAAAGTCCAAAATTGAAGAAATTATATTGCATAAGGATAATTTAACTGTATTCATTGATTTATGCCGAATTGAAAAAGACTTAATACAAAACGATCTCAAGCCAAACGATTTAGAGGAGATAAAAGATAAAGAATTTGCTTCCGATGTATTAAAAATCTTTTATCAAGAAAAGGAAAAAGCAACAAACAATTTAACGGATGAAGAAAAGAAAGATCTAGAAACAATTTGTAACATAAGGCCTAAAATAAAATTTATGAAACAACAATATCCCGGGTTGCAAAAAGCACAAAACAAAATACACAAAATTCAAAAAGAAAAACCAGTGTCAAATTTTACAATTGAGATTGTAAGGATGGTTAAATACTTATCGTTGATAGCAATGATAGCTGTGTTATTTTTTCAAGAAACATTCAGTGGTTTGTTATTCTTTTTTTGTGTAATTGTTTTTGCTTGGTCTTTTTTCTTCGTTCGGAAAAAGGATATTGGTAGAAAAATTAAACAAGAGCTGAAACGGATTGACATAAGAACAATTGAAGAAATGGAGAACAAAGTTTCGGAAATTAGTATTGAATTAAGTAAAGCTAATGAGATCCTTGCGGATATATATTCGCGCCATCCGAACACTCAGTTTAATAAAGATTAAAATTATCATTAAAGTCTAACCACTTTAAAAAGGAATAAGTCGAAAATCCCTTGTAATGCTTAGCTCCAATTCAATAACACACATATAAGGAGTAATAAATATGAAACGAGTTACTGGTATCGGCGGCATCTTCTTCAAGGCAAAAGACGCACCATCACTGCAGGCCTGGTACAAGCGGCACCTGGGAATCGATGTCCAATCCTGGGGCGGAGCTTCCTTCGATTGGACCGACCCCGAGGGGAAGCCGGTTGCAGGCACAACTGCCTGGTTGATCGATCCGCAAGAAAGTAAGCACTTCGCTCCGAGCTCTGCTTCCTTCATGGTCAACTACCGGGTGGCAGACCTCCACGCCCTGGTCAAGGCCTTGAAAGAAGAAGGCTGCAACGTGCTCGAGAAGATTGATGATTCCGAGTACGGGAAGTTTGCCTGGGTCATCGATCCGGAGGGAAACAAGGTCGAGCTCTGGCAGCCGCCTCAGGGCCAATGAGCGGGCTCGTTACTCACGGCCGCGAACTGCGCCCTAACCAGTTGCTTCCCGATTGATATAGAAGCATAACTAAATACATAACCAACATTACTCATCGAAAAATATGAAAAAGAAAATATTTTTGATTTTGACGTTGACGGCAACGTTCGGTTTTGGTTTTGAATTCAATACGATCCTTACAGGTCAAGTTAGCAGCCAGCCGCAATCAAAAAAAGTGACAGGCATTGGCGGAATCTTCTTTAAGTGCAAAGATCCCAAGAAACTGAAAGAGTGGTACAAAGAGCACTTAGGAATGAAGACCGACCAATACGGGACACTGTTTGAATGGCGAGAAGTCCCTGATACAACAAAAAAGGGCGTTACACAGTGGAGTCCCTTTGCCGAAACCACGAAATATTTCAATCCTTCAACAAAAGATTTTATGATAAACTATCGGGTAGAAAACCTCGGATCGCTTGTTGAAGAACTAAAAAAAGAAGGTGTCACGGTTGTTGACACGATTGAGTCTTCCGATTATGGTAAGTTTGTTCATATCATGGACATTGAGGGAAACAAAGTTGAACTATGGCAACCATAGAACATCGTGTATGGAATCCAGATAAATAGGTTACAATTTTCTACCGCGTGTGTTTTAACCAGTCGCTCAAGTTGATGGAAATTGCTGTTGGTATGCAGGCAATTTTCCCCTAAATGTTGTATCTTTAATTTATGAACCGAATCAATTTTAATAGCAAAGAAATCTTAGCCATCTGCACCAAGTATCATGTCAAAGCGCTCCGCGTTTTTGGCTCAGTGGCGCGTGGTGAATCGAGAGCTGAAAGCGACGTCGATCTCCTCGTTACGTTTTCGGAGCCGACATCGCTTCTGCAAATGGTAGGATTGGAGCGCGAATTATCTTCCATCCTCGGACGCAAAGTCGATCTTCTGACAGCTAAATCAATCAGCCCCTATCTGAGAAATCGAATCCTGAAAGAATCCCGACCGATTTATGCAGCGTGACGATTCTGTTTATCTTAAACATATCCGCGATGCAATTCTCAAGATCGATGGCTATACTCGAAAAGTTTCTGCGGCTTCTTTTAAAAAAGACACGCTCATTCAGGACGGAGTTATCCGACAAATTGAGATCATTGGAGAGGCAACAAAACGGCTTTCAGATAAACTTCGCAAGGACAATAAAGATATTCCGTGGGATGATATTGCAGGAATGCGTGACAAAATGGTCCACGATTATTTCGGCGTCGATATCGAGAAAGTTTGGCTTACTGTCCAGCATGATATTCCTATCCTTAAAAAACAGATTAACCGCATTCTCAAATCCTTATAGTTTCTTTCTGCGTTGGCTAAAAAAAATTGAAAAATACTTATGAACACGAAATGGAATTTCGGTCTCTTCAAAGTCATACTTATTCTCTGTTGCGGCATAGTTCTTGGCGGCTTTATTTCCTTGCTCGCAACGAATAACGCTTCTCCGCTCGGCGGGTGGCTCGGAATTGCCGCGATGCTTCTGCTTTTCATTTCTGTTGTGGTGGGTTCGAGAGTAAAAGATTCGAAGCAATAATATTCGAAATCGTCAGCCGTGCGGGTTGGAAAGATTCAATCGTCCCGCTTCCTATGAAGCGGGATTTGGTTTCTTTTCCCGAAGCCTCCCGTCTTGCTGAATTGCTTTTGTTCAGCATCTATTCCGAGCTTGCCAGGTTTTGATCCCGACCAAAAATCCCGAAGGGATCACTTTGTGACATGTCGGGATGACGATAAAACTGTCAATTGCAACTCCATCAATAAACGAGTATATTAAATGCAGTGTAACACGAAAAGTTTTCTTTTTTATTCAATTTGGAGTTGTTTTGTCGAATAGCCCTTTACGATTTGATCCGAATAAACCGCTTGCCGTTGGCGGACAGGCAGTCATCGAAGGCGTGATGATGCGCGCGCCGGGACGTATCGCAACCGCCGTGCGACGCAGAAACGGCTCCATCGTCGTGAAAAAACGCGATTACGTTTCGCTTGCCGAAAAGAACGGCATCTTCAAGCTTCCCATTTTGCGCGGCGCCGTCGGTCTGGTCGAGATGATGTTTATCGGCATCGAGACGTTGAATTTTTCCACCGAAGTTGCCATGCAGGACCTCGAAGCGGAGAAACCATCGAACGGAAACGGGAAAGCCGCGAAGCCGAAAAAAACTGCTTCGAATTTCCGGCTTGCACTTACCGTCATGCTCTCGCTCGCGATGGGCATTGCCGTGTTCTTCATTACGCCGCTCATCGTGACGACGAAACTGTTCAACGTCGAGCAGAATGCGTTTTGGTTCAATATCATTGCCGGAATTATACGGCTGAGTATTCTGGTCGGATATTTATTCGTCATATCGTTGATGAAAGATGTGAAGCGTCTGTTCCGGTATCACGGCGCGGAACATAAGGCCGTCTTCACGTTCGAATCGATGGGCGATCTGACTATCGATTCGGCAAAACTGTACACGCGGTTTCATCCGCGGTGCGGAACGAGTTTCATTCTGATCGTCATGGTCGTGTCGATGCTTCTCTTTTCCATTCTCGATTCGTTTCTGATTATGTGGCTCGGGAAAATTTCACTGCCGGTGCGGTTGCTGACGCATCTTCCGCTGATTCCGATTGTCGGCGGCGTGGCGTACGAATTCATACGCTGGTCGGCGAAACGGAGCAACACGCCGCTCGGTAAAATCCTCGTTGCGCCGGGACTCTGGCTTCAGCACATCACGACGAAAGAGCCCGACGCGTATCAAATCGAAGTGGCGATCGTCGCACTCAAATGCGCGCTCGGCGTCGATGAACCTTCCGCCGTCTACATCCGGCACATTGCCGATCTTCAATTGACGTAACATGTTCGACCGACTCGAAAAAGTTGCGGCTCGTTACGATGAGCTGACGATGCTCTTGGCGGATCCTGCCGTCACCAATAACCAGGACCGCTACCGCGAATTGAGCAAAGAGCACAGCGACATTTCCGACATCGTCGCGACCTATCATCGTTACAAAAAAGCGAAAGCCGACGTCGATAATCTCCGCCAGCTTGCCAACGGCTCCGATCCGGAAATGCGCGAGCTCGCGTTCACCGAAATGGACGAAGCCGAAGCGAAATTATCGAAGCTTGAAGAAGAGCTGAAAGTTCTTCTCATCCCGAAAGATCCCAACGACGACAAAAACTGCATCGTGGAAATCCGCGGCGGCACCGGCGGCGAAGAAGCCGCGTTGTTTGCCGCCGATCTCTACCGTATGTACACACGTTTTGCCGAAAGGCAGGGATGGAAAACCGAATTGATGGATTGGAACGATACCGGCAAAGGCGGTTTCAAAGAAGTGACGTTCGCACTGTCCGGGACGGGAGCGTACGGAACATTGAAATTCGAAAGCGGCGTGCACCGCGTGCAGCGAGTGCCGGAAACGGAAGCGCAGGGACGAGTGCACACATCCGCTGCGACGGTCGCGGTTCTTCCGGAATTAGAAGAGATCGACGCCGACATACAAATAAATCCTGCCGACCTGGATTTTGCAACGTACCGGTCGGGCGGCAAGGGCGGACAGAACGTCAACAAGGTGGAAACTGCCGTGCGTATCACGCACAAACCGTCGGGTATCGTGGTCGCGTGCCAGCAGGAGCGCTCGCAATTTCAGAACCGCGAACGAGCGATGAAAATGCTGAGATCGAAACTCTACGAGGCAAAAGTTCAGGCGCAAACGGAGTCGGTGACGGCAACGCGTCGTTCGATGGTGAAGAGCGGCGACCGGAGTGAAAAAATCCGCACGTATAACTTTCCGCAAAGCCGCGTCACCGATCACCGCATCGGGTTGACGCTCTACAATCTGAATGAAATCATCAACGGCAAGCTGGACGAACTGGTCGAACGGCTGAAACTTGCCGACCGCGCGGAGAAACTTCAGGCAAACGCAGAATAACTGCCTAGAGACTTCTGAAAAATTGTTTCATGAAAAAAATATCGTCACACTGAGCGAAGTCGAAGTGTGATTTTGAGCCGTATTATGTGGTTCGACTCCGCTCACCACGACGTAAATTTAATTTTTCAGAAGTCTCTGCCTCCGTTATTTTGCGGGTTCACTTCTTTTTCGGATAAAAAACTCTTTCAGCACCGCACCGCATTTTTCTTCGAGCACGCCGCCGACTGTATGCACGCGGTGATTCAAACGGATATCGTTCGTAATCGTAAAGAGCGACGAGCACGCGCCCGCTTTCGGATCGTACGCGCCAAAAATAAGAATCGGCACACGCGCCAGGACGATCGCGCCTGCGCACATCGCGCACGGCTCGAGCGTCACGTACATCGTGCATCCTGCCAGCCGGCGGTTGCCGAGATGCGCCGCCGCCGCGGTGAGTGCGATCATTTCCGCATGCGCGGTCGGGTCCTGCAGCATTTCGATCTGATTCGAGCCCTTGGCAATGACGATCCGGTTGTGAACGATGACCGCGCCGACGGGCACTTCCTTCCGCTTCAGCGATAATTCCGCTTCACGAAGCGCCAGTTCCATCCAGTATTCGTGGTTGTCGTCTTTCATAATGAAGAACATACTGAAATTTTTTCAGCCGAACAACACCCGTAAGGTGGTGCCTCAATATTACATTGAGACGCCAGTTACTGTCCTAATTTGAAACGGATATGGGTGATGTCAGGTCTTTCGACCTGACATCAGCGGGTTTCGGTCGGGTCGAAAGACCCGACCGCACAAAAACAATTTACTTTACC
>Ga0265322_10000303_pt1 | contig 20820 bp, 10 predicted proteins | sample 41222metaG_FD_193584 | JGI IMG/M metagenome (GOLD analysis project Ga0265322, IMG submission 193584) | Rhizosphere microbial communities from Carex aquatilis grown in University of Washington, Seatle, WA, United States - 4-12-22 metaG | ecosystem: Host-associated > Plants > Roots > Rhizosphere...
AATTTGATTTCTATTCCGGTGACGTTAACGGATTACTGTAAGGCAACATTATTTCCAACGGCATGCTCAAAAGCATTTTCGTATCAGGGCACCGGCTATGTCCAGAAAGACACGCTGAAGAATATGACCGGTTTCTGGTTGAAGTTTCCGTCTCCCGAAACGATTACCGTCGACGGATTAAACAGAACGACCGATACTGCGACGGTGAGTGATCGATGGAATATGATCGGATCAATTTCCACCGCCGTTGCACGGACTTCCATCATTCAAAATCCAAGTGGGGTCGTGAAATCAAATTATTTCGGTTACAACGGTTCGACATATGTTATCGCCGATACGCTGTATCCCGGAAAAGGATATTGGGTAAAAACAACCGGTGATGGGAAGCTAATTCTCACCAATCAACAGGCGATGGTACAGGAACAAACGGTCATATCGCCGATGGAAGCAATTAAGGAATACAATTCATTGACGGTGACCGATAAATCCGGCAATCAACAGGCTCTCTATTTTGGAGAAGATGTTGATGGCAACATCGATTCATCGTTCTATGATATGCCGCCAATCATGCCCGAAGTGGCGTTCGATGTCCGCTTCGGTTCCGGACGATTCGTTGAACGTTATTCTCAATTCCATGAACGGGAAAACTTTGCCATCGTTCTTCGATCGGTAGGTTATCCCATTACAATTGATTGGAACATCCGCTCGACCGGCAACAGAAATTTCACACTGACTGGATTAGGACAAACGATACGAGGACGGGGACATACTACTCTTACAAGAGAAGTGCCGTTGTTAGGATTATTCATCGAAAGGCAGAATTCCGTGCCCTCATCATTCTTCCTCAGCGACAATTATCCGAATCCGTTCAATCCTTCAACGAAATTTGAGGTAGGTATCCCCAAGACGACTTTTATGGAAGTTGCCATTTTTGATGTCCTTGGACAGAAAGTCCGGAAGATATTTTCGGGTGAAAAGGAGGCAGGAACTTATACGTTCGAATGGAACGGGTCAACCGATGATCATTATCCCGCCGGAGGGGGCATTTATTTTATGCGCGTGACTGGTAACGGGTTTACAGCCACCCATAAAATCGCTCTGGTGAAGTAACAATTCTGACCTATTTTTGATGATCCCGAATCTTCTCTTAAAGGGAGATTCGGGATTCTATTTTTTAACGGTTTATCCAACCTTATTTGACCGTTTTTTTAATAAAACGGGATAAAATATCATTGACTGTTTGATTGTAAATTGTTATACTTTAGTATGGAATCTATCTGAATTTGCCAAGATACTGTTGCCCTTGACCGTATCGAACAGGTATGCATTCCGATAAGTTCTCGGTATCGCTATCACACAGTACGTCATTATGAATGTGTCGTTAGCGGTTTATTCGTTTATCAATAGAGAAAAACCTTTTCAGTTATGTATCTCTATGAATCCCGGCAAGTCTTCCATGATCTTGCCCGGATACGTTCTCTCAAATCTTTTCTGTTCATTATCCGCGAGGTAAAAGATGAAAAATTTATTCTCCGTTATAGTTTCTTTTCTGCTTCTGCAGTCGGTGGCGTATTCACAAATTCCGGCAAATGACGAATGTAGCGGTGCAACTGTCATTTCAGCCCTTCCGTACCATGCTACGCAAAATACACGTCTCGCAACTCCTAATGCATCGGATCCCGTTATCTTTTGTGCTGTAGGAGCTGATAGCAGTGCGGGAAAAACCGTCTGGTACACTTGGACAGCAGATTCGACGGGGTATGTAACCTTTACAACCATTAACAGCACGCCGGCGACTTACGACATCGCTATGGCGATGTATACGGGAACGTGCGGTCATTTAACACAAATTGACTGTAACGATGATATTGTACCCGGAACAACCAGGCAAGCACAAATTTCGCGTCTTGTCCAGGCCGGAACAACCTATACCATCTTGATCGGTGAATGGAATGGCGGCGGACCGAATGGTGGCGTTCCGACCGGTGGTGACCTTGTGTTCGATATTTTCTGGTCAAGCCTCCAACCGTTATACGCCGGACCAAAGTACGGTTTGGTGTCGAGTGGAGCAACGACATCGACGAATGGTTTTTCCATTGCTTCTCCGGTGATAACTCCGAAAATTACAGGGAATGAAGAAGACGAAGATAAAGAAGGTGCCGAGAACGATCAACAGATTTTTCTCCCCGCTCCGAAAGATGTGAAACCGCCTCTCGGACCCAAGGGATCGAATTACCATGAAATGTTGGGGGTGAAGATGACGACGACATCGCTGTCTCAACCTGTGGTTCTCAAAAGTTTTCAGGGAAATATCTCGACCGGTTATATCCCTCCCGATCCGATTCTCGCTGTCGGTCCGAATTATATCGTCAGTATCGTCAATTCCTCTTTTCGGATTCTCGATAAGAACGGAACGTTATACAAAAACATCGACCTGAATACATGGTTCACCGATGTAAAATCTTCTCCGGGTTTCAGTGATCCTCAAGTTATATACGATCACTACTCTCACCGGTGGGTGATGACCGGGTTGGCAACTACGACACCGTATTCAATTCTTCTGAGCGTATCGGATGATGATAACCCGCTTGGCACCTGGACCAATTGGTCTCTTCCGGCGACTCTTGGTGATTCGGTTACCGGCAATCTCAACGATCAGCCGCAATTGGGATATGATAATAAAGCAATTTACATCACTGATCGCGAATTTGCCAGCAGCTTTCTGTATTCACGGGTCCGTATAATTGAAAAAACTCAACTCTATAAAATTTCTCCGGACACCGTGCGGTGGGCCGATTTTTGGGATTTTCGCGAACCGGATCACCGGACTGTTCCGTTGGATAAGGTCAGACCGTCAATCGAATATGGGTCACCGGGCGTCCATTTTCTGATTGCAGCATCTCCCTATAGTCCCGGTACGTTTTTTACGATCTATACTATCAACGATCCTATCGGCACACCGACTATTACCGGAGCGAATGTTCCGGTGGTGCAATACGATATCGCACCGAATCCGAGCCAATTAGGCGGCGGTTTGGCGATTGAGGGTGATCTTAGTTCGGTCAGTCATAAAGCTGTCTATCGTGACAGTTCGTTGTGGGTTGTTCATTCTATTGCCAGCGGGTCCGGCGATGCATATTCTGCGGTTCATTATGTGCGTTTCAATCCATGGGCAAGTGCCAATCTCGAAGATGTTGCAATGGGTGCAACAGGATATTGGCATTTTTATACCGCCCTGACTGTAGACGGAAACGATAATGTTTTAGTAACGTATAATCGTTCCGGTGTTTCGGATTATATCGGTGCATTCGTGTCCGGACACCGCGCGATCGATCCGCCGGGGCTTTCGACAAGCGTTCCTGTCAAAACAGGTCTGGCAAATTATGTTCAAGACTTTGGATCCGGACGCAATCGGTGGGGCGATTATAACGGTATCGCACTCGACCCGTTAGACTCCTCGATTACCTGGATGAATACGGAAGCTGCTTCCACCGGAAATAATTGGTTGACTTGGGTGGGCGAAATTAAAATGGCACCAATCTCCGGAAAAATTCTCTATGCATATAACCCCACAATAAATTTTGGAACGTATGAAAAAGGCGTGATTGCCGATACACAATCAGTGATCGTTACAAATTTTGGAACCGACACACTTTCCGTCAGCAGTATAAGCGCGCCGGATTCAAATTTTCAGATTGTGAATCCTCCGTCGTTTCCCATTCGACTTGGAACATACGATTCCGCATCGATCAGGTACCGATTTACTCCGAAGCGTGCCGGACAGATTCAAGATACCATTCAAATTCACAGTGATGATTCATTCAATAGCTCTTCTTCAATTGCTTTGACAGGAACCGGTTATGTGATTAATGCTGCACAAAGCGGAACGATGTACGGATGCACGGGATCGCCGAGCGGATCGCTGCTGACGGTGAATTACCGGAACGCCTCAACTTCGACAATCGGTCCGAGCGGATACGATCAACTTGCCCGTATCCGTGTTCGCCCTTCGACGCAGGAAATTTATGGTTTGGCGCCTGTATCGGTGAATATGGGAATCGTTCGTGTTAACAGCACGTTGGGCGATGCGCATCCTGTCTCGACGATTCCCTTAACTATTATAACTGCTATGGCATTTCGCAACGATACAATGTATGTCTCTCGGCAAGGCGGCACTATTTATCGGGTAAATATATCGACCGGCGCCGCCACTCTCGTAGCGAGTTGTGGGATCGTTGTTACCGGCATGGATTTTAATCCTCTGACCGGTGATCTCTGGGTAGCGGGAACACCATTTTCCGGCGGAAGTCGCGACGCGATTTATAAAGTTGCCCTGCCATCTGGTGCAAAAACGCTTGTCGGAACGACCGGCTTTGGTGTTGCTACAAACGATATCGTCTTTGACGGAGCGGGGCACCTTTTCGGAATCATTGGCAATGTACCGAGTAATCTGATTATCATCGATACCGCAACTGCTTCCGGTACGTTGGTTGGTTCTTTGGGATCGATAGGTATTCAGGGTTTAGGTATTTCGCCGGGAACGGTTTTTTACACCCAGCGGTATGTTCTCACGAATGATTGGAATCTGCTTTCGTTGCCCGTCACACTGCCTTCGTATGGAAGAAGTGCGATATTTGGCACTTCAACTTCAAAGGCATTTTATTATGAAGGTACCTATGTACCGAGTGATACTCTGGCGCACGGGTTGGGATTCTGGTTAAAATTTAATGCTTCGGCGGCAGATAATATTCCCGGCTCACCGATTTTGGATGATACAATTGCCGTAAAAAATAAGTGGAATATTATCGGGTCAATCGGTATACCGATTCCGATCGGACAGATCACCACCAGTCCCCCGGGGATTATCACATCGAATTTCTTCCGATACAACGGCGGGTATGTCGTGACGGATACAATTGTGCCCGGAAACGGCTACTGGGTGCGGGTGAATGCCGATGGTCAGTTAGTGTTTCAATCGACAACAGCTCTTCCCAAACATGTAACAATCAGTCAGGATCTTTCTCTTTTGAATCGGGCAAACTCACTGACCATTTCGAATCTTCAGGGAAATAAACAAACATTGTATTTTACCCGCCAGCCGGCAGATTCTGTGACCCTTTCTCGTTTTGATTTACCACCGGTCCCGCCGGAAGAAGCTTTTGATGCCCGCTTTGTATCGAACAGGTTAGTGCAGATCATTCCTGCAAAGCAACAAAACACGGTCGAATTCCCGATCACTGTCCATTCTCAATCGCCGGTTTCTCTTGCTTGGCATATCGAACCGGGCGATGGACTTCATTATTTTGTGCAAGCCGTGAATTCGAAATCATCTGCCGTCACTTCGCACGCTTTGACCGGTGACGGTGTCTGGCATCTCGATGGAAATCCCCCGAGTGATCTCCGGTTGCGAATTGAACAAAAGCTTATACCGACGGCATTTGCCTTGCAGCAAAATTATCCGAACCCGTTTAATCCATCCACGGTCATTCGATACGAACTTCCGAGCGATGCGCTTGTCACTCTGGTTGTCTATGATGTATTGGGAAAAGAAGTTGCACGATTAGTCAACGGGAAACAAGCCGCGGGCGATTATGAAGTTCCGTTCGAGGCAAATGCGCTTGCGAGTGGAGTCTATTTTTATCGGTTGACCGCCGGTGATTTTATCAGCGTCCAAAAAATGGTGTTAATGAAATGATATGCGGTATATCGTTCGTCTCGGCATGATCTTCGTGATAGCGACTACGTATTTACCGGCGCAAACATGGGTTTCGAAAGTCGGCGGTACCGGATTGGGGAATCCTCTTACGTATAATCCGCTGAACACGGATATCCTGTACGGATCGGTTGCCAACACACAGGTATATATCAGCCGGGACCGCGGGTACACATGGTCGTTATTGGGGAACAACATTCCCGGAACCGGTGCAATCAAATCCATCGCTGTGAATCCGCGGGATACATCTCAAATATTATGCGGAGTGAAAGTGGGACCTGTCGATAAAATAGTGAAATCAACGAACGATGGGATAACCTGGATACAAACCTGGTCCGGTTCGTTTTCATATTTTGGGAAACCGGTTGAGTGCAAGCCCTCACACCCGGATACTGTCTATACGATGGGCGGTGATACGTTGTGGCGAAGCACCGATTTCGGGTCGTCATGGTCGATGATTCGTGTTGTGAACGGTTTCGATATGTGGTGCGATGCCGAACTTCACCCGACCATGGGAAATATTATGATGGTCGGAGATTTTACTTCCGGGATATGGAAGACGACTGATTATGGAACAACATGGTACAAAGTGTTTGCAACCTCCGGAAACGGTGAAATTCCGAGCATCGCGTATGATCCCTTTAATACGAATGTTTTATATGCAGGCCATTATTCCGACGGAGGCGGGTTGTTAAAATCTACCGACGGCGGCGAAACATGGTTTTGTCTGCCCGTTCCGATTAAACCGAGTTGTGCCAGTACCAATGGCGGAAATTCTTGGTGGGTTACCTGCTCACCGGTTCAGCGCGGGTATGTTTATTTCGGAACGTATGGCTCTTTGCCTTCCGGGGTGTTTTTATCACGCGATTCAGGATCGACATGGTCGATCATCGATACGGGCTTCGGAACTAATGGCGTTCTCAATTACGGACTTCTCGCACTCGATACTCTGACGGTTATCACACTGCAATCGGATGGAATTTATAAGTTACAATATCCGACCAACATCCATATTACTTCTCCAATCGGTGGTGAACGTTGGAAAGCCGGGTCTACACACACTATAACATGGACGAGTTCGGGTCTGTATTCCGTGAAAATTCAATATTCAGAGAATGGCGGATCATCGTGGAGTTCTATTGCCGACAGTGTTCCTGCAGGAACAGGGTCGTATCCCTGGATTCTTCCTCATACCATTTCATCGACCTGTAGAGTGAAAATTCTCGATCAATTATTTACGGCAACGGAAGACGTGACTGATACGACGTTTGAAATCTTTCGGACGCCGCCGGTCTTGTTGAGTCCTCAGGGTGGAGAATCCTGGGAAGCCGGATCGGTACACGATATCACATGGAATGCCGTTCCTGAAATTACTGCAATGAATCTTTTTTATACGACCGATAACGGAACCCATTGGAATCCCATTGTTGAACAGGTCACCGTTCCCGATTCCTTCCATTGGACGATTCCGAATACGCAATCGACGCAATGCAAAGTCATGATTATGGATGCAACGGATTCGGTTTCTTCCGATACCAGCCGGATGGCATTTACGATATTTGCAACGCAGGAATTTATCTGCAATATTCAAGTCCATGACCGACAGATGTCCGTCGATTCGTTGACATTTGGCAACGAACCGGGCGCAACGGATGGAATCGATTCGTCGTTCGGCGAAATACTGTTGTCTCCGAAGCCGCCGCCCGGGATGTTTGATGCCCGCTGGAAGTACGGTTCGACCAACGGGCTTTCGAGGGATATTCGCGATACGCTGGGAAATGGAACAACCGGACATCTTTTTACCGGAACATTCCAGGCAGGTGCCGGCGGTTATCCGATGACAGTTCGGTGGGATTCAACACTCTTGCGAACGAATACCTTTATATTTCGTGATACAATCACGCATGGAAATCTGGTCAACACGGATATGAGGAAAGCCGGGACCGTGATGATCGCCGATTCAACATTGGGTGCATTCGAAATCCTGGAATGCCAGAGTACGTCGTTTGCCGTTTCAACGAATACCGGATGGAATTTGATTTCGTTGCCGGTGATTGTCGGTGACCGGCGTTCAAGCTCGTTGTTCCCCCGTAAAACTTCTTCCGTATTTTTTTATGAAAATAATTATCGGCAAATCGATACGCTTTCGTATGGAACAGGATATTGGGTGAAATCGGAAATTGAAACAATTACCGGATGCAGGATTCCTGTTGATACCGTCGCCGTTCATCCGGGATGGAATCTTATCGGCTCAACTTCGTTTCCGTTGGGTGTGAGTTCGATTGTTCAAAATCCTCCGAACATCAGTGCTTCCCAGTATTTCGGATATAACGGATCCGGTTATGTGATCGTTTCCACTCTAGAGCCGGGACACGGATACTGGGTGAAAGTACGCGCTGCCGGAATTTTTATTCTGGACAGTTCGAATTTTCAATCTCCAAAAATCGTACAATATCCGTTGTCAGAATTTCATTCGCTTGATGTTTCGGATGGTGAAGGACACACGCAGGAAATTTATTTCGGAAAAGAGTCGGATGGGCTTACTGAAGAGATGTTTGAATTGCCGCCTCCTGTACCAAATAATGAGTTCGATGTGCGTTTTGGAAATCAACGAATTATCGCAATGCACTCAAAAACACTTGAAAACACTATCAATTTTCCTATTTTTGTGACCTCGGTTACATCGAAAATATTTTTTTCGTGGGGGGTAGAAAATGAGGAAAAATTCACTTATATTCTTACTAAGAGATTCCGGGGCAACGTCGTTGAAGAACTTCCATTGGTTGAGAAAGGAACACAGTCGATGTCATTTGAAGACGGTTCTTCTTTTGCCATCGAAGTTCGGCAGGTAGAAAAAAACACTGAAGTGCCTCGTGTGTACATGTTCAGTGAAGCGTATCCCAATCCATTTAATCCGGTCACTCACATACGTTATGCGATACCGTCTGATTCGTATGTGCATATTCAAATATTTTCTGTCATGGGTGAAGAGATTGCAACGCTTGTTGACACAAAACGCACTGCCGGTTCATATGATGTGGTCTGGAGCGGGCTTCGGAACGATGGTCAATCTGTCGGGAGTGGCGTGTACTTTGCCCGGTTGGTTGCTTCTCAAAATGGGTCTGGATTGAATTCTTCGGCTATTCGATTCTCGAGCACAAAAAAAATTATTTTTCTTAAATGAACATTGCTAACACGTAGATGACGGCCCGGTTGTTCTCATGAAAAAAGTTTACGTCATACTCGGTCTCTTTCTTACCCTTGGTTATGGGATGTTGTTTGCTGACTGGCCGTGCCGTACCGACAGTTCGGTAGCGATTGCCGTTGCTCCCGGCAACCAGTGGAACGTTCGACTTGCCAGCGATGGGCAAAGCGGGTCAATCTTGGTCTGGCAGGACCGGCGCGGCGGCACTATCGATAAAATTTATGTTCAACGTGTAAGCAATTCCGGTAATCCCCTCTGGCAACAAAACGGTATTCCTGTCGCCGCAACAAACGGCTATCAATATTATCCTCAAATCGTCGCTGACGGTAGCGGGGGGGCGTTTATCGTTTGGCAGGATAATCGTTCAGGCGCAGCGTATGATATTTATGCCCAGCATGTTGATGCGAACGGTAATTTCCTTTGGACTGCAAACGGTGTTCTCCTTTCAAATTCTTCCGGCGAGCAATACAATCCACAAATTACTTCCGACGGTTTGGGCGGTCTTATCGTAACATGGCAGGATAATCGGTCGGGAGGTTTTGATATTTATGCTCAGCGAGTTGTCAATCCGGGAGTTCTCTCCTGGGGCTCTTCGGGACAGGTTGTTTGTGCTGCGACCGGAGATCAGATTGAGCCGATGGTGACGTGTGATGGTGCCGGCGGGGGTGCATTCATTGGGTGGCTTGATTATCGCGCAGGACTTGGTACAACAGATGTGTTTTGCCAGCATCTCTCATCAGCCGGTGTGCCGCTCTGGCAGACAGACGGTCTTGCGGTTTGCAACGCTCCCAATATGCAGTGGAATCTTTCGATGACATCGGATGGATCCACCGGCGTTGTTCTTGCATGGCAGGATCGGCGGTTGGGGACAGTTGACAATATTTACGCTCAGAGGATCAATTCTGCGGGAACCCTTCAATGGACGGCAAATGGTCTCCAGATTGCTTCCGCTTCAGGGAATCAATATTATCCTCAAATTATTCTTGACGCATTCAAATTCTATGATGTTACCTGGCAAGATAATCGTAATGGGATCGATTATGATATTTATGCTCAGCGTATAAGCCCTAAGGGAATGCTTATCTGGTCTCCCGAGGGAACTCCTATATGCACATCTTCCGGAAATCAATACAATCCGCGGGTCGTTGCCCAAGGGTCAAGTGTTTTCTTCACGTGGCAAGATAAACGTGGAAATGATTTTGATGTTTATGCTCAGCGTTGTGATTTAACCGGACAACCCTTTTGGACTGTCAACGGGGTTGGTGTTGCAATGTTGCCGATGGACCAAATCAACCCTCAGCTTGTTTCCGACGGATTCGAGGGTGCTGTCCTTGCCTGGGACGATTACCATTTAAATACCGGTTCGACCGATATCTTTGCTCATCGTATTGGAGCAAACGGGTTACCTGCCGGGGGATGTTTCCGCTCGTTTGCACAGGATAGCTTTGGACTCAAAGCCGCGCGTTTCACGAAATCCAATAAGAAAATTATCGGCATACCGAATACCGGTAATGTCCGCGATTCGTTATTTGCACGCGGTGTTTTTCCTGACGGAATTCTTATCGGCATCGACCGACATGACAGTTCACGAGTCTACGGCTGGATCTATTTTACAGCAAGTCTCTATGTGCGCAACGCAATGCCCCAGTGGTCAACCCCGCGGCCCCTTGCAAAATTGCTGGATAAAGACTTCGTCGGTAAGCTTCGTAACCCGACCAATAAACGTTACAACAATCGTCTTCTTGGCGAGCTTCTTGGGTTGATACTGAATGTCGGGGCGAGCGACGCAGGGATTACACAGGCTGAGTTGGGCGATCTGGTGTATCACGACACTTCCGAGTATGCCCAGTTGTTGAATGGGAGAAAACTACGGGATATTATTTCTTCCGTCGATAGTCTGATGACATACTATCGTTCGTACAATAATGTGAATTATAGTTACATCGCTAATGCATTGCATAATATCAATATCGCATTTGACGGAAGTTTTGATACCGTTTCCACGAAACCGATAAGAATAAAATCGACGAGAGCGGTTTTCTCTGTTCCTTATTTGACCCCCAGTTCTAACTTACCGACGGTGTTACCGGCGTTCCAGCCGATCCTTGTTGAACCCGATGTAGCGAATCAATTTGTTTTACTCCAAAATTATCCCAATCCTTTTAATCCGTACACAACGATTGAATTCGAGTTACCGGAAGCGGCCGTTGTGACGTTGAAGGTCTACAATATTTTGGGACAGGAAGTGACGACATTATTCGATCATGTGGCTATGTCCGATGGACATCAGGTCCTCGACTACGATGCATCGAATTTAGCGTCGGGAGTTTATTTTTACCGAATGATTGCCGAGCCGACCTCCGGCAAGGGTATCGTATCGTTAGTGAAGAAAATGATGGTAGTGAAATAAGGAGAGCAAAGGATGGTCATTATTCCCTGAGGAGATGTCTATGAGAATTTGTAGTCGTGTGTTCTTTCTGTTCTTTGTTCTATGCTTCGTTTCTCTCTCTTCTGCACAACTAACCCGCCAATGGATTGCTCGATTCTCCGGGAATGTTACAACCGGCGCTAATGCCGCAACGGCGATGACCGTGGATGATTCCGGTAACGTTTATGTGACCGGGTCGGTGACACGTACTGCAACCGGCGTCGATATTGCAACCATAAAATATTCTCCCGACGGGGTACAACTGTGGGTGTCCTATTATCCTCCGACCAATGTTTCGGGCGTTGATATTCCCACTGCAATTACGGTCGATACCGCTCATAATGTTTATGTTACCGGTACCACGACATCCGGTGTTTCCAATACGGATTATCTTACGTTAAAACTCAACCCTGTCAATGGATCTATTCTCTGGTCGAAGACATATAACGGTACCGGAAACGGCACCGATCATCCTACGGGTATCGTTGCCGACGATTCGATGAATGTTTACGTTACAGGCTGGAGTTTCGGTGCAGGCACGAATTACGATTATGCCACAATCAAATATAATCCGAACGGCGATTCATCCTGGGTTCGACGGTACAACGGGCCTGCTAACGGCGTTGACAGTGCCCTGGCAATGGCATTGCAGGGCTTTAACGGCCTCTACGTTACCGGGACAAGCGTCGATTCCGGTTATGATTACCTGACTATAAAATATGATCCCGGAACCGGCGACACGCTATGGACTGCCCGGTATAATGGTAACGGTTTTGGTAATGATATCGCCCGTGCCATTGTTCTGCGATCATCGAATCAAGTCTATGTGACCGGTAGCAGTCAAAGTGCCGCCGGTGATGATGATTATCTGACCATACTCTACAACGGGTCCGGTGTGGAGCAATGGGTATCCCGCTATGACGGCCCTGCTCATGGTAACGATGAAGCGTATGATATCGCATTGAATGGTGCAAGCACGGTTTTTGTCACGGGGAAAAGCATCCAGAGCGAATCGTTTAACGATCTCGTGACGATTCGTATCAGCCAAAGTAACGGGGATGGTTTGAAAGTCGATGCATATAACGGTCCCGGGAATGATGAAGATGTCGGATTGTGTATTCTCGGAGGATCGAAACCGTATGTTCTTGGCCCGAGCGAAGGAGCCGGTACAGGAAAAGATTATACGCTGATTCAGTATAGTGCTGCTGATGCTGAAAATTTTGTCGAACGGTACGATGGATCATTTCACGGAGACGATGTTCCTTCCGCTATTGCAAGTTTCGGGGGGGCAATTTATGTGACCGGCCAAAGTGTTGCCAGTAAAGGATCTCAATTTCTGACCATCAAATATGTCGATCCAGCGGCGGTCAAGTATCGTACGTTTACGCAAGACAGTCTTCCGATGAAATCCGTCAGTTTGAAAGCCTCTCTTACTGTCCCGAATGCCGGAAACGTCCGCGATGCGGCGATGGCGGCGGCTTATCCGAAAATTAAAAAGGGATATATCGGTTATCCCGGCGGACTTGTTGTCGGTAATGCGCGGCCCGATAGCGCCGCATCATTCGGCTGGATGCGGTTCGACGCAACGACCGGAGTTGCCGGTATGTTGCCGGATACTGGCGTCGCTCGCGGCTTTGATCTTTTTGGAGGACTGCCATTCGTCGGAGAAAAGAAAGATCCCAAGAAGTCAAAATACAACAATCATCTTGTCGGACAATTGTTGACCTTGCGCATCAATATTGGTGCCAGTGACGCAGAGGTCACTCCGCCGACATTCGGTGATTTGACGTATAACGACAATGACACCAGTAATCATTTTAACGGTATGACGTTGCGGCAAATAGCCACAATTGCCGACAATGATTTAACGTATTGGAAGCGATATCCACCTGTCGATTGGATACATCTCGATTCGATTTTTACGCGTGTTAATCGTGCATTTACCGGGCCGTTTGGTTGGGTGACCAAGAATCCTCTCGTCGTGACCGGTGTAAATCCGGTGGACAGCGTATCGTTTCTCGGTCCCGCAAATGTACCGGTAAATAATCCGCTGGCATTTCCGCCCGGAGCGGTCGATTTAAGTCCGGCGAAATTTTCGCTGAACCAGAATTATCCCAATCCGTTCAATCCCACGACAACGATTACATTCTCGCTGCCGTCAGAGGGAATGGTAACCGTGAAGGTGTATAATATGTTGGGACAGGAAGTGGCAACACTTCTCGATCACGAGCTGGTAACAGCAGGATCGGCGGATGTCGAGTTCAACGGCAATACACTTGCCTCCGGCGTGTACTTTTACCGGCTCATCGCTCAAACGGTCAGTGATGAAGGAAATAACCCCGGGAAAACGTTTACGCAGGTAAAGAAGATGTTATTGCTGAAATAGCATATTGTACCGGGAACAATCCTGTTTGTAATTTTGTTTAGGAAATAGAAGGATATTGTTTCTTCGATCCGTTTCTCCGATCATAGAGAAAAATTGTTCTGTGATTTAGCTTTGTGTGAGTCTGGTTCCCACGTCGATATCAAGTCGCCTCCCCTTGAATCGGCTGCCGGGCTCACACTTTTTTTGGTCTTGCCTGATATAAGCTTGAAACGTACCGAGGGTGTTGATATTTTGTGACACCATACAACGACTTTCCCGCTAAAGTTCGGCTCCCAATTCATACAATAAAAAAAGATTGTGATTTGCATCCTTCCTTGTATAGAATTTTGCTTCTACAATTTCCGTCAAATGAAATTTAGATCGGCTCCTCGACCGGATCAAAATTTTAGAATTATCTGTCATTTACTTTTCCCGTCGATGTTTTGTCCGCTAATTTCCCTTGAAAAGTGTTTTGAGAAGATTGCCTTTTGCAGCGAATTTTAATATGTTAGAGCATCTATTGGTGCCGACGGTGCTTAATATTGCAAGGAAATTCAAATCGTGAAATGTCTTACCGAATATCTCTGGTTTCACACAACGAAACAACGTGAATATATCAATATAACGGATAGAGTTGCCGGGATTGTCGATCGCAGCGGAATTCGCGACGGGATGGTACTCGTTTCCGCAATGCACATTACTGCCGGTGTGTACGTTAACGACGCGGAAGACGGATTGATTCAGGATATCGATGAATGGTTGGAAAAACTTGCACCGTTCAACGTGAAGTACCGTCATCACCGGACAGGAGAAACCAACGGCGATGCTCATTTAAAAAGCTTGCTGCTTCACCATGAGGTTATCGTGCCGGTAACGGAAGGAGCGCTCGATTTCGGCCCGTGGCAGCAGATTTATTATGCCGAGTTTGACGGGCGCCGACGCAAACGTGTTGTTGTGAAAGTGATGGGCACTGAACAATGATCCCGCGGCGGATAGCGTTATTGTGTTCACTCGTGCTCGTTGTGGTTTGCGGTCATGCCCAAACGACGGTCGGAAAGAAGGGCCCATTCCAGATTCAATGCGATATTTCCCGTTTTCTTGGAGATACGTCGAAAGTCTACGTGGAATTGTATTACGGTATTCGCGAAAATATGCTGACGTACCGGTTCGATGCGGGAAAATATTCCGCCTCGGTGTACATGAATATGAGCGTTCGATCTCCCTCGGCAGTCGTTCTCAACAAAGAGTGGATGATTCCTCATACCATTGACGATACGGCACATCTTGAAACTTCACAAACACTGATGGGATTACAATCGTTTGGACTTGCTCCCGGATCGTACACGGTTTCGATAGCATTTTATGATGTCAATGACCGGTCCCGCAGTGACAGTGTTGTATTCCCGCAGATAATCGACCGCATCCCGGAAAATCACGAGGCATTAAGTGATGTCGAGCTATGTACGTCCATCCAATCCTCATCGGACAAAAAATTGATTTTTTATAAAAACACATTGGAAGTCATTCCCAATGCCGGAAAAATGTACGGCATCGGTCTCCCCATTTTATATTATTATGTCGAAGCATATAACCTGAAAAAAGATTCTACAAGCAAACAGAATGTCCTCGTACGGACGTCCGTTATCGATGCGAACGGCAAAGAGCTTTTTAACAAAGAAAAGATACGGCAGCGCGTTCATGATGCGAGCGTTGAAATTGGAACGATGAATTTATCCGGTTTGCATAGCGGAACGTATATTTTTCAAGCAGCGCTTGTCGATAGCACCCAGGGAACTCTGGTAACAAGTTCAAAGAAATTTTTTGTCTATAAACCGGGAAGCGTGGCGGACTCAAGCGCCGGGGGCCGTTTTACTGACGTTGTGTCGAGTGAATTTTCCGTGATGAACGATGTGGATGTCGATCTTGCTTTTCAACAAGCGCGCTATATTGCTACTCCGGTTGAACGGGATCAATATGCCAAACTGAATGACCTGAAAGGCAGGCAAAGTTTTCTGTTTGATTTCTGGAATCGAAGAAATCCGAATCCCGGTTCTCCGGTCAACGAATTCAAGAAGAACTATGACAGCCGGATTGAATACGCCAACCGGAATTTTACCGTCGGCAACCGTCAGGGGTGGAAAACGGATCGCGGCCGCGTGTATATTACGTACGGACCGTATGACGATATTGAACGAAATCCCAGTTCATCCGAAAGCCTGCCGTACGAAATCTGGCATTACAACAATATTCAAGGAGGGGTCATTTTTGCGTTTGTGGATCGGAGCGGGTTCGATGATTTCGTGCTGGTGCATTCAACCGACCGAGATGAGTTGAGCGACGAAAATTGGTACGAGGAATATGCTCACAGAACACAATAACAGACGGTATGCAATTTTTCTTTGAATTTATCGCGTTTCAATGCGTGCGCTGGATCGTTTTGATTCTTCCGCTGAAATCCGCCCAGCGATTCGGAGCGTTCATCGGCCGCATTGCCTTTACACTGCTATCGAGCAGACGCAACATTGCCCTGGACAATCTCTCTCATGCTTTTCCCGAAAAATCTCCGGAAGAACGTATCGCAATTGCCAAAGGTGCGTTTCAGAATTACGGCATAGCGTTGATTGAATTATTGTGGTTTCCCAATCTTAACGACGCAGCATTGCGTTCTCTGGTCAAAGCGGACAATATCGAAATAATCGATCAGGGATATCAACGTGGAAAAGGAATGATCATGTTGTCGGGTCATTTCGGAAATTGGGAGCTCATTGCTCTCGGTGTGGCATATCTTAGCAAGCATCCGGTTTCTATCATCGTGCAGACACAAAGCAATAAGCTGGTGAACGATGTCATTAACCGGCATCGATGTTTACTCGGCAATAGCGTGATCCCGTTGGGAATGTCCGTTCGGGAAACTATTAAGATACTGAACGGCGGTGGGATTGTTGCCATGGCGCCGGATCAAAGCGGCCCGATGGAAGGTGTGTATGTGAATTTTTTTGGACGCCGGGTTGCAAGTCATCAAGGTCCTGCCGCATTGGCGCTGCGAACAGGCGCAACAATGCTTATCGGTTTTATGATCCGTCAACCCGACTGGACGTACGAAGCGATTCTTGAAGAAGTCCCGATGGTAGATTTAAACGGCTACTCGGAAGATCATGTGCAGGAATTGACTCAACGTCATACCGCGATCCTCGAAAAATTTATCCGGCAATATCCCGATCACTGGTTATGGATGCACCGCCGGTGGAAGCATACGTGGGAGAGCGTTCAACGGGAAAAGGAGATCGAAAAACAGACCGGTGGCTGATTTCCGTAACATACTCGTTATTCAGACGGCATTCCCCGGCGACGTCATTCTGACAATCCCTCTGGTTCAATCGTTGAAAAAAGAATTTCCCGCCGCTTCGGTCGATATGCTCGTGACACCGCAGGCATCGGAGGTCTTATTGAACCATCCGTCAATCCGCAATATCCTCCGGTACGATAAACATGGAGATGACCGCGGGATTTCCGGTTTTCGGAGACAAACCAAGATTCTTCGTTCACATCGATACGATCTTGCAATTATTCCGCATCGATCATTGCGAAGCGCCCTGCTTGTCCGTTTAGCGGGAATTCCCTTGCGGGTTGGTTTTTCGACGAGTGCCGGAAGCTTCTTTTTCACACAAACAGTTCCGTATGATTCTTCCTCTCATGAGGTCGACCGAAATCTTTCCCTGTTACGCGGCATTGGAATTACCGTCGATGGTCGTCCGTTTCCGGAAATGTATCCAACCGATGGCGATCGGCGGATTGTCGATGATCTTTTACCGAAAAAGAAATTTGTTCTCTCTCATCATACAATTGCTATCGCACCGGGGTCTGTTTGGAATACCAAACGATGGATGCCGGAACGATTTCAGGAACTCATCCGGCATTTGATCGATCGTCATTATTCGGTTGTGCTGCTTGGAGGAAAAGATGATGTTGCGTTGTGTGAGAGGATTCTGGAATCGACAAACAGGGAAAATGTGATTTCAATGGCAGGCGAACTTACGTTTCTGCAATCGGCGGAATTAATTCGCCGGAGCCGAGTGCTTGTGAGCAATGACAGTGCCCCGATGCATCTGGCGCTTGCGATGCGCACGCCGGTCGTTGCGATCTTCGGACCGACCGTTCCCCGATTTGGATTTGCTCCATACGGAATCAACGATAGTATCGTTGAAATTTCCGGACTGGCATGCCGGCCGTGCAGTATTCATGGCGGGGCAACCTGTCCGATCAAAACGTTCGATTGTATGGTTAATATTTCCGCGGAAACGGTTTTTCAGAATGTTGTCCGAGTGATGGAAAAACAATCCGTTCAGTCTCAATAACAGGCGATGGGCGCTATTGTCAAAATTAATCTGCAACGGATTGATCGTCACGTCGTTGCCCAAGCCGCAGATGTCGTGAAGCAGGGGGGAACTTTATTGTATCCGACCGACACGATTTACGGATTCGGTTGTGATGCCTTCAATGACGGGGCGGTAAGAAAAATTTTTGAGATCAAACAACGGTCGGAAAAGAACCCTGCTCTTGTTCTCGTTCATAACAAAACAATGGTGAAAAACCTGGTCGGCGAAATTTCTCCGCTTGCCCGCCGTTTGATGGATGCCTGTTGGCCCGGGCCGTTGACGATTATTTTTAAAGCCCGGAAGTCATTTCATCCATTTATCAGCGGGGAGAATAATACGATCGGCATTCGTATTCCGGGAAACAGGTTTTGCCTGAAACTCATTGCCGAAAGCGGTGTTCCGCTGCTTTCCACCAGCGCAAATATATCCGGGACGCCGATGATAGCCGATGCCCAACAACTGATCGAAACGTTTTCCACCCGTGTCGATTTATCCGTTGATGCAGGGACATTGAAACCGAGTGCCCCGTCGACGGTCGTGGATGTTACCCGCGATCAACCGGTTATTATACGAGAGGGTGCTTTAAAAAAAGAAGACATCGACCGAATTCGAAATTCAAGCTGAGATTTTGTTTGAATTACAGCGAATCCGATCGATATCATTCAAACTGCTGATTATACAGACAAATCAATCCTGCATGTCCCAAACAAAAAGTCCCCGCTTCTCATACTCGGTATGAAGAAGTTCATGAGACAGATGTCCCAACGGTTCTTTGAGAAAATCATCATATAAAATTTTTATTTGAGGATTTTCATGAGACTTCCGGATCGGTTTATTTGCATCTTCTCTATAAATCGATTCTGCCCGTAATTTTCTCGTAGCCATCGTCGTCGGTATCGGTTGTCCGCCGCCGCCGAGGCATCCGCCCGGGCATGTCATGATTTCGATGAATGCATACGGCGATTCTTTTTTCTCAACTTGATCCAAAAGGAACCGTGCGTTTTTCAGTGTATGAGCGACGGCTACTTTAACCTTTGTGCCGTTCATATCGACTTCCGCCTCTTTGATCCCTTCCATGCCACGAACGGCGGTAAAGTTAAGGTTGGATAATGTTGTTCCGGTGACGACTTCGTACGTCGTTCTCAGAGCGGCTTCCATAACTCCGCCGGTTGCCCCGAATATAACGGCCGCACCGGTAGATTCTCCGAGAGGATGATCGAAATCTTCAGCAGGAAGATTGGCGAACCGGATTCCCGATTCTTTGAACATCCGGGCAAGTTCCCGTGTTGTGAGCACGTAATCGACGTCATAAAATGCATCGGTGTTGGACCATGCCCGTTTGTCCTTCCAGTATTCGAACGCGCTCATCATTTCGGGACGCTTCGCTTCATATTTCTTTGCCGTGCACGGCATGACGGAAACGACAACCAATTTTCGCGGATCGATTCCCATTTTTGCCGCGTAATAGGTTTTGGCAATCGCACCGAACATCTGTTGCGGAGATTTACACGTCGAAAGATGTTTCAGTGATTCCGGGAAGAAATGTTCTGCGAATTTTATCCATCCGGGCGAACAAGACGTTATCATCGGCAACACGCCATGATTGGTGATCCGGTTGAGAAGCTCATGCCCCTCTTCTATGATGGTCAAGTCAGCCGCAAATTGTGTATCGAAGACTTTGTTGAAGCCGAGCCGTCGCAAACCGGCAACCATTTGACCGGTCGCAAGACTTCCCGGTCCCATGCCCATTGCCTCGCCGATACCGACGCGGATCGCCGGAGCGGTTTGTACGATAACAATTTTTTCCGGATTCATCATTTCTTCAAAAACAATTTCCGTATCATCACGCTCGACAATTGCCCCGGTCGGACAAACAAGAGCACATTGCCCGCAATTGGTACAGGCAACATTACCGAGTCCTTTTTCCATATAGGTTGAAATTTTTGTCCGGATTCCCCGTCTCGAAAGACCGATTGCGGAGACAGTTTGAACATTTTGACACACAGAAATGCATCTTCCGCACAGGATACATTTGTTCGGATCGCGTGTCAGGGACAGCGAAGTACTATCGCACGGCTCTTCCTTTTTCGTGCGAACGAACCGTGCTTCTTTGATTCCCATTTCCGAGGAAATCGTTTGCAGTTCACAATTCTGATTCCGTAAACAGGAAAGACAATCCTTCGGATGGTTGGCGAGAAGCAGTTCGACATTGGTCTTCCTCGCATCACGGATACGCGATGAATTTGTGGCAATCTCCATTCCTTCGTACACGCAAGCCGTGCAGGAACGTACCAACGATCGTACTCCTTTGACTTCCACCACACAAACCCCACAGGAAGCGTTGCGCGACACATCTTCAAGATAACAGAGTGTCGGTATTTCGATACCTGTTTGTTTGCAGGCATCCAGAATGGTCATGCCTTCGGGGACCTGGTACTGATTTCCATTTACTTTTATATTGACAATGATATTTTTCATTGGATCCTCTTAGTTTTCTTGTTCTTGATGACATTTCACATCGCATCGTAAACAGCGGTACGCTTCGTGTAAGGCCTCTTCCCCTGAATATCCGGAAAGAACTTCATGGAAGCTGGACACCCGCTCTTTCGCGGAAAGTTTCTTCGGATCGACTTTTTTCCCGCCTTCAGGTTCTGTCACAACTTCGTCTTTATATTTGAAATCTCTGAATAAACGATAGAACCGTTTCTCTTTCATCAAATCGAGATCGATTGC
>Ga0265322_10000311_pt1 | contig 20554 bp, 25 predicted proteins | sample 41222metaG_FD_193584 | JGI IMG/M metagenome (GOLD analysis project Ga0265322, IMG submission 193584) | Rhizosphere microbial communities from Carex aquatilis grown in University of Washington, Seatle, WA, United States - 4-12-22 metaG | ecosystem: Host-associated > Plants > Roots > Rhizosphere...
ATAATCTTTTTTCAGATGACCCCCATAATTGATCTTTTGTGAATCCCATCTCTTTATATAGGAATCTTTTAATTATATCAGCAAAAGATATTGAACAAAAAGATTTATCTTCTTTTATAAATTTTGCAACTGTATCTTTCCCGGAATTCGCAGGGCCAGTTACACTTAATATCATTCTTTTTCCATTTCCATTTTTAATCTATATAACGCCAATATTGTTTTTGAATCAACAATTTTTCCACGCTCAATCATATCTAAAGCATCATTTAAAGAAACTTCCTCAACTACGGCATATTTCTCTAAAGCACTTCCATCTTCTGTTGGTTTTTTTATATTTAACCCTGAAATATCAACCATTACAGTATATAATCGTTCTGCAAAGCACCCAATGCTAGCAAAATATGGTTTTCCTATAATATCTGTTCTCCACCTTTCATCTGTAGAAAATCCAGTTTCTTCTTCCAACTCTCTTAATGCCGCAGAAAATACTCCATTAATTCCAATTTCTTCTAGTTCAATTAATCCAGCTGGCAATTCCCAAATAATAGGGTTTTCTTTATGCTTATCCCACCGACCAGTATTATTATATTCTCTACTAGCTAAAGACGGACGAATACAACTACGAAGATAAACGCGCATATCGTAATCAGATTTATAATAATAAGGTACAATCACAACCACATCCATTGATTTTCTCTCAATAGAATCCACAACCATTGAATCAGTTTCCCCGTTCTCAAAAACAAAATCAACCTTATGCGAAACTGTTTTTAAAAATCCTTTAGCCGGTTGCTTTGGACCTATTATTAATTTATGATTTGGTAATTTCATAGTTTATCCGCAAATGTAATATATTCTATTTCTATTTCTAAATTTATTATGATCTGTTGTAAATTTTAAATAAGCATAAGTAGAGTTAATTGGGAAATAAAATGGATTATAACAAAAATGCTGAATTCCTTTAAATACATAAGAAAAATATAAAAATGAATTTATAGTTAATTTGACAACTAAATCTCTCACCAAGAATCCGTTACCTTTGCTCTAGCACCAATTCCATCATTCTCAACTACAATAGCATGAGAAAAGAATGATTTCAAGTTAGGATTGTGAGTAATTACCAATACTTTATACTCGTTATGAATTTTTCTAATAATATCAATCAAAGCAGTTGTTCCATCCAAATCTAATGGCTGATCAATTTCGTCGGCTAAAATAAGTTTAATAGTTATACCAAGTTGAGATTGAATTACTTTAGTTAAACCCAATCTAAAAGCAAATGAAAAATACATCTTTTGTCCGCCAGAAAGTAGATTATATTTTCTTTCTTTTCCATTAATTAAATAAACTATATCTAAAACATCTTCCTTGTCATCTTCTATTCTAAATTTAATTGATAATTCTGGACGAAAATCTTGTAAAACATTATTTATCTCTACCTGTAAGTCATCAAGAATAGTATGTATAATAAAAGTCGGAATCCCGGTGGGCCCAAAAGCCTTATTAACCTTACTTCTTACTCTAAATAACTTCTCCAATTCATTTATTTCTACTTTTAATAAATCCAAACTTGCTTTATCATTAGTTCTAGTTTTTATTCTCTCCTCATAAGAGCCTTTTTTACCACTAGCTTGAGATAAATCATCTATTAATTGTTTTTTATTATTATTTAACTCATTAATTTCATTTTTTATTACCAAAGTCTTCTGAGATATATCTTTTTCTCCAACGTTTTTAGTAGAAATTAACTCATTTAATTCTTTTTCTTTATTTTCTACTACTTCTAACTCTTTTTTCTTAGAATCCAACAACTGGTTTGATGTATTTATACTTTCTTCTAGTTTTTTTAGTGAAGAGTTTATATTTTCTATCTTATCTGTTGATGACTTTAGTGAAGATTTTGCTCTTTCTATAGATAATTTATGTTTATTTAGATCGGATAACTCATTTCTTAGCTCTATTTTCTTATTTTTGATCTTTTGTAACTTTTCTTTTGCACCTTTTATCTGTATTGATAACTCTTTTGACTTTTTATCATGATCTTCAGTTACAGTTTTACGATAATCTTCAGTAATCTCATGAAAACAAGACTCACATTGCGCTCCATCTGGTAATGGTTTAGAATAAGTTTCATAATCTATCTCCAACTGAGCAATATACTTGTTTCCTCTTTGTTCCCTTGCATCATAATCTATAATTTCTTTATTAATATCCTCTTCTACTCTAACCGTTTTGCTTTCAAGTTCATTTAATTTTTCTTTTAGCTGAATTTCTTCTTCAGTTTTTGTTTTTTTATCGTCTAATTGTTGTTTTTGGTTTCTAATATGTGAATCGTATTGGTTTTGTAATGCAGAAAGTGCTAATTTTATTGTTTTCTTATTAGTTTCTTGCTCAGATAATTGATTTGTTAGAGCTTTAACATCAGAACTTGACAAAGATTCTAATTGTTTTAATGATTGTCTCTTATTTTCCAGGTTAATATCATTTTGCTGTATATTATAATTTATATTATCTAATAATATTTTAACTTTATCTAATAATTCATTTGTATCTTTAATATCTTTATCTGGATCGCCTAAAGATATAATTAAATCTTTTTTTAATGTAAGACTTTTTTCAGTTTCTTTTAATCTTAAGTCTGCTATTTTAAATAATTTTGTATATATAGCTAAATTAAGCGGTTCTTTTAATAATTTGCGTCTTTCTAGGCCACTTTTACACTCACAAATTTCTGACAATTTTCCTTGAGCAAATAAAACAGTATTTTTCCATGTTTCAAAATTGATTTTTATTAATTTTTGTAAAGCTTCATTCGTTTGGGTGTTGGTTCGACTGTCTTCTTGATCCCATTTTTCATTTACCCACCGAAAAAGTTTTAATTCTGACTTCTTTCCACGTCTTCTTTGTATTTTATATAATTCTGTGCCTATTTTTGCTTCTAATGTAACCTCGGCCATCTCTTGATTATCACGAATAATTTCATCAATCGTTGTATTTTCAGGGGTTTCTCCAAAAAGGCAAAAATTTATTGCATCAGCGACTGTACTTTTTCCTGTACCATTTGATTTTCTTTCATTATTATCTAATTTTCCAATAATAATAGCGGATTTAAACTGAGTTAAATCAAGCTCAGTCTCTATATGACATTTAAAATCTTTTATATATAGTCTTAATGGTTCAAAATCAATCATTATACCTCTTTATTATCCTGAAATAAAATAAAATCTATATTCTATTTTACCTGGAAATTTTTCTCCAAGTTTTTTATACCAAAACACAGAATTATAATCATAACCCAAAGCTGAAATATAATTACCTATATAATCATAATTTTCAATATTAAAATAAAATTCACAACCATAAAATTTTCCAGGTAAATTAGGATAACTCTTTGTTCGTTTAAAGAATAAATTATTTTTCATTGTCATCCGCAAATATAATAAACATAAGGATTAACAGCTGGAACAAATTTTCTATTACAAAAACACCACTCTATTTCAAATTCTTCAAAATTATCTATACCACAGCAATCGGCATTATCGTATATGTTTTTTAATTTAATAAAGTTCATAATCTGTTATTTAGTTTTAGCTGTTCTTTAATGTAGATTTCTATTTCTTCTTTTGTATCGTATTTATAACTTACTCTAATTTGAAGTATATTGTTGTTTATACACCACTGATCTTTTATGCGATCATTTTGTTGTTGAAGAATAAAAGCTTGTTTTGTTTTATGAAATATTTCTACTTGTCTAAAATGTTGTTCTCCGTCATATTCAATATTTATTTTTAATTCTTCATTATAACAATCTAATTCGAGTGGATTTTTGTTTCTTAGAGTTTTATTTCTATATTTATTAAATTCTTTATTAAATATTTCTTTCATTATTTCTTGACATAAAACTTCGTGATAATATATGTTGCATTCTGGACATCCTGTTTTATTTTTACCAGCTCTATTATTTATTTTAGCTTCCCACTTATGCCCTTTATCACATATCCAAAATGCTTTTTTACTAGATCCGCAAGTTACATTAAACGGAGTTAAATCTTTATTTAAAGCAGGGTGCCACTGTAAAGCTAAATCTGGCCTTAATGTAGCTAAACAATTTCCTAAACATACTTTTTTACCAGCGCAATATGGGCAACCTGTGCTATCTTTTCTAGTTCTATCTGAAATTATAGCATCATAGCTTTCATTACAATCTGGACACAACCAATATACTTTCTCTCCAGACCCACAAGTAACATCAAAAGGAGTTAATCCTTCATTTTTAATTGGATGCCATTGTAAAGCTATTTCTGGATTTAAAGTAGCTAAACAGTTACTTAAACAAACTTTTCTTCCTGAACAATAAGAACACTCTGATCCATTAACTTTATCAGCAACTCTCATTTCATAATTTTTATTACAATTAAGACACAACCAGCATACTTTTTTGCCCGACCCACAAGTAACATCAAAAGGAGTTAGCTCATTATTTTCTTTATAATCCCATTCTTTTGCTATATCTGGTCTTAATGTAGCCAAACAATTTTCTAAACATACTTTTTGACCAGAACAATATGGGCAGCCAGCATTTTTATAAGTTTTATTACTTATTGCCATATAATAATCTTTATTACAAATTGGACATAACCAATAAACTTTTTTTCCAGATCCACAAGTAACATTAAACGGAGTTAAGTTTTTATTTAATGTAGGATGCCACATAGCAGCAACTTCTTGATTTAATGTAGCTAAACAGTTCCAGCTACACACTTTTTTACCAGCACAAAACGGGCATCCACTATTCATATTTGTTCTACTATTTATTTGTGCATCATAACTTTCATTACAATCTGGACATAACCAAAATACTTTTTTATTAATGTGTGGTAAAACATCAAATGGTGTCAAAGTTTCATTTTTAGTTGGGTGCCATTCTTTTGCTACCTTTGGACATTTAGTAGCTAAACAATTTCCTAAACATACTTTACGACCTAAACAATATAAACATCCTATTGGTTTTTTTCTAGTTCTATGACTTATTAGAACATCATAGCTTTTATTACAATCAGGACATAACCACCACACTTTTATATGCATTCCATAAGTAACATATTCTGGTTTAATACCTAACTTATCATTTTTTTCATAATCCCACTCTTCAACTAAATGAGGATGAGTTTCTACTAAACTTTTCTTTCTATTTAAAGGTTTTAAATTATAAAATGGTGTAATAATATTATCTAAATTTATTTCTTTATGTTTATTATTTTCGCACTCGTTACACATTTTACCCTCTATTATAATGCAGTTTTATTATAATATATTCTCCAAAATAAACTTCCAAGCGGCTTTAGTATCTTGCCATCCATCAGCTTTAATTTGTTCTTTAGAATCAACATTCCAAGGCCATAAAATTTGTGCCGCTACTCCATTTGGATTTGTCTCCAACCACCCAGCAATATTTTTTGGACTATCATCAATAAGATAGTCACCCATTACCATATGCTTAGCACCAGTAATTATTATATTTTTATTAGATTTAATTCCCAAATGTTCTTTAACCCAATAAACCTTATCTGAATAACTATTAGGATCCCTTGAAGGCGCAGAACAAATAACTACATTGTGTCCAGCTTTCTTAATAGCTTTTATAGCCGAAATAGCTCCATCTAACGGTTTTAAAGTTCTAAAAAAATTAGGAGTAGTTTTTCCATCAATTACTTTATATATATGACCATTTACATTTTTTGTTTTTAATATATCTAAATCAGTTATGTCTTCTATTTTAACAGGCGTCTTACCAGATCTAAAAAGATTATTATATTGTTCTAGCCACGGAGTGAACAAATCCGCGCAAATTCCATCAAGATCAACAAGTATAGTTTTTTTCATATTATTCCGTAGTATTTCATTAAAAGTTTGTTTGTTATGCTTAATTTTTTATTATAATACAATTCATTAAATCTAGCTAAGAATAATCTTTCAGCTATTCTCGGACTCATTGTTCTTTTTATTCTTTTGTCTAAAGGAATTATATTTGATGTTGCTATTTTCCAATGCTTTCGAATTCCGCCTGGTATCAAATCTCTCATTTCAGTTAATAGCATTATTCTATCAGCTTCTTTTACAGCCTTATATTCTTCTTCTGGTAATCCATATTTTTTATAAATAACAGATTGCAAATTATTCCCCCAAACCTTATATTGTGGCATAAATATTTTAGTCGGCGAAGGGATATCACTGAGGAAAGTTTCTTCTCCATCATGAAGCAATGTTGGAAGTGCAATTTCTATTGGTACGATATATGAAGCTCTTACAGAATGTTCTCCTATGGAATAAAATTTTTTCACATGACCATTATATCTACAAAGCATTCCTAACGCATGTCCAATATCTTCAATATCCACTTCTTCCTCCCTAGGATCAAGAGGCCAGAATTCAATTTGCTTATATGTAATAATAAAATCGCCCGTTCTCATTCTTTTTCCTTCTGTTTCAATAATTCCAAACAACAATTAGCTTCTTCCAAAAATAAAGACTTCTCTTGATCGTCAACAAATTCATATATATTTGATACTAACTTAATTGCTTCCCTAGGTTCAATAGAATTACTTTCAATATGCCTTTTATCATCCGGCACAACAGATAAATTTTTATTTTCTACAAATCCAGCTATATGATAAACTCCTAACTCAAATAATCTTTTACTTATTTTTTCTTTATCAATATCTATAGCATTTGAGTCTTCTACCTTTATTTCCAATTTAACTATAGCTTTATCTAAATTTTCTGTTTTTTCTATAATATCCAACAAATAATCACTAGAATCTTCACCTTTTGGAATTTCTACCCTAAATCTTACCAATGGGCGGGTTGGAATTACTATTTCTTTATATTTATTTTCTGAACTTGGATCAAAAAGCACAATTATTTTTTTATGTTTAGTCTCGCCAAAATCTGATAGATCCATACTTCCAATATGTGCTGCATAGGGGTTACTTTTTGATAATACTTGTGGCCTATGAACATGACCCATCCATATATAATCGTATCCAGCAAATGAGCTTATCGGAAACATTAGCTCATTAGCGGTATCATCAACTTCATCTGTATAAAATGACTTCTCCAATGCTAAATGTCCAATACCAACTTTACAATTACCAAAAGGAATAGAGCTCAACTCATATGGTAGCTTATTATTTATCTCAATAATTGCTTCAGCTAATGAATTTTTACCCAAAGATCGTTTATCTCTAAATGGTAACAAAGTAAAAGATACACCATTTGTATGGATAGTATTTATTTCATTATGGAAGTAGATATGATTATAGTCTGCATTTTCAATTACCTTTAAAATTGAAATATATTTTTTACCAATACGTTTTATATCATGATTTCCGTAAATAATATGAACATCTATACAATTATCATCACAATGTATTAACCATTCCTGAAAAATAAGTATAATATTAACATCTGGATAAGTTGAATCAAAAATATCTCCAGTTAATATTATTCTATCCACACCAAACTCTAAAGCTCGGCCTAATATCCAATTTAAAAGACGTGATTGATCTAATATTCTTGAATTTAATGATCCATCTATACCTGGTTTAGCTAATGAACCACCACTACCCAAGTGTAAATCCCCTACAATTATAGTCTTATTCACTTTTTAGAGCCCTCAAACTTCACTAACAAAGGAAAACTATTTTTACCTATTTGATTTTCTGGATATGTTTCAATATTTAATTCTTTAAAATATGGATCAAATAAATGTTTATATCCTACGGGGCTGACCCTATAACAATCCGGATTCGGTCCATGAATTTTAAATAAAAATGGAGTAATTATCAATACTTTCCCATCTTCTTTTAATGTTTTGAAAAGTTCTACTGGCACATTCCAAAAATTAACAACATGTTCTAGAACAGAATTAAGTAAAATATAATCAAAACGCTCATTTACAAACTTAGATAAATAACATACATCACATTGATAATCACATTCACCTACAATATTAGATGTTTTATAAGTTATACTATTATTTTTACAATAATTAGAAATATATGAAGAAACATCATATTCAGGATAAGAATCTTCGTTAGTGCTAGGACCAATTTCTAATAATTTTGTTCCTGGTTTACAATTGCTCATAAACTTTTTTACAAAATTAAAACTTTCTCGCCGTAAAATTAAAAAGTCATCATCTTCAGAAAAAAAGAATTGCTTATTATCTTTAAATTTATTCATATTTTATTCAAGTAACCATTTAAAGTTTGAAACATATGTGTAATTTCATCTAACTTATGTTGAACGGTATTGGATGAAATAAATCTATATTCTGTATTGAAAATAATCTGTCCCCGAATTAATATTGAAATTATCATTGTAGGAGTATTTTCTCCAGCAAGATTTGAATTTTCTAAACAAAGCTTTATTTCCAAATCTTCATACTTAGCTCCATACCAATCATATAGAGAAGTTTTTTCTTGTTTTGGTAATTCTAAATTTAAACAATGGAATGACATAATTTATCCACAAATATGATAGTATCGATGTTTAATTTCAGCAAAAGAAAGTTCTAAAGTATTTTCCCAACCCAAACAATCTTCAATTATTTTTAATAGATAATATTTTCCATATATATTTTTATAGAAATAATCATTATCTTCCACTTCAAAACATTTTATTATTGAATCATCATAAGCACTATTAAAAAATTTTAGCTTAAAACGCATATAAATTATAATTTTTCTTTCAACAATTCAATCCTCGCGGCCAATCTTTCATAATTTATAGAATTATCTGGCATGTGTTTTTGAATATAAACATCTACTCCAAGTGTTATTTTTTCAAGAACAGAATAATCTTTTCCAGAATTTCTTATAAAATTAGAAAAATCCAACAACATTTTATCTATTTTGTGATCATACTTCTCAATATTTTCAATTTCTAAAGAGTCGTAGCCAATTCCGAAAGCATCAATAAGTATTTCAGCTGCCTCTCGAATTGTTATTCCGTCCATTTTTGATTTGAACTGAACTGCCTTTCCACTCGACCCACAACCAAAACAATTAAAATATTCTCCTTCAGGATTAAAACCAAAAGAAGGGGAAGAATCTCTATGATTAGGTAATGGACAGGAACATCTCTTTGTCCAACCAGAAGGACTATAAACTTCTTCGAATCTTATTTTATATAAATCAAATAAATGAGAAAGTTTTACTCTACTATTAGCTAAATTTACTAATCTTGTTGTGCTTTCTTTCTTAAATCCCGGATCAATTTCCCATCCAGTAGATTCTTCAGCAAAAGCTGTTTCTGATTCGATAGAAGTGTAACCGTCGGGTCTGGTTTGATCATGTATATGTTGCAAATCCTCAAGTATTCCGAACATAAATTCTTTTCTTCCGTAAGAAGTTGCATAAGCTCCTCCTTCGTAATTTCCAAGTCACCCATTATAAACCCAATTTTACTTTTTGTCAACTATCGAATTTGTTTTCTCCAATAGAAAAATCTTATACCTAAGCTCATTTATAGAATCTCTTTGATCTAAATTAATTTTCAATAATAAATTAATTAATCCAGTTGCTCCAATAGCTTCCGGTTGAGATTGATCTGAATTTAAAATAGAAGCAATATCTATTAATTCCCTAATAATATCTTTTTCATTCTGCTTAGCTAATTCTGACTTATTTTGAGGTAAAGTCAAATCCTTAGTTGCTTTTAAATATTCCCGTGAGGCTGTAGATATTCTTGCCGCAATATCTTTTTCATTTTCCTGATAAGTTTTAATTTGCTCATCCAATCTTGCTTTATTTTGAGAAGGAGATGGACCTTTATTAGCAAATCTACTTTTATTATTATCTAATTTAATACTTTCGTTGACTTTTAAATCTTGAGGATCAGGATCATTAAAAGCATTATAATTAACTCTTTCTGGATTCATTTTATTTCTCCTCAACTTCTCCTGGAACTTTAGGTTCATGCTTTCCAACCGGTTTTAGTCCAGCTGTCTTTCTCAAATCTTTAATAAATTCTTCAGCATAAGTTTCGACAAGTTTTTCTGCATCCAAAGCATCAATTACATGTCCGTGGTAATCTTCCGCTCTCACTACAATATCCCAGAATGCATTTTTTACATCGGATTCAAAATCAGAATGACTATATGTGTAGCCCTCGTGATTGCCTCGTGTAGCCGTTTTGACAAGCTGATTGGTCAAATGCTCTGCTAAACTAGATAACCCTCTTATATCAGCTTCCTCGGCCGCCATAGCGATCTTGTGTTTATGATTTTCTGAAATTGTTCTTGACATTAATTTATCCTTTTCAAGCAATACTATCATTTTCGCTATTTAACATATATCCGTAATTATAATCATCTCTTTCCAATGGCGATTTATATTCTCTATACTCTGGTGGAACTTCCTTATTATTAAATTTACCATCAAGAATTTGCTTAATTAATTTTTCAAGCAAAATCTTACGCATTTCCTTTTTTCTATCAATTAATTCCACAAGTTAATGCCAAATTATTCCACACGACGGAAAGAACCAGGTTTTACCTTTGAAGAACTTCCCAATGGACCATCTAAAGTCTTTTCGGCCAGATTTGATTTAATTTCTTCCATCTCTTGATCAATAAGCAAAATTATATTCCTAGCTGCATCTTGAGGATTATTTTGTTTAATTTGATCTAGAATTGAAAAATATAAATGATTCCTTTTTTCTGTGTCTGGCCGAAAAGCAGCATTAACCCAATTGAAAAACGTAGATTCTGATATTTCTTCCATTACTTTCCTTAAGGCAGATTATGTTCCTGCATATATTTGTGAGTTGCGTCATTGTCTAAAACTCCAAATTTACCATTGTAGATGACGTGACCGACTTCATGAGCCAATGCTGTTTGTTCAATGGGCTTTTCGGACAACCCTACCTCAATCTGACCATCAAAGGCACCGAACTTAACACCTAAAGTTTGTCCAGTAATTTTAAAACCATCTGAACTTTCCTGCAATATACCATCTTTAAAAATTACTTTATAATGTTTATTAATTGCAGCATCACAGTTTGCATCCCACTCAATTACTTTCTTCCACAAATCAATTGTTCTTTGAATTTCTGCATTTACAAGATCTGGATGAATACTTGTGTTACTAGATTTATTTACAACCGCCCAACCATTAAAGGTATAAAAGTCAGCCGAATCAATACTCTTTTTACGCATCACTAAAATAACTGCGTATATTGTTGCAAAAACTAATCCAACTACTGTGGTAAGTGCTTTTGCTTGTAGTTGAGTATCTGATAGCCAAACTACTACTGTTAAAGCTAATGCTACGATTGATAGCATACCGAATGTGAAAAAATCTAACCAATTAAAAATCTTAGGCTTGTTCATTTTGATCCTTATCACAATCACCAGTATTGTCATTCAAACTACACTGAAAATATTCATCAATACTCATATTATTAGTTAATGAAACTAATGACATAATATTAGATTCTTCTTCTGGTGTAAAAAGTTTTGTATTTTCTGGCGGTGTTTGTATATTTTCCGGCAAATCTTTTAATAAATTTGTTGCATTTTTAATAAAATAACTAGTTAAGTTCTGCAATCCTTTTAAGTACAAATTTTCTGGAGCGGTATAATAAGATCCGATCTTTAATGCGTGATTATAAGCAACAACATCACCATTTAAAGCGGCCTGCCAAGCATTTGCATATCTAGTTCTTTTTGATAGAAGTGTTAAATAATCTAACGCGCCATCTAAAGGCGTATCATATGCTCTAAAATGAGTAATTGGATCTGGTGGCAAATAAACTTTCCACTCTACTTTTTTAGTAACCGGATTATATAAATTTTCTCCAGTTTTAAATGTACAAAAATTAAACCCATCATCTTTAGGAGCATGAACTTTTTTTAAATTACCCCAATTATTACACATCTGTTTAGTGAATCTAGCTCCCTCTAAAGCGCATTGAGCCCAAAAAATACTTAATGTTGCTACTTTAGGAGTATATCCAAGTAATTTTTCAAAAGCTTCCTTCAAATAAACTGCAGCTTGATTTTCAGTTAATGGAGTTACTACAGTTGCTTTATATTGTGGATCAGAATACCAATCAGTCATATTTATCCTTTAGATATATGCGATATTATCCTTTTATATAACAACTTTCAATTATCTTTACTACATCCATTCCAATTTTACTTCCAAACCGCCAATCCATATTTCCAGTTTCTATAGCTTTTACAAATTGAATTATTACATTAACTAAAGGTTTTTCATTACTTACAATTACCGGAGATCCATTTAATAATAATTTATATTCTTCTAAATCATCATAAACAAAATGGTTATCTCTACAAAAAACCTCAAATCTTCTTGTTTTTGGCAAAGAGTTATTCCAAATATTTAAATTACATGATACATTTTCACTAATTAATGTAATATTATTTTTCTCTAATATTTTATTATATTGTATTTTTGGATAATTTGGTAAAAAACCTAAACACATAGAAATATCATGTGGAGCATAATCCCATATTTCTGAATAATCTCTAAATGGACCATAACTTCCTCCCCAACCATAAATATAAGTTTTACCCGAATTTTTTATAGATAAATAAATATCTAATAATTCTTCATAAGCTGGTGAAAATAAATGAATATGATTTACAAGAAATGGAACATTGCCTGGATTAATAATTTCTTTTGAATTAAGAGTCATTGGTTTTTCCACAATAACTGGAATTCCTCTAGAAATAAAATATTCTGAAATTTCTGCATGTGAATTAGGAGGCGTGGCAATAATTACTGCATCAATTGGTTCATTTATTAACTGTTTCCAATCTTCTATTATTTTGACTTCTGAAATCCATTTAGAGTCAACATGGGGTTTAGGTCGGTAAACATGAGTAACCCTAGCCACAAGCGATTCTATGGCTGAAGGAATATACCTCCAACCCCAAGTTCCGCACCCTATTAAAGCAAAACGAATCATTTAATTAAAAACAACCAACACTTTGAACTGGACTCCACAATGATTCATTATAAATATCAATGATTGTATTTTTAATGTTATAATCATTAACTAATAACATATTTTTATCTGAAACAAAATTATAATAATTTTTAAATTTATTAATTAAATTTAAACTACTAAATAATATATATTTTAATTCAAATAAATTTTGATCTATATTTAATCCTGACAAAAATACAGCATCATCAGATTTTATCCATAAAATTTTACAATTAGCATCTCCAAAATTAATAGCCCATAATTCATCTACTATTATATATAAATCTGAATTAAATTTTTTATTCATAAAATCTTCATAATTACTTATAGTATACCCTTCTTTTTCATATGTTTTATTTCCATAAACTGATAAATTATTTTCTAATAATCCATTAATTAAATTATAATGTTCATCGTCTATTTTTCTTGAACCTAACCATATAGAAGTGTTCATTATTTTAATTCCTCAAGTGTATATTTTATAGTTTTTTCTAATCCATTATCAAAAGATACTATTCTCTTCCATCCCAATGATTTTAATAATGTGCCATCTAAATCATATCTTAAATCCGGTTTTGGTCTAGTAGGATCAATTGATACCAATCTATAATTATAAGATTTTCCAATTGATGTTGATATTTTTTCTAATATTTCTAAATTAGATACTTCTCTTTCTCCTACTATATTATATTTACCAGTATTTGGATAACCATTTAAACACTCACAGTTTTCTAATATAAATTTCACGGCAGAAGAAACATTATCAACATAGGTATAAAATCTAGTGCAAATTTTAGTTTTATCATGATTTGTATGAATATCTATAATTTCATCATTATAGATTTTATTAATTGCTAATGGTATAAATTTTTCAGAATGCTGCCTTTCTCCAAATATGTTCGTTGTATGTGTAACTACAATTGGCAAATCATAAGTATTCGCATATGCTGTTGCCAATGCCTCCTCTCCCATTTTAGAAGCAGCATATGGATTTCCTGGATTCATTATATCCCATTCTTTAAAAGGTCTATCAAACGCAGGCCCAGTAACTTCATCAGTACTAAATATTAAAATTTTACCATCTTTTATTAAATATTCTCTATGCCTTCTAAATAAATCTAATAAATTACACGTTCCAACAACATTATCCATAACAAAACTTAATGGATTTGCTACACTTCTTGTAACATGACTAGCTGCAGCAAAATGAATTACATAATCAAAGGGCTCATCAGAAAAATACCTATTTCCAGTAATAATTAATTTAGCCACCTCATCACTTATTTCAGCCTTCAAATCATGATGACAAATAGCTAATCTATGCTTATTTTTATTATATCCAGATAATGCCGTAAATCTATTTAAATCAGCAGCAGGATCAAGTCTATCCAAAGACACAATATCCCAATCAGAATTTTCAAAAATATAATTAATAAAGTGATGACCTATAAATCCCGCCCCACCTGTTACAAGTATTTTCTTATTTTTATCAGACAATTTTAATCTCCGGTATTGGTATAATCCACTTTCCTCTATAATCTTTATTTTTTAATATAATACTTTCAGCAAAATTCCATACCAAAATTAATATATAATCTGGATTATTTAAATATATATCGTATACTGGATTTACTGGAACATGTTTTCCTGGAGAAAACATTCCTTGCTTTAATTTAGAATCGTCAACTATGTAATCTAATATATCACTATCAAATCCAAAATGATACATTAAAGTTGTTGCTTTTGCCGGAATTCCATATCCAACTATAGTTTTTCCTGCTTTTTTTAAATCTTTCAAAAATGGAACTAATGTATATTTTAATTTATCTATTTTCTTTTCTAGTTTTTTAATAGGAGAAATTGTATTTAATCCAATACTTTTTTCATAATCTAAATGTTCTAATAAATTATCTGATTTGTAATTACAATCCTTATCTTCATCACTAAATTTAACAAAACATCTAATAGAGCCACCTTGAGTATTTATCGTTTCTGCGTCAAAAAGATTTAAACCTAAAGAATTAAAAAACTTACCTAATGGCAACAAATGATGATATGACAAATGTTCATGATAAATTGTATCAAATAGATTTTTTTCCAAAACATCAACTAAGTACGATACCTCAAAAACAAAGGTGCCATTTTTATCTAATAATATTTTTATTCCTTCAACTATTTCTTTTAAATCATCAGCATGTGCAAAAACATTATTAGCTACAATTAACTTAGCTTTTCCTTGTTTTTCTACAATTTCTTTTGCAATTTCTTTATTAAAAAAACCACAAATTGTATTTAATCCATCTTTATTAGCTTGTTCTACGATATTTTTAGCAGGATCTATTCCAATTATTCTAATTCCTCTATTTTGAAAAAATTTTAATAAAGTACCATCATTGCTGCCAATTTCTGCAACTAAGTCACTAGTTTGCAAATCAAATCTATTTATACATATATTTGACAGATTACAAAGATGGTCTATAAATGTTTGATTTATTCCTGAAGTATATGTATAATGAGAAAATAAAATATCAGGATTTACTACCACTGGAAGCTGAACGTGGTAACAATCATTACAAAAATTTAAAAATAAAGGGAAGTGTTCTTGTTCTTTTGGCTTATCTACCATTTCATTTGCTGGCGGAGTAGAAGCCAAATCAAAACATTTTTCAACATTTTTTGATCCACAAAGCCTACAATTATCTCTAATGTGAAAATTCATCTAAAATTTCCTTCTTTTTTTCTTCAGATATAAAATTAACTCTAACTAAATCTTGTTCATGGTTTTCGTGAGACCTTGGATTTTTAGATATACTAATTAAAGTAGTTTCAATTGGAAATATAGTAACATGTTCAACCATTGGAGGAGTAAATATCATATCTCCAATTGCATAATAAACTGGTTTATAAATATTTCTATCTCCAACCTCTCTCTCTAAATATAACACTTCACCAGATAAAATATATAAATAATGATAATCTGTTTTATGGTAATGATTTGATCTCATTGAATTTGGTATAGAATAAATTAAAGACACACAAGAATTTGGTTTTAAACATAAATTTTGAATTAATCCAGAACTATTTCCAAATGGTTTATCCAGTGGAACTTTTCTATCTTCGGGCCAAATATTTTTCAAAACAGATTCAGTATATTCTTCATTGGTAGACATAGAAAATGTATTCATTATATTCTATAAACTCGATTAATATGTTGCTTTTTTAAATTTAACCTGTTCAACTATTGCTTTTTCATACTGTTTCGCTATATCTTTCCATTGATACTGTAAAGAAAGATTATGCGCTTTTTCATTTACAGTATCTCTAAATTCTTTATCTTTTAGAGCCTTAATAACAAACTCAGTATATTCTTTATCATCAGATGTCATAGGTATATGATTTCCGTATATAGATCCTAATGCGTCAACTGGAGAAGAAATTGGGCAGGACCGAGCAGCGCAGCCTTCCATTAAAGACATACTAAACCCTTCAGTATATGCCATAGTATCACAAAAAAATGCCAAAACTTCTGCTTGAGACATTTGCTTATTAATTTCATTTTTACTAATTGAATCACAAAATTCTACATCTAAATATTTATTTTTTTCTAATTGTTTTATAAAATTATTTATATACAACATTCTATAATACATTTTTTTACCAACTTCTGAGCACCTGCCAGAATGAACAATATCACTAATACTAATTAAATTATTATCAATCCACTCCTGTAATTTATAAAATATTCTTAAACTTGCATGTGGAACTTCTTTTTTTATCTTACTCCAACAACCAAGCAAACAGTGTAATCCTCTGTCGGGACTTGATGCCCAAATTACTCTTCCTGGTATTTTTTCATCAAAAGTAAATCTATCAGGATCACACCCATCTGGAATAACTATCCATTTCTTATGATCTAAAACATAATTTTGATAATTTATTTCACTTAAATGTTGTATATTGCATTCTGATGGAGCAACCCACAAATCAATATAATCTTTTACTTCCGGTTCACAAAAAACAAAATCATTTATTTGAAAACTTACAATTTTTGCTGTTTTTAGTGAAATGTTTTTTAAATCATTTGGGTGGTTCCATGAAATAACACTATCATAAAAATCATTATTTATATCCTCATATTTATGAAGTTTTATATTTTCATAATAATCTGGTATTTCTTTTTTATAAAATGTATATAGATGAACTTCATGGTTTTTTGATAATTCTTCAGCTACTCTAAAACACCCATATTCTGATCCTGTCAACCCCCTAGGATCATCATATATATTATTAAAATCAAATCCATCGGTAATTGAATTTGAAAAATTATGTGGTCCATATACAAATGCAATTTTTAATTTTTCACAAGATGTAATGCTACTACTACTACTACTACTACTACTACTACTAACTTTTTTTTTAGTATTAATTATATTTTCAAATTGATCTGCTGAATTTTTCCAAGTATATTTATTAGCAAATTCTTTACATTTTATAGTAATTTCTTTTCGCCATAATTCATCTTTTAGCCCTTTAATAACTAAATTGGCATATTCATCTAAATTTATAGGCAAATCCACCATAGGAACTGCTTCTCCATATAAAGACCTAAATGCATCTTCTGACGTAATCAATGGCAAAACTCCAGCAGCACAGGCTTCCATTGTAGTTACTGAAAAACTTTCCGTAAAAGTTACAGTATCACAGGTATATCCCAAAACCATTGAAGTATTCATAGCTTCTGTAATTTGTTCTCTACTCACGGACCCTACTTGAATAACATCTAATGGTTTTAGTTTTTCTACAGCATTTTTTATATATTGCATTCTGTGTGCAATTTTTCCGCCAATTTTATCAAATATATCATAATTACAATTGTAGAATAATTTTAAATTTGCTTCAGGAACTTCTTTTTTTATCTTATTCCAGCAACCAAGCAAAACATGAAGCCCTCTGTCTGGACTTGAGGCCCAAATTACACTTCCTGGTATTCTTTCTTTTTCTGTATAATCTTCAGGATTACAGCCATTATTTACCACTTGCCATTTTTCTGGAGCTTTCGTAAGATTTTTTATATAATTTTTATGATGTTCTGATGGGCTTGTAAAAACATCCACAAATTCTTCAAAACCTTCTTGACAATATTTAAAATCATTCCATTGCTGATTTACAATTCTAATTGGACCAGCTGGAATATTTTTTAATATATCTGGCTCATTAAACGCACAAACAGCATCCCAAGAGCTATCTATTATGTTTAATTTTTCTGTCGTATATAGTTTTATTCCATATATTTCTTCAATGTCTAATGATTGAGCTATAAATAAAGAAACATCATTTCTTCTTCTAACCATTTCTTTAGCTATTTCTAAACAAGCTAATTCGCTACCCGTAATCCCTCTAGAAGATGTTTCTAATTCTTTAAAATCAAAATATCTTCCACATAAAGCTAAACTAAAAATAAATGCTATTTTCATTAAATTTCCTTAAATTGTGGAATTATTTCTTTATTTTCAATTAAATTATAAAACATTTCTTCCCACTCTTTTGATAATGACGACCAACTAAAATGTTCTTGAGCGTATTTTTGTAATTCAAACCTGTCCTCATCACCTTTTTTCAGCATTGCTTTTACGGTAGCATCGACAAATTTATCTTGATATTCTTTACTTAACCAATCGCCTTCAATCAATGTTCCTCTAGTCCCTACTGTTTCAATTAATGCTGCAACAGGGCTGGTTATCATTCTTAACCCTGCTGCTTGAGCTTCCATGGCAGAAATGCAGTTCGTCTCAGTGAAGAACGTAGGATAGGCCCATATACCTGACGACAACATTTCTTCAGCTAAAATATCCTGCGAAACACGATCCCTATAGTAAACACCAATATCTTTCATACTTTCCATTTGCTGTAATAACATATTTATATTATTTATCTGATTTTGATCGCCTTGCATTTGAGCAGAAGTTAGCCAGTTATACATTCCATAAAACACATGTAATTCAGCATCTGGAACTTGTTCTCTAATCCGTGGCCACATTTGCAATAACGATGGTAAGTATCTGTCAGGACTACTACTACACATTGCTTTATGAGGATTTCGTTTTATTTCTTTATTAAATCTTTCTAAATTAATTCCATTTCTTGTATGAACTATTTGATCTAAATGAATCTTATGATAATCTGACATAAATTCTTTGTGCCAATTACTTAATGCTAATACTTTATCTGCCTTCAATAAAGACGGATAATCAGCATTTAAAGCATATATATCATGAACCCAAAGTAATTTTAATCCTGATTCTATTGGTAAATTCAAAAATTGTGCGTTTCTCCAAGCAATAAATACATCACAAGAATCAAGCAATTCAATCTTTTGATGCATACGATATTCTACACCATCATAAATTCCTTCACCATTTTTTCCACAATCATTATATACTTTTACTTTATGTCCTTTTAAAGCTAAATTTTTTGCCATTTCAATTACTGCTGTTTCCGACCCACCAATCCCTTTTTCAGCTGCAGAAATGGGTGTCCAAGGCTCTAATGAATATCCACAAATAATAACTATTTCTAATGGACTTTCTAGTTCCGAAGCCTTCATTAAAGCCTCCACAAAAATATCTCCCTGTCCTTGTATTTCAATGTGTTTTCTGGGATAATAATGACAATTTTTTACCCAAAATCCAACATCTCTACAACTATTAACTACTTCCCATGATATTGGTGTGTTTATATGATTATGTCCTTCTTCATAAATCCACGGTTTATTATTTGTTATACTCCATTTCCAAGGATCTGCCCAATTTAAAAATGTTCCATTAAATAATGAGCCATATGGTGCATCAATAAGTAATCTTCCATTTTCTTTTAATATATTTTTTGCTGGAATTAAAATATCATTAACTGGGTCCTCTAAATGCTCATAAACCTGTAAAGATGTAACTGTATCAAATTTTTCATTTAAAATTTCTGAAACTTTATCAAAACTCGAATTAATATGATTTACACCGGTTTTATACTCAATGGCCTTTGAATTAGCTAATTTTACATTATCTGCAACTACATCTACTCCAGTTACATTAAATCCTCTTAATCCCCAAGAATTTGTCATCCTACCAAAATGAAATCCAACATCTAATATTTTTTCATTTTTATTTAATTTATTTGAAATGAATTCAAATCTTTCATATTCAAAATTATCTTCTGGTTCAATAAATGGATTTCCCCAATTATGATCTAATTTTTGATTTTCTTTTATATAATTATATTCTTGTAATAAATTATCATCTTTTATCCATCCTAAATAATCACTAGTTATCTTTAAAGCCTTCTCAGTTTCAAATGATTGCTTAATTCTATATGACGCATTCTTAAGAAAATCAATTGCAGCTACACTTTCATCATGTAACATATATTCTTTCCATAACATTATCGCTACAGCCTGTAATTGATTGTCAGTCATCCTCAACGGCAAATCATCATATTCCCATTGTTCAGGAATTGACCATGCTTGAGAATGAGGAGATACTTT
>Ga0265322_10000312_pt1 | contig 20467 bp, 22 predicted proteins | sample 41222metaG_FD_193584 | JGI IMG/M metagenome (GOLD analysis project Ga0265322, IMG submission 193584) | Rhizosphere microbial communities from Carex aquatilis grown in University of Washington, Seatle, WA, United States - 4-12-22 metaG | ecosystem: Host-associated > Plants > Roots > Rhizosphere...
CGCTTCTCGTAGCTTCGCTACGATTGTTTCTACCGTGTGTCGTTTTTTACCCATGACCGTCTCCTTTGATCCATAAATATACTTTTTCTAAGTTTAAAATGGATCGCGTTTAGGGGGTCAGGTCAATACGGTTGGGGGAACCCATTATGGTTTTTCCACAACGGAGCTCGGTGTCAAATATCGGTTTGTTCAGGAGACAGAAAACATTCCTCAAGTGGGAATCTTCCCGCTGATCGAAATTCCTACGGGAAATGAGGACGACCAGTTGGGGTCGGGAAACGTCCAGGTGTATATTCCCGCGTGGGTTCAGAAGAGTTGGGGAAAATTAACATCATACGGTGGCGGGGGTTATTGGTATAATCCCGGTGCGGGTGAAAAGAATTTTATCTTTACAGGCTGGGAGGCTCAATACGATTTTTCTGAAGTAGTCACTTTCGGTGGAGAATTGTTTTACCAAACAGCCGACAATATAGGATCGGAAGCAAGCACCGGATTCAATTTCGGTGGCATCATTAATGTAACGGAAAACCACCATGTTTTATTTTCTCTTGGACGCAACCTATCCGGTGAATCAACAATTACGGGCTATGTTGCTTATCAGCTTACGATTTAAACCTGCAAAAAGGAATTCGTTGATTAAATCAGATCCAAACCAGTAGTCACCATCGCTATTCTAAAAATCTCTGCAAGTCCGAGCTATGAACAATTTCCTTGACCAATATTTTCCTCCTATTCCCGGTCGTGGTCAACACGAGTAGTGCATTTTGAAAAGACAAATTCGAGTAATTGTAAAGCAGGATGAAAAACCGGGAAGAAATCTTATGGAATGAGTAATTGATTTATATTATCTGAATTTATTGAAAAAATTATTATCCCCTCCGATTTTTTGAACTGACTCGGGAGACGGCATTTCACACTTGACCGCGCCAAAATCTGAAAAAATCGAATTAAATTTTTCGGATGAATTGTCGGAAATGAAGAAATAAAATGATTGATCAAAAGTCTTAATATTCAAATTTTTATATATAGCGACCTCTTCAAAGTGAAAGAATTTTTCAAAATCCAACTCATTGATTCTCATCATGATTTGCAATTCCATAGCATTATCATGAAGAACATTGGTCAATGGAATTTTAAACCAACCCATCGGTATTCACCAGTCAAATTTATGATCGGATAATAAAACAGAAGCCTGAATCTGTATGAATGGAAATCACACAGACTCGGCTTTTGTTACGCTGTTACTACTGCCAGGACTACCACCCCGGCTCAATCCACCATGACTCATATACCGGAAAGCTGGTCACTGTTCTCGTTCTTTTACCGAGTTATCATGTTGGGGATGATCCTTATTGACAAAGTATTTCGGGTCTTTGCTATCGCGAATCATCTGCTGATTCTTCACACCTTTGTACTTACTATATTGCGCTTTATGATGAGCATTGTTTTGATACGGCTTATCACCGCTGACGACAACTTTATAGGAATGATACGGGTCATAATTTTTGTAACTGGATGGCAACGATGCGGCATGTTTCCAATTGGATCCGTCCTTATAGATATACTGATGTTCGGAAACAGAATAGTAGGAATTTATATCGGGAATGTAATAGTAATCAGCACGATCGTACCCGGTCGGTCCCCAAACAGGTTGATCACTGATATTAACACTGCCAGTGATGGTTACTTGAGCCGCACAGATGGAAAAGAATGCTATACTCATGAATACCACGACACAAAGTGCAAGAAAGCTAAACTTGGATTTTTTCATAACCGGTCGTCCTTTCATTGTAACTGATGAACTCATGTCGTTCCCCGTAACTTTCAACCTTTAAAGATTGGAAAAGAAAACTGTAACGACAGGATAATGTTGGATAATTCTCCAAAGGACATTATTCATGACTAAAATTACTCAAGAAAAATGCTAAGCGAAATCGAGCGAAGGGATGAAAAATGGGCTACATAATTTGAAAGAGGACTGAAATGGGAGACCGATATTTTAAAGCCACTCAAGCATTGTACCAACACGCTGGACGCCAATTTACTTTGTTAAATGAACATAGAACGAGAATTTGGGCGTTTTCGTCCGTATTCCAATGATGGCTCAGGCTGGCCATTTTATAGAATCATCGCAGTCAACCTTAGAAGGGTTGTATTCCACATCGCTAAGTTGGAAATAATTAAGTGTCCGAGTTGTTGATAATTTCCTCGACCGGAGTTTTAGTTTTGAGGAAGTTGGTAAATAGGCTGACATTGGCTTTTACCATTTAACTTGCAAAAGCTTTTCACGTCAGCATAATTCATTCGTTAGGAAGGAAATTACTTTTCTGTAATTGTTGTTTCGTTACTAATTTTAATTGGTATAGTCTTACTACCCGGCATCTGAGGACTGTCTTTTATATATGCATTTCCTTTCATAACACTATTAATCTTTGACTCGATAATCCAGCCGCTTTTCCTGTTGATTTTAATTGTGGATGTTATCGTGCCTGACATATCATATTTCATAGACATACCATTTGTTTCTATATATGCTTCCTTGTGTGCCGTTTCTATTTTTCCAATTCCTGAAATAACACAATAAGAATTGTTAACGTTTTCTAATTTGTAATTCGTTTCTAAATTGGCAACCATTGCGGCCTCTGAAATTGTATTGATCTTCCATTTATCTCCAACCGAAACGGGTAATTCCGGAAAAATCGCTGTCTGCATTTCTATATTTCCTTTAAATACTTTTTCACTATATGCCTGCATTAATTGGTTTTTAATCCGTTCCCTTTTTTCTTCAGTCAATTGGGGAAGTTTATCAAACGCGTTTTCCCACAATGCCTGATATTTATCAACTTTGAGTATCCTGCCAGTTTTTGTCATAACAATATTGAAAGGTTTGTGCGTCACCGCATTCATAACAGCCGAGAAGATATCATTTTTCGCATATTTTTCGGAGTTAAATTCTATAATTCCACTTGGCAGAGTCATTTTCATCCTCAGACTTATAAACTTTGCTTCCAATTCATAGATTGTATCTTCAACGGCTAACACCCTGAACGACGCTTTTCCAATACCCGACATAATTATTTTGTTTTGCTTGTCACTGATGGTCTGATCAATAGTAGAAGAATAGGTGGTTTTTTGAGTGTATGTTTCACCCTTAACCAGCTTTAATCTCAAATTTTCTTTTTGAGCATAACAAGGAACTAACAGAATGAATGCAGTAACGATATGTATCAATATTTTCATGATGCTCCTCGTTTTCGTTTGCGAACAAAAAAATTAATACTTTTACCTTGCCTTGACGAATTATTTCCGAGAATATACCTCTTTTTCTGTGCAACATCAACCACCATTCAACTAAATCAGCACTCAACCGAGCAGCGTTACAGTGACGGAGATTTACAGCCACACTTCTCCTGACCTTTTGAGAGAATCAATTGGAAAGATATTTTTGTAACAGTTATTCAAAAATGTTCAAAAATGTATCGGTTAAAGTAATTTAATTTGGATAGTTAAACACGAAGAGAAGAGAGATTTGTCCCTTTTTATTCTCATGGCGTAATGCAAAGAGCAAACGGAAATTTCTTTGCCGTAATAATTGAGTATCTTATACTTAGATCATGTTCTTGATAGTAAATATCAATAACTGGTTACATGAGGTAAAAATTATGTTCTGGTATAAGATTACAATCCTGAGAAAGCATGATAGAGATAATTCCTTAAAAACAAGCCTGGATGATAAGTTCTTTGATTTGTATTTTATGTTTAAAATGCCTCCTGATATGGGGTTTTTCCGAATCAATTCTGAAGTTGATTTCCGAACGGAAACGGATGATACATGTGCACCATATCAAAATGTGTATTACCTTTGTGTCCCCGATGAATTATCCGACCTCATTCCTGCTTCATTTAAAAGATATTCTCCCGATCCATGCGAGAAACCGAAAAAAGGAGATGTTCAATTTATAGGTGAGGTGGAATTTATGAAGTTACTGGAATAATAAACTTTAAATATCTTACAATGAAAACCCGGACGAGTTGATCGGGTTTTTTTTATCCTGACAGCAGGGATACCTTTCATGTACCTGTTGACAACCTCCCGATGCACGACGTGTTCTGATTTCTCCGTATTAGGAACATCTTCTTGACTTCGCTATATTTGAGTCAACGAGTAAATTTCTTAGGACTCCTTCGGGGTTCGTTCCGATCAGTTGGGCGGAAATTTTTATTTCATGATCATTTCATAAAGGGTAAAATTATGGGAAACCGGTATGATCGCACTTTTTGTCGCGTGTTATTTTCTTGCACGCTAATATTTTATATAAGCTTGATTATTCTTGTGCTGAACGGATGTAAAGGAGATTCCGGGCCCGTTGGTCCACGCGGCGGTGGCAATGTCAATATGTATACTTATTCTTTTAATGATTCCGACTTAATAATGGGTAGCAGTGATTCTACATATTATTATACATCATTCACTAATTCAGGAATTGTCAGTGCAATAAAGAACGGAGCGGTTGTATTGGTATACTTAGGAGCTGATACAATTTGGACTCCACTGCCGTACACAGAACCTCATGCGCCAACGCTTTCTATAGGATACTATCTCTACAATCAATCTCTATTTCTTGAGGTGATAACAAGTTATAGTGACGCTCGTAACGAATTGATTGGCTTTTTAAGCAGTAGTTCTTATCAACTTAGAATAATAGTGATTCCTGCAAATAATGTCTATTTGGCAAAAATAGTAAACGGCAAAACACCTTTTAACGAAATAAAAACAATGTTCAATCTTCAAAATTTTTAGTCCGTGCCATTTATTCAAACATCAACAATTTGTTTTCAGTCGGTAAGAAGAAAAATACTCTTTGCCGCTTTACCAGTTGCGCAAGCCAACGGTAAATACTGACTGAGTTTTTAGGATGATCATTGCAATGAAAAGCCCGGTCAGGTGGATCGGGTTTTTTTATTTAAATTGAGCGCTGAAACGAGACGCAGCCGTGTTATCGTGACAGAAGTGTATAGTCCCGCATCGCCTGATTTACTCAGGGAGTCAATTGGAAAGATACGTTTGTAGGATTTATTTCGTCAACTTGTCCAACGATTTTTTTGCTCGTGGGTTTTCCGGTCGAATTTTCAATGCTTGTTTGTAACACTTCCTGGCTTCGTCTTTGTTGTTTTGATTTAGATAAATGTCCCCCAAGTCGTTCCAAGCAACCACAATGTTCGGAAAATTATCAGTGTAATATTTATAGAGAAGTAATGCTCTGTCATACTTTTGTTCTTCCATCAGTCTTTGTCCCACTTCTAATAAAACCATGTCGTCATCAACCGACAACTTTTCCTTTGTAAGCTCACTTGCCAAATTGGTTGTTGACTGTTTTTCAAGAATGTCATAAATCTTTTTTGAAAGCTCATTCTCAAATTTTGGTTGCATTGTCATTGCATCCTGTTCAATTTTTCCCTGAAAATACAATTGCGTCACATTAGGCAGAACCATGTTTGTGTTAATGGAACTCTCATTAGTTACCATGTAAAATACAAGCCCTTCTTCCGGTAAACGGACAATTCTTGCAAAGTAAATTCCATTACTACCCCCGTTTAAAATCATTTTGGTATTTCGTCTGCTGTTTGTAATGTTACACCCATAGCCAAACCAAGATTTACCATTATATCCTTCTTCCTGAATATGTGGTGTAAACATTTTTTGAATGGTTGATCCCGGAAGAATGGTATGGTTCGTAAAACTATTTGTCCATAAATACATTTCGTTTAATGAAACCTCTAAACCTCCGTTCGCTTTTAAATTCCAATATGGACCACCGCCTGCCTGTTCAAAATGCTGCTCATGTGTTCCCCACGTTTTTCCGTTTTGATAACCGATCGCAATTGTGTCATCTTGCGAAACCGGAAAATGGTAGCCAATATTCTTTATTCCTAACGGCTCAAAGAGATTTGCCTTTAAATACTGTTCGTAGTCAAGCCCGGAAACCTTTTCAATGATGATGCCTAAAATACTAAAGCCAACATTAGTATAGACAGCTTTCTCTCCCGGCTTAAATGCCAAAGGTTCTGCAAATGCCCGCTTCAAATACTCGTCAGCATATAGCTTTTCATAATCGCCACCATCTTGTTTCAGGAATTCATGGAAACCCGATGAATGAGTAAGCAATTGATGAATGGTAATATCCGCCTTGTCGGCAGGAGCGGTCGGGAAGTATTTTTCAAGTTTATCGTTAAGAGATAATTTATTTTGTTCTACCAACTTCATAATTGCTGTTGCCGTAAAAGCCTTGGTAATGCTTCCGATAGAAGCTAATGTGCCTGGAGTAAACGGAATCTTTCTTTCGATATCAGCCCAACCATATCCTTTGCAAAAAATCTTCTTTCCATCTTTGACAATCAATAGTCCGCCTGAGAAATTTTTAGTGTTGGCAAGATTTGAAAGGTAGTCATCAATGAGTTTACAGGTGTCGTTACCAGTTACAAAACTGCCTGCTGTATGTTCCGCATTGCCGGTGGTTTGACTGTATGAACAAGCAGCCGTTAAACTCATTACGATCGATAGCAGTAATATTTTTTTCATGATAATTCATTTAACGTTTGAGCGATGATATTGTTTCATTGGGCTTCATTTTCCAGCGTCGCCAATACAAAGAATTATCTAATGGACGAATTGGAATACCAACGAACCTCGTGCAATTGGATCATTACAAGCGCCAGTATGTTCCGATATAAAGAGAACAAGAAGGGGGTTCGGGCGAATTGCTTTTGTCTTACAGACAATGAAGATTGGAAAACGAAAGTTGTGCAAATCATGGACGGAGGGGCTTGTTTCTTTAACGTTAGAATAAACCTAACGAAACGTTCTTACTCAAATTTGGGGGTTAATGGCTCACGTTCATGAGACAATCAATCGGGAAGATATTTTTATACGTGTTCAGAAGTATAACTCATAGAGAATGTGCCGGGGTCTTTTATTAACACCACCGGTATTTCGGTCTGTTTCGTTGAAACTTTTATTAAACGGCGATACTCATTGATATCGTCATCAAAAAGAAAAAACCAAGTGAAGCTTTTATCTTTTTTCATAATCACTCCCCTGTCACCGGCGCGCAAATTGTCTTCCGGGTCCTTCTGCGGCAATGCACGAAACATATAAAAATGCTGTCTTACTAATAACGTATGTAAATCTACTTTTATTTCCTTTACCAGCGATCTGGCTATTCTTATATCTTCAATGGAGCGATTATTTTTCATTTCTCACTTCGTGTCTTTGTTGTATTAATAACCTATACAATATCCACCAGTTAGTCAAGCGTTTCCTGACCGCAGTCCTTAAATATTTTTTCCGTATTGTCACCTAATAACTTATACCCGATATCCTGACCACCATCGGTTGACCTGTTGCGATCCTTTCCTTTCCATCCAACCATCAATGAACTGATCCATTCACAGTGTAACAGAAAGGAAATTCGTCATGACACAGAAACAGTTTATCCGACTCGCTTCAATATTTAAAAAGGTAATTGCCAACACTAATAAAGCAGGTCGTAGTTATGTCATAGGTAAGAGTTGTTTTGATATTTGAAGAGACGCGTTACACGAGATGGAAAAGAAAGGGGCGATTGTTTCAGTGATTAAATCAGCCACAGACGGGTGGATACCATTGCTAATCTGACAACGGTGAAAATCCGAGGCATGGATAATTTCCCAGACCAGGCTTTTCGTTTTGGGAAATCAGCAAGAATCCTGAGTCTGTTAGTCGGGTGAGCTTGATACATTACGAATCGAACGATGAGTTAGCATTTTGATAATAACTCCGGGCGATTCTGGTTATACGAGTAATAAATTTAGTTTTTTCGTCCGTATAGCGAACTCTGTCGTTCCTATATATTCGTGAAAGACTCATTTTCAAATCAGCATACTCCTTTGCAACGACAGCGTTCTCTCTCAGATAATCTCTAAAAAGAAGCCGGTCCCAATGTTTATAATTCTTTTCAACCATATGAATGTGATGGGTTCGATTTCCTGATGTATCTCGTTTGATGAACCAAGCATAAAATGGTGGAGTTGCTTCTCCAAAACTTGCCCGCCAAAAATATTCATACCCTTGAGATTCAAGAATTGGAACAATTTCATTTTTTGTTCTCTCTAAACTTGTTACTTCGACAAGAATATCAATAATCGGTTTAGCCGGCATACGAGGAACTGCAGTGCTGCCAAAATGTTCTATTCTTTTCACTAGAACGGATGGCAAGCAAGACTCAAGATGTCTCTTTTCTTCAAGAAACATCCGATCCCAATGAGTATCGTATTCAACAAGATCAACTTTCTCGTTCAAGACCCTTGCCAATTTTTGCTCAAAAGTTTCCATCGCAAAATGTCTCAAGAGTGATTATACTGCGCAATGCCATATTGCATATCGTTTTGTAATGATATACTGATCCCTACCTTTTGAATATCACTGCAAAACAACAGGGTTATCGCTTATCTGAAGACGATACATTCTTTATTCATACATTTCCCGTATATCCTGTATTTCATACATAGTTTACTCAGTAAGATCCTGAAGAGCCTTTTTATTCATAATATTTTGCGACGATTTGTTTGTGTATATCCAGTCATTCACCAAGGTATCAATTTGTTTGGATTTCAATTTTGCAACGATGACCCGTGCAAACTCATCAAGAGTTGCTCCTTTATTTCTGTATACACTATAGTAATCCTTAATGGTTTTCATAAATTCAATTTCGCCCACAGATTTGTATAGAAGATAAAAGAATAACATGCCTTTTGTGTAAGATAAATCGGTCATTTGTTTCCATCCATAATCCTTCATGGGTGTATTGAATGCAACCGAGTCGCCGGCAAATTTGCTTTTGAGGTTCGTAAAAACTATGGTTGCAGATGAATCCAATATGCCATGTTTATCGTTGAGTTTTTCTGTAACAAGGTATTGCAAGAACATTGCCAGTCCTTCGCTTTCCAAGCGGCAGGGGTTTTTATCTATGGAGGGGATATTCCATATATGAGACAGTTCGTGGTATAGCTCATAAATCCTGCTTTCATCTTTAAAAGCGGAAGCTGATTGTAAAATGGAAGTCACGTCCGTTTGCGAACCCCAACCGTCAGGAATTTCAATTATTGAATACCCGGAAAACGGGACTTCACCGAACCAATTACTATAAAGCGAAAAAGCTTTTTTAACCGACAGTGCAACAATTCCCGCACCACTTGAATCTCCGGGGAAATAAAAAACAGAGAAACGATCATCAACAAGGGTTGCATATTTACCTATTCCAATGTCAATCCTCCACGCCGGTTTGAAATTACGGTAAACAAATTCTACAGAACCATTCTTTCTATTTTGTGATATGAGTTGTCCACCATTAGCGACAAAAAGAGTATCAGGAACTGTAACTGAAATCGTATAATCGAAATATGATAACCCGGCCGCTCTATTTATTTCCCAATTTGGCATTCCCTGAATCGGATAAGCGTAACAATCCATTCTCAGAATTGTGAAATTTGGGTCTATATTGTCTTTGACATAACTCATTCCCGTTTCAGTGTATCCGAGGAGAAATCCTTCATATTCAATAATAATTGTCTTGCCCGTATCCTGTGATTTACTTTCACCCAAAAATACCGATATAGAATTTACCTGCAATGCCTCCCAATCAGAAAATGACGTGACATGTTGATCAAATGCTATATCATTACCTCTGGTGTCTTTGATTGATTTTACCTTTAATAATCGGTAGAGCAATAAGTTCAGAGTATCGTTTTGTTTTACATTACTGAAAGATAATTCAGCTTTACAAAAAAGCCTGCTTTGTGAAAAGTCAAAACTAAATTTTAAGTTATAATTGTTAATAACAGGTTTGCTAAATGCTGCACAACATACGAATAGGCAAAAAAAAGCGACCGATGTTAGTCGCAAATGCCCTATGACAAATTGTTGTTTTATCATATCGGTATTTGATTTTAAGTTCATGAACGATGTAGTGTTTATTCGTAAGTATAGTATCGGTAAATTATTTTCCCCTCTGTCCGAGCATATACTTCTTTTTTGTAGAACATCAACCAACTTTCAGAATAGTCCAAATTGTCAAACCATTTTTCATGCCGGTTCCAAAAGTCACGAAGTTCCCGAAGGGATCCCTCGGGGAGATGCCTTCGGCAAGTGGTTCGTCAGAATATCATTCTCTATGTAATTTTGCAATCGAGAATTGTTAATGGAATTTATCAACAAACGCGATACTTAACATTATGCTCATGCAAACAATGCCGATGAAAAATACCAGAACGGTCCATTTGTTCGCTTGAGAAACTCTACCCGCTTTCAATAGAATATATCCGATAACCAGATTCCCTAAGCCCCACACAACGTTTACGATTGGCGATGATAATCCTTTGCCGGGAGGATCGGAAAAAGGGCTTGGAAAACTATCACCGGAAATGCCGTGAATAAAGTGAGGAACCATATTGGCTAAAAATGCGCCAGCGAAAAAACAAGCAATATAATGATACCATTTCATAAGACTCTCCTATATAAGTAACCGCAAATTGCGCGGACTAATTTATAATTAAACTGCACAATTGGGTAAACAATCTTTCAACTCAGCTCCAACGGTCACGAAGTTCCCCAAGGGATCCCTTAGGGAGATGCCTTCGGCAAGTCCCTTCGGGGCATGAGTAACTGGTAAAACATGCCATGATGGCTAGAGCGTTGCCACAACAATTGGTTCCAATTCCAGCAATGCATTGCGAAGGGAAATATTAGTAACTTCCATCCTACCGTTACCATTGACCATGTAAACATAAGCCCATGTTCCCGCTATCGCCGCCGTATCTTGTTTGAAACTACCGGCAAGTTGAATTGTTCCGCTCAATGCCCGGATAAGCGTATCGAGTATTCCTGTGTTCCTGGAATCTCTAACGATTGTTAGTTGAATACTTGTATCACGATATGCCATTTGTGTAACATTCACCTGCAGGGTATCTTCGCTCGAAGTTGCAGAAGCATGAAAGATCAAATTACCACCGCCCAGACGCTCAAATAACATTTGATTATAGCTCGCTGTCGTTTGTTCCGGTTGGGTTGATTTATCTTTGCAGGAAATTACAATGACAGTCATGAAAATTGCGAGGATGGTTAAATGTCTCATCACATTCTACTCTTTCACTGTGGCGATCACAATTTGTAGCATATATGAATTACTTTTCACTCCACCGCAAAATATAACTCTTTTTCTGTGCAACATCAACCACCATTCAGCAAGCGATTTATTTCTTGAATCAGCCACCGACCCGCGGACACCATCGCTATTCTCAAATTCGCTGAAAGTCCGAGTTATAAGCAACATCCTTGATCATTTTTTTTGCAATTTACCATGAGAGTGACAAGCATGATTGACCTTTTCCCGAAAAGTCCATACATTACCTGCGGTTGGTGTTCAGCATGTATCAGATGCTGAATGAAGTTCTTACCGAAAATTTTCTTACCTCAAATTAAGAATTTTTGAAATATCTATAAAAAAACATGGAAAACCATCATAATCCTCATCCGAGCCTGACTCAATTAATTCGCTGGGCAGCGAGAATACTGGGTGTTGTTAATATTGCCTTCATCATTTTATTCGTCGTTGGTGAAGGATTCGACTATAAACTGATTACGCATACAGAATTGATTCTATTTGTTTTCTTTCCCGTCGGGATTTCTATCGGTATGATTTTATCTTGGTGGAAAGAAGGCGTTGGGGGAAGCATCACCGTGGGAAGTTTGGTAATGTTTTATGTTATTCATTTTGCGACGAGAGGTATGTTTCCGACTGGCTGGTGGTTTTTGGTTTTTGCAATTCCCGGATTCTTATTTCTGGTATGCCGGTATCGGACACCAAAGGTTGAGCACGTCGCCGACTAAGACAGACCGGTGGGTGCCATCGCTATTCTGAAAATCGCTGAAAGTCCGAGTTGTAAATAATTTCCTTGACCGGTTTTTCTCATTGTAACCGGTAGAATTACAAGCTCATTGATTTAGTCTCCGGAATTCAATACATTGTTTTCGGGAAGTTGTGCATCTATCACGCTGGTGTTGTTCTTACTTAAATATTTCCTGATTCAAGAAAGACAAACGGTATGATTACGAAAGTTGGTTGCCGGCTTATGGTAAGTGAGAAGACACCATGAAGAAATCCATTAATGTATATCTTATCATCTTGACAATTATTTTGGGAAGCAATTCCATAGCTCAAGTCGATCTAAATTTTTTCTCATTGCAAGCGGGAGCTATCGGCGGGATTGCCAATCCACATTATGTGTTTTACCCTGAAGCACAAGTCGGTGGTTTTCTTGGAGAGCCATTTATTCAATGGTCACTATACTGGGGCTATTGGGATGATGGAATAACTTCTGCTCCTGAGGTTACAGATAACATTGAATACACATATTCTGCTCATATTGTTGGTGCAAGATTTTTCTTCCTCCCCGCTCAAGCGGATAATCACTGGCCACTACCGATTGCACTTTGGGCAGGCATCGCTCACCATTTTATTTCTCGGACATATCTTGCCGGTTCGGATTACTCCGGTATACCCGGATCGAACGGTTCGGAAAGTATAAACACGGTCGAAGCGGGTCTTAGATTATATTTTAAAATCACACGTTCAACAGAACTGCGTGCTGAAGGTCATCAATTTTTCCGATTAGGTGATGAGCCCCTCGACCAAGCACAAACCAATAGAACCGCTTACAGCGTTGGACTTGCTTTCTTGCTTTAATATCAATTGCAAAATGCAGAAGCTTGAAATTGATGTTCCGAATTGTTACCATCGGTTATCATCGTACCACATCCTGTTCTTTCTTGCGTTCTTAAACCTTAAGCCGTCAAGAGTTTCACAGTTGGGAGTTTTACAATGAACCTTAAAATATTTGAATTCATATCAGTCCTGCTGATTGCTACCTGTGTCGTTCATTCTCAAACGACAATTCAACACCAATATATTGGAATTCATCCCAATCATAGCTTTGCTACGCCAACGGATTCAATCGTTGAGAATTTGATTGCTCATCAGAGACAAATTCGTTCTAAAAAATCAGTTCTTTCTAATGGTCAAGTTGTTGTTGATGTTAGCCAAAATTGGAATGGCCTTGTGTGGGTGAATAATTCAAAGGACAGTTCTTCTTTCGATGCAAATGGTCAAATGACAAATTCTACATACCAAATTTGGATTGACAACGCATGGGTAAATTCTCAACAAGAGAATTATACGTTTGATATGAATGGTCATGAAACTCGCTACTGGATCGAGATTTGGAATGATAGTGCATGGGTAAATTCTCAAGAGCAAGATATTTACACATATGATTCTAATGGATATGAAACCAATCGTTTGTATCAGGTTTGGCATGGCGGTGAATGGGTTAACTATGAGCAGTATGCTTCTACTTATGATACGAACGGACATGTAACCAATTACTTGCGTCAAGCTTGGAACGGTAGTGCATGGGGAGACATTTCACAAGATATTTACACGTATGATATAAATGGAAAGCAAACCAACCATTTGACTCAGATTAAGGACGGTAACACATGGTCAAACCTTTACAAATATGCTTATACCTATGATGTGAATGGAAATCAAACTGGCATCTTAACACAGGTTTGGAACGGCAGCGTATGGATGAATTCTTCCAAAGATAGTTCTACTTTTGAAGCAAATGCAAGTATTATACATTATTCATATCAAGTATGGAGGGACACCGTCTGGATAACTGCTCTTCAGATTATTTACACTTATGATATGAACGGAAATCGAACCGGCTATTTATACCAGACTCGGAGTGGCAATGCGTGGGTAAATTATCTCAGATATAGTTACACCTATGATGCAGAGAATCATTTGATCAATTATCTGTGGCAGTTTTGGAGTGATAATGCGTGGGGGAACGATAACAAGTATAGTTACTCTTATGATGCAGACAATAATTTGATCAATTATGTGTGGCAGACTTGGATCAGTGGTGAGTGGGTGAATTTAGCGAAGGATGTTTATGCCTATCAATCAGATACTGCCTCAAAAGAAACTCCTGCACTACCGAATCAATTTGTTCTAGCACAAAACTATCCTAATCCATTTAATCCTTCAACGCAAATCAGTTACATACTTGCAAAGTCAAATAATGTAACACTGAAAGTTTATGATGTTCTTGGTCAGGAAGTGGCAACGCTTGTAAATGGGAAACAAGAAGTAGGCTACCACTCAGTTACATGGAATGCTCTAAACATTCCAAGCGGTGTTTATTTTTATAGGATTGTAGCTGGTGATTTTGTTCAGACAAAGAAAATGGTGTTGATGAAATGATTGTAGATTCAAAAGGTTATCATTATAGGAATATTATCAAAACTATATAGTGTATCAAATGAAAACCATACTTCTGGTTGTCCTAACCTTTACCATCTATCCGCTTTCTAACCAACTCTATGCACAACCGCTGAGAGTTGATTTCACTGGTGGTGAATGGAATGTTCATGATTATTATAGAGTCTCATATGGAGCTGATGTATCTAGTGACCCTCACGACCAAGTTGACCTAAAAGTGAGTTACTTCCTCCAAACTTTAAAATTGTCAACGATATTTCACATTAATTATCATTTTCCGTTTGGCAATTTTCATAGTGATACTAATGATACTTGGTTCATGAAATCTAACGGCATATTGCTTGACGTTGGAATTGAAAAACAAATTGAAATTGGTTATTCACGTCTTGCAATGCAAGTTGGTGTGGGATATAGTTGGGAGCAGATCCAAGCAAAACTTGCAGAAGTTCCTCTCGCTTCGGCCAATAATAACAACATCACCTATGTTGCTGGCCTCGCATGGTATTTACCATTTCTGAAATCAGTTGATGCGGTCTTTGGATATACCCTAGCCTTCAAAAAAGAACAATTTATTGATGGGCAGTTCGCCAAATATACTACTATGCTCCAGACGGCAGAGTTTCATCATATTTTCTCACTTGGTGTTAGCTTCAGTGTTTTTGGTGAAAAAGAAAATTAAATTTTACTCTTACCAACTTTAATTACCAAGGTAAAAGCGACAACAACATCAACTTTCTCTCCTTCAACAAAGTCTCCTCGGGAATTTAAGTTCGGCGACTTTGCTTATCATTTTGAGAGAATAACTTTTCTCCCATGTTTCATTTTCATTATTCAGATAATTTACATTGAAATGGTAATTGTCGTCCCGTCAAAAGCCGTTGCAAACGTTTGCAGCGGAGCCGGAGCGGGTCCTCCCAAAACAGCGGCAAAATTACCGGCTTGCGCGCTAAAAACTGAACCATGACAGGGGCAATTCACTTGCCCGCCCGCGGGATTACTCACGGCACATCCTGCATGTGTACAAATGACCGACATTGTTTGGAATGCACCGGCACCACTCGAGGCCGTCCGTACGACAATGACCGGGTTGTTTCCATTCGTGTTATTACCGAATGAACGCTGGATGAACCCGCCGACATTTTGGAGGGATGGTTCGTTTGCCAGTGTCAGTTTTACTTTTTGACCGGTCAACGGTTCCGGCGATACGCCGTTGTTGGCAGAGGTACATGCTTCAAGACTTGCTAACCATGCCATACCGCTCATTGCCGTAACACCCACGGTAACAGTCTTCAAGAAATGCCTGCGGGAGGTTTCCAACGGCTGCCCCATGGATATGTTTTTCATCAAAGTTCTTTATTATGTATGATTAGTTAATTTCTCGGAGTGATTGCATTCTCAACGGTAAGATTGTTGACGGTTCGGAAACATAAAAATACAACTCTTAGAGTACCTGTTCCGCCTTCAACATCAATTGACCGTACCGAGCATTCATGGTCAATGTTTCGGCTCGCAGTATCTCACTTGACCAATGCCATCTTTTTTGTTTGCGTATATGTTTTGCTCACACCGGCAATGTTCGTTGCCTCCATCCGGTAAAAATATATCCCGCTCGCAAAATCAGCAGCATTCCAGTTGATGGATTGAAACCCTGCCGGCTGAACCTGATCGACCAGCGTTGCGACAATTTTTCCCTGCATATCAATAACGGTTACCGCAACCCTGCTCTCCACGGGCAATTCATAGGTAATCGACGTACCGGGATTGAACGGATTAGGATAATTTTGAATCAATAAGAACTCGTGCGGAATTGATTGGTGTTCGTCGCGGACACCTGTCGGGACTGCGACGGTAATGGTTCCCTTCATACCCATCGCATAATGATTTGCACACACATAATAATATGTTCCGGTGTGAGTCGGAATAACCGTTCCTCCGCCGAAGGGAGTATTGAATCCTCCGTCGGAAGTATTTCCATTAGCGTTCCACGTCGCCTGATTGACTTCCAGCGCACTGTGGATCGACGCGAGAGAAAAAACCACGGTATCTCCCAGAGTAATACTTATGGTTGCAGGAGAAAAAGCAAACATATAATTATCATAAGAATAGGAACTCGTAACGGTGTACGTAGTTCCCCAAACGATTGAACTGAATAACATGAGACTGACGATCTCTATTACAATCTTCCCAACACCGGAAATTATTTTTTTCATAATACTCTCTTCCTGAGTTAATAGTTCTCGATATAAATGAAACGCTGTCATGATATGGAATGTCTATTACAACAATCATACCACCGGAATTTGGGAATGAATGCTACAATTCAGCAGATATTTGTGCGGGAGTGTGGAATGGATAGTCCCCCGTCGCCCATTCGGGCAGGGTACACGTGTGTCACCAATGTCTCACTTCGGCTATTGCCGTGCAATCATGACAACGTGATGCAAAGAAGTAGTGAAAACTTCGGAGAATTTCAATCGGGTTACAAGGATGAAGCTTTTTTACGGAGTGTGGCTACATGGAATATGCATCGGGAATCCCTCTCACCGTCAAGTCTGATTCAAGACATCCCGGACTTTTCTTAACACTTCATCCGGTAAATACGGCTTTTGGATAAATTCTGTTGCGCCTGCTTTGAAAATTTCGGATTTCACGTTCGGCTCTAAATACCCGCTGGCAAGAATTACTTTTAAACGAGGATTGATCGCTTTTATTTTTTTCATGGCTTCAAAACCGCCGAGTTTCGGTAATCCCATATCGGAGATGACCAGGTCAATATCTTCTTGACGACGTAAATACGTTTGGACCATCTCTTCGCCATCTCCGGCTATTAACACCGTATACCCTTTCGCGGACAACACGCCATTGATTAATTCCCGTACCATTTCTTCATCCTCGACAAATAATAACGTTTCGGAACCGCCGGGAATTTCCTGAATATCATTCTCCATAAGCATCGCATGATCCACGACAATCCGAGGTAAAGGAAAATACAGGTGAAATGCGGTCCCTTTTCCTATGGCACTTTCGACATCGATAAACCCCTTGTGCGTCTCGACGATGCCGAAAACAACGGCAAGTCCTAACCCGGTTCCTTTGCCGACTCCTTTCGTCGTAAAGAACGGTTCAAATATCCGGTTTAACGTTTGTTCATCCATTCCCGTTCCGCTGTCGGCGATACGAATTTCGACGTATGCTCTCGAAGACATCTTGGAAAATTTAGCACGGAGTTTTTCAGCCGGAACCTGTTTCGTGGTGATCGATAACGTTCCGCCATCCGGCATCGCATCACGGGCATTGACACAAAGGTTGACCAGTACCTGGTGAAGCTGATTTGCATCTGCAGTAATAGCCGGAAGGTCGTTCTCCAATTGCATCGAAATAATAATCGTCTTGGGAAAAGTTTCGTTCAGGAGATCTGCAACTTCGGTTATCACCTCGTTCAACCGTACAGATTCAAGCGTGACATCCGTTTTCCGCGCAAACGTCAGCAGCTGCCGCACCAATCCCGCACCTCGTTGTGAAGCTTTCGTAATTGCTTCAACACTCTCTTGTCGTTTCGGGGAATCAGCGGGTATCCGCTTGAGCACAACGGCATGTCCCATAATGATCGTAAGAATATTATTAAAATCATGCGCGATCCCACCGGCCAAGATGCCGATACTCTCGATTTTTTGGGTTTGCATGAGTTGCTGTTGCAGCATTCTCCGTTCGGTCACATCCGTAAACGTAACAACAGCTCCCTGAATTTTCCCGCCGTCGATAATCGGTGAAGAGGCATATTCCACGGGCAAAGTTGTGCGATCTCTACGCCACATCACTTCATCGTCGATGCGGCATCCTACTCCCGTTTTCAGAACATTGGAAATCGGACATGCCGCATACGGAAACGGAGAACCATCCCGATGACTATGGTGCGTTAATTCATGAATATTTTTTCCGACGATGTCCTGCTGTACAAACCCCAGCATCTGAGCGCCAGCCCGATTGATAAACGTACAAATGCCATCGACATCAATTCCAAAAATACCTTCACCCGTCGATTCCAGAAGCAAATGAAGATTGGTTGCAAGCCGCAGCCGCTCTTCCTGCGTTTCTTTTAATTGCCGAAGAGTGGTCTGCAATTCGACATTTTGTTTGCCAAGTTGATCGATATTCTCCCGGAGGGATAAACCCATTTCTTCAAATTTTCTGGCGAGAAACTTGAGTTCCCCGCCGGTCTTGACGTTGATTTTCACGTCGTAATTTCCGCGGCTTACTTCCGTTGTCCCCTGCACCAATGCTGCAATCGGTTTGGTGATACTTTTTGAAATAACATATCCGATTACCGCTGTAATGGCAAGAAATAAAAAGGACAGCACAATAAGTGTATTCAAGACAGGATTTAATGTCGCGTCGATTTCTTTCTGGATCGGTTTGAAAAGAAGATAACCGATATGATGATCCGGAGAATCATTGCGATCGAGTCGATAGAAAACGGCAAGGAATGACTCTCCGGCAGATTCAAACTTTCCTACTTGAATTTCTCCCCGCTGCGGAGTACGAGACGATTTTTGACCTTCCATGAGTTGAGCGAGGGTTCTGTCATCATTCAGGGAATATGTCGACAAGATTTGCCGTTCGTCACCCGCAAGAAGAACTTCACTATTAGTTAACGTTTTAATAAACTCGATATCTTCCGATTTAATACGAAATCCAATTGTTAATGTACCCATAAAGTCCGCCCCGACGACTATCGGCGACGATGCGACACGATATACGTCGGACCCGATACGCCACACATCCTCGCTCGAATTTTTTTTCGAGGCGAAGGAAACGGATGAACTATCCACGGCTGAAAATTGAGACTCCCGATTGTCAATGAGTTGTACGAGGGGTTTTCCCGAAGAATCCATAATAACGAAAAGATTTGCAAGAATACCTGTATTCAATTCTTTGGCAAGTTGAACGGCGGTATTCCGGTCACCGAGTTCGGTGACTGCTTTTAACCGCGGAGTTTCTGCAATAATTTGACTTGACTTGAGGTCCTGATCGGCACGCAGTGTGGTAATTTCATGAAGGGTCGAATAATTTCTCCGTAAATCGTCTGAAAACCGATCCTGGACTTGAACTCTCATCCAGTAATCCATAATGACGAATGTCAAAACAATCAAACCCAAAACCACACCCCAAATGGCAAACAATATTTTATTTCGGAATTTCATGACTTGGGGGGAATTTACCTAAAACCCAACGACCGACTGTATAACGAACATATCATCAAGCGGATCCTGGGATAAACCATACGTTCGATTCCATTCATAAACAAGTTTCACCAATAATTCTCGGCTAAAATGATATCCCAAAGCTCCTTCCAAACGAAAGACATTTTGATCCCATGTTCCCGAATATAAAGCGGGTCCGGAAAATGAGGGGACGGTATCTCTAATTGAATTAAAGAATAAACCTCCTGCGCGGGCAGCAAGAGAAAGTCGTGGGGTCACGGCATACTGTGCTTCGGCAGAATACGCAAATGCTGTTAAGTTCGAATGTAATTTCCAGTAATCTTCTTCTCCACCATCATTTTCCAATTCCCACGTATTATATGCGGCTTGACCGTAAAATGAAAAATGCCCGTAACTAAAGTCCACATCGCCCATGACGATGTTTTGCGGATAGTCTCTTGGGTCTTCTTCATAAAAAGCAGAATTGGAATCAGCGCTTTGGTTTTTCATGAAAGGTCCGGTAGCGTAGGAAATTCCGACAGTGAAACCTGTTGTCGGTGTTACCGCAAGACGAAAAATTTTCCCGAATCCTGCTTTCGCATTCAAACCCTGGGATTCGTATGTTCCCGTTTCGCTCACCATTCCATTCGTCAATGCCGCAGCAAAGTCAAAGATACCAAAGCTCCCGAAGACTTTTATGCCAAGGTCGTACAATCCTTGGTCTAATAAGCGGACGCCGTTTCCCTGAATAGCAAATTGGGGCACAAGCACCCACAACTTATAGTCGGAAGCACACAATGAGGTGAGATGTTCGTTCATCAACGGTAAATCATAAAAAGGGTTTTCTTGCGGGAAACGGCGTTCCGATAGATTTCCGAATGGAAT
>Ga0265322_10000313_pt1 | contig 20460 bp, 16 predicted proteins | sample 41222metaG_FD_193584 | JGI IMG/M metagenome (GOLD analysis project Ga0265322, IMG submission 193584) | Rhizosphere microbial communities from Carex aquatilis grown in University of Washington, Seatle, WA, United States - 4-12-22 metaG | ecosystem: Host-associated > Plants > Roots > Rhizosphere...
GTCGCGCTGCACGACGGTGGAATTGAGCTGGAACGCCAGCGTGTGCCGCGACCAATTCTGCGTCCCGACATAGGTGAGCTGCGCGCCGGGTCCGGCGAAGAGGTCGTTCACACCGGAGGCAAAACCCTCCGCTGCGGGTTCGTTGGAAAAGTTTTCCACGAGCGTCGCCTTGGCGTTGTCCTCGAGGATGACCAGCGTGTGGGGAAAGACGGAGGCGCCTTCACCCGCGGCGAAATGGTTGACCACGAACGGCCGTGCCATCTCCACCGCGCGCGGCACGTAGAGAAAAGCGCCGCTGGTCGTCAGCGCGGCGTTGAGGGCGGCGAATTTTTCGGAGCCGAGGTTGACCGGCTGAGCCATGAAGTGTTGCCGGAAGAGATCGGGATGCTGAAGAATGGCCTCCTCAAGCGGGCAAAAGATGATCCCGCGCTGCCGCAGGTCTTCCGCCAGGGCCGTCCGGTGGCTGAGCTGGTTGTCGCAAAAAGTCAGCTCGGCCGTCGCCACGTCCGCCGGTCCGGCTGAAGTAAGGTTGACCGCCGCCGGTGCCGTCCAACGCTCCGGCAGTTTGAGCCCCGCCACCGTGCTGAAGCGCCAGAGCTCGTCCGTGCGCTGCGGAAAGGGAAGGGCAGTGAAGCGGTTCCACGCGGCGCGCTTCCGTTCGAGCCACCATTGCGGCAGGTGGCCGAGCCCGGCAAGGTGGGCAGCGAAAACTTCGGACGTGAAAGCGCCGATGGGAGGAAGGGAAATCGCTTCTGGGATCGCTGACATGTGCAATTGAATAAACTGGAACCACGGAGGCACAGAGTTCACTGAGCGGGAGATCCGCCTCTCTGTGTCTCTGTGGTTGATTTGAGATCAGCCGACGGAGCCTTCCATTTCGAGATCGATGAGGCGCTTGAGCTCGACGGAGTATTCCATCGGGAACTGGCGCACGAGGTCGTTGACGAAGCCATTGACGGCGAGGCTCATGGCTTGTGCCTCAGTGAGACCGCGCGACTGCATGTAGAAAATCATCTCCTCGCTGACCTTCGAGACGCTGGCCTCGTGCTGTGCGGCGTGCTGCTGGCCGCGGACAGTGATGGCCGGGTAGGTGTCGGTGCGCGAGTTGGTGTTGATGAGCAGCGCATCGCACTCGGTGTTGTTCTTGCAGCCCTTAAGATGACGCGGGATGTGGACGAGGCCGCGGTACGTGCTGCGGCCCTGGCCGACGGAGATGGACTTGGCGACGATGGAGGACGTGGTCTCGTCGGCGGCATGGACCATCTTGGCGCCGGTGTCCTGGTGCTGGCCGTCGTTGGCGAGGGCGATGGAGAGGACCTCACCGCGCGACTTGCGCCCCTTGAGCACGACCCCCGGATACTTGATCGTCAGTCGGCTGCCGATGTTGCAGTCGATCCACTTGATCTCGGCTTCCTCGTGGGCGAGGCCGCGCTTGGTGACGAGGTTGTAGACGTTGGGTGCCCAGTTCTGAACGGTGATGTACTGGATCTTGGCGCCCTTCATGGCGACGAGCTCGACCACTGCGCTGTGCAGCGTGGAGGTGGAGAACTTCGGCGCGGTGCAGCCCTCCATGTAGGTGACCTCGCTGCCCTCGTCGACGATGATGAGGGTGCGCTCGAACTGGCCGAAGTTTTCGGCGTTGATGCGGAAATAGGCCTGGAGCGGGTGCGCGACCTTCACGCCGGGCGGCACGTAGATGAAGGAGCCGCCAGAGAAGACGGCGCTGTTGAGCGCGGAAAACTTGTTGTCGCCGGTCGGGATGACCTTGCCGAACCACCGGCGGAAGATCTCCGGATGCGTGCGGAGGGCCTCGGAGGAGTTGACGAAGATGACGCCCTGCTTCGAAACCACCTCCTTGATGTTGGAATAGGCGGCCTCGCTGTCGAACTGGGCCTCGACGCCGGCGAGGTACTTGCGTTCCTGTTCGGGGATGCCGAGGCGCTCGAAGGTCTTCTTGATGTCCGCCGGCACCTCGTCCCAGGTGCGCTTGGGCTTGGTACCTTGGGAGAGGTAATAACGGATCTTGTCGAAGTTGATGTTTTCGAGATCGCGTGACGCCCAGTGGGTCGGCAGCGGCTTAGCGAGGAAGGTTTTCAGCGCGTTGAGGCGAAACTCGCGGATCCACGGCTCCTCCTTCTTGACGTCGCTGATGTACCGGACCGTCCGCTCGGAGAGGCCGCTGCCGGCGTCGAAGTCGTATTTGACGTCGTATTTGAAGTCGCCGACGGACTGGTCAATGCCGGCGACGGAACTGGCGGCGGTCTGGGTTTCGAGAATATCGGTGTCAGCCATGGGTAATCTTGGTTGCGGGTCTTCCTCCGGACAGAGTCCCGGTGGTGGCGTAGGTTCAGGCGTGCACCAGTTCTTTTTTCAGCCAGGCATAGCCCTTGGCTTCGAGCTCGAGGGCGAGACTCTTGTCGCCGCTGCGGACGATATGACCGTCGTGCATGACATGCACGAAGTCGGGCACGATGTAGTTAAGGAGGCGCTGGTAGTGGGTGATGAGCAGGATGCCGAGCTGGCCGGTGCGCAGCTTGTTGATGCCGTCGGCGACCACGCGGAGGGCGTCGATGTCGAGACCGGAGTCGGTCTCGTCCATCAAGGCGAATTTCGGGTCGAGCATGGCCAGCTGGAGGATTTCGCAGCGTTTCTTCTCCCCGCCGGAAAAACCGTCGTTGACCGACCGGGAGGTGAACTTCCGGTCGATCTTCAGCAGGTCCATCTTTTCGTAGAGCTTTTTGTAGTAGCTGGTGGCATCCAGTTCCGCGCTCTCGCCGAGGCGGGCCTGCAGGGCGGCACGGATGAAGTTGGCGATGCTCACGCCGGGGATCTCGCTGGGATATTGGAAGGCGAGAAAAAGGCCGGCGCGGGCGCGTTCGTCGGGCTCCATGGCGAGAAGGGAACGGCCATCAAGGAGGACGTCGCCTTGCGTGATCGTATAGTCGGGGTGGCCGGCGATCGCCTTGGCCAGGGTGGACTTGCCCGTGCCATTGGGGCCCATGACGGCATGGACCTCGCCCTGCTTGATGGTCAGCGAGACACTCTTGACGACGGGTTTGTCGCCGATGGAGACGTACAGATCTTGGATGACGAGTTGGCTCATGGGGAAATGGTAAGGAGGATGAAGGCGAAAAACCGGTCAGTTGTGTTGGTCGGTCTGGATGGCGGATGAGCTCACCGTACCGCGGAAACTCAGATCGACGCTTACCGCCGTGTAGCCGGGGGGAAGGAGGGAGCGGAGGCGGGTCATGACATCGGTGGGAATGTCGACATCATGGATCTCACCGGTGGTTGCGTCGTGAAAGTGCGCATGCTGGTGGAGATTGGGGCAGTAACGCGTGGGTTCGCGCACGAAGTTGACCTGTTTGATAAGTCCGCACTGCACGAGGGCAACGAGGCAGTTGTAGACGGTGGCCAGCGAGATGGTGGGCACCTGGGTCTTCACGCGGTCGAAGACTTCCTCCGCAGTGGGATGGTCGCGCTTGGCAAGGATCACCTCATAAACCACCTCGCGGTGCGGGGTGGAGCGCAGCCCGCTGTCAGTAAGGCGCTGCGTCAAAGTCGTGCTCTGAGTCTCCAAAATCATTGGCATGCCATAAAGAGAATTGGAATCGTTCCAGACTCAAGTGAGAATTGGAACTATTCCAATGAATATCTTAAGATATTTACCATCAATCCATTGCGGCATATATATCCGCAATAATCAAGCTCTGCTAAGTGTAGCCTGCCAATACCATGGCTCCGCATGAAGCCCAAGGAGGCCCGGCGTAGAGCTGGTTTTCGCAACGCGGGCAGCGCCGTTTCTGTCTATCGGATCAACGCGCAATCGGGGCATCGGGCCGATCAAGCACTTCCCTAATCAGTTTGAGCATGGCTTCCGCGGTATAGGGTTTAGGCAGAAAATCCTTCACTCCGGCAGTGGCGGCCTTGGCGACGCTGATATTGGAGGCGAGCCCGCTGGCGGCGATGATGCGGACGTCGGATTGGATGCGCAGCAATGCGTGGATCGCAGTCGGACCGTCCATCACGGGCATGGCCATGTCGAGCAGCACCAGCACAATCTCCTCCCTGTGCTGGGCGAACACCGCCACGGCTTCGGCGCCGTCGTCGGCAGTCAGGACGCGATAGCCGAAGGCTTCGAGCGTCTGCTGGGTGATGCTGCGGATCGATGCCTCGTCGTCCACGACGAGTACGAGTTCACCGCGGCCACGCGGTGTCTCGATCCGGACGGCCCTGTTGGTCTCTTGCGCATGGGTGGGGTCGGCAGGCAGGAAAACCTTGAAGGTTGTACCGTGTCCCAGTTCGCTCTCGACGTTCATAAAACCACCGTGGCTTTTGACGATGGTATGGACGGTTGCGAGGCCGAGGCCGGTGCCCTTGCCCACTTCTTTCGTCGTGAAAAACGGTTCGAAAATCCGGTCGCGGATTTCCGGCGGCATGCCCATGCCGGTATCGGTGACCGCGATCACCACGTAAGGGCCGGGTCTGACCTCTTGACCGGTGCCGGCATACTGGGCGTCGATCTCAAGATTATCCGCGGCAAAAGTAAGTGTGCCGCCCTCAAGCATGGCGTCACGCGCATTGACGGCGAGGTTGAGCAACACCTGGTGAAGCTGGGTGGGGTCGCCGACGATAAGCCAGAGGTTCGAGGGAATCTCCGTGACGATGGAGATTTTGCGGGGAAAGGTCTCGCTGATGATCCCCTCGAGGTCGTCGATCAGGTGATGCAGGTCCACCGCGACCCGTTGGCCTTCGAGGCCGCGCGCAAAGGTCAGCACCTGGCGCACCAAGTCGGCGCCGCGCCGTGCGCTGGCTCGCATGGTTTCGAGGAGCTGCAGACGATGGGCGTCGCCCTTGGCGTCAAGTTTGAGCAGGTCGATCGCCATGATGATGGGCGAAAGCACGTTGTTCAGATCATGCGCGATGCCGCCGGCGAGCGTGCCGATGCCTTCCATGCGCTGGGCGCGGAGATACTGGGCTTCGAGTTTTTTCCGCTCAGTCAGGTCGGTCATGCCGCCGACGACACGGGTGGCCTTGCCACTCGCGTCATGGATAATGTAGCCCCGATCCTGCACGATGGCATATTTGCCGTCCTTCCGCAGGAGACGATATTCATCGGCCCATGCTTCCTGGCCTGAGTCGATGGCGCGGTGGAGGCTGTTGACGACGCGTTCGCGGTCCTCGTGATGCAGGTGTTTGGTCCACCAATCGATGGCGGGTTCAACTTCGTCCGTGGTAAACCCAAAAACCCTCTTGAGGCCGTCGCTGCGCCAGATGTTGTCGGTCGTCAAATCCCAATCCCAGAGCACGTCACTGGTGGCGCGGGACACGAGTTTGTAGCGTTTCTCGCTTTCGTGCAGTGCCTCCTGGGCCAGCTGGTATTCCGTGATGTCCTGCACCGTGCCGGTCATTCGCACCGGGTTGCCCTCGGGATCGCGGATCATCTCGGCGTGGGTGCGCAGATGACGGATCTTGCCGTCTGGGCGGACAATGCAGTGCTCGATTTCCATGGGGACCTTGCTCTTCCGCACCGCATATTCAAACTGATGCACCCGCCGGCGGTCCTGGGCGTGCACACAGGTGAGCGCGCTGATAAGCGTGGGGCGAAACTCATCCTGCGAAACACCCAGGATGTGGAAGATCTCAGCCGACCAGTCGTGGCGTTTGTTGGCGATGTCGTACACCCAGTCGCCGACGTGCGCGAGGCGCTGGGCGGTCTCGAGGCGAAAGGCCAGATCGGTCAGGGTGCGGCGTTGCTCAAGCCGGCTCATCACCTGACCCGCGAGCACCCGCAGGGCCTCCTGCTGGGTGGAGGTGAGTTCCCGCTTCTGGTGGTCGACGACACAGAGCGCACCGAGTGCGAATCCCTCGGGTGTGACCAGCGGTGCACCGGCGTAGAAGCGGACATGCGGTGTATTCTGAACCAGCGGATTGCGTGAGAACCGTTCGTCCGCGGTCGCATCGGGTATCACCATGAGCTCGGTCGGGTGGGTGATGGCATGAGCGCAAAACGAACATTCGCGCGGGGTCTCGCGTGCCTCGAGGCCAACGGTCGCCTTGAACCACTGGCGGTTTTTGTCCACCAGTGTGATGAGGGCTATGGGCGTCTGACAGAGCAGGGCGGCGAGGCGGGCGATGTCGTCAAACGCCTCCTCCGGCTCCGTATCGAGAATATGATAACGACTCAACGCGCTGAGGCGGGCCGATTCGGCCGTCGGAAAGGGAGGTAAAGTGGTGCGCATGCCGCGGGAGTCTGCGTTTGTGCTGCAGAGAACAGCGGCATCGTAAGCAGGATGGACGGGGTTGCCCACTTTAAACTGCTGGCATGGGGAAAACACCCCGGAATAGAGCCGCAAAGACCGCGGAGCACGCCGGCCTTTTCCAACCAGGTCTTTCCACGCGTTACCCGCCGTGACCGGCCAGCCAGCGCTCGGCCTCGATCGCGGCCTGGCAGCCCATGCCCGCGGCGGTGACGGCCTGGCGGTAGACGTGGTCGGCGCAGTCGCCGGCCACGTAAACGCCCGGCACCTTGGTTTTTACCTGCGAGCCGGCGGCGGGTTTGAAATAGCCGTTCTCATCGACTTCGAGCGTTTGGGCGAACGGCTGCGTGTTCGGCACGTGGCCAATGGCGACGAAAATGCCTTTGACCGGCAGCACGTGTTCAGCACCGGTTTTCACGTTCTTGACCTTCAGTCCGCTGACGGCGCCCGCCCCCACGCCCTGCACCTCGATCGGCGCGCTGTCCCAGACCATCTGGATCTTGGGATGGGAGGTCGTGCGTCCGGCCATGATCTTCGAGGCGCGCAGGGTGTCGCGGCGATGGACAAGGTGGACCTTGCTGGCAAAGCGGGTGAGGAAGAGCGCCTCCTCGCAGGCCGAGTCGCCGCCGCCGATCACGGCGACATCCATGTTGCGGTAGAATGCGCCGTCGCAGGTCGCGCAGGTGGTCACACCCTTGCCGCCGTAGAGTTCCTTTTCACCCGGCATGCCGGTCATCCGCGGCGAGGCGCCGGTGGCAATGATGACGGTCTTGGCCGCAATCTCGCGCTCACCCGTGCGCAGCTTGCGCGGTTGCGCCGAAAAATCCACCGACTCGACGCGCGCCTGCTCGAAACGGGCGCCAAACTTTGCCGCCTGCTTGCGCAGGTTATCCATGAGTTGGAAGCCGTCGACGCCTTCGGGAAAGCCGGGGAAATTCTCGACCTCGGAGGTGGTGGTGAGCTGGCCGCCGGGCAGGGTGCCCTCGAGCACGAGCGGGGCGAGGCTGGCGCGCGCGGTGTAGACAGCGGCGGTCAGGCCGGCGCAGCCGGTGCCGACGATGACGACGTTTTCAACGGAGGAGGACATGGAGAAGGACATGAGGAGGGAGCATCGACCACAAAGAGATGGAGCAAATGGAGTGCAATCCCGCAGCAGGCGCAAATCAACTTGACAGAATCGTCGACCGGAACGCCTCGCAGTGGTCAGGCTTCCGGAGAGTCCTCAACGACGTCGTCGGCGAACTCGTTTTGATCGCCCGGATCGCGGGGAAAATGCGCGGCGAGCAGTTCGCCGGCGCGGCTGATGCCGTGGAGGATGCCGTCGGTGAAGTCACCGCGTTTGAAATAGCCGGTCATGGCGTCGGCGAGCTCGCGCCAGAAAACGTCGCCGCAGCGCGCGTGCACGGCTTCGTCCCCGAGGACGGCAAAGGTGCGGGAGCGCGGAGCGACAAAGAGCAGCACCGCATTACGGTGGGTCGTCTGTTGCAGGCCGAGCCGGAGGAACGCCTGCTGCGCCGTGGCCACGGGATCGGGGGCGCGCTTGTGGCTGACCATGACACGGATCTCACCGGAGGTCTTCTGCTCCGCATCACGAATGGCGGCATGGATGCGCTTATGGGCGAGGGTGCTGATGAATTTGCGGTGTTTCATGGCCTGTTTTCTCACCAGCCTCCGCCTGCACCGCCGCCGCCAAAGCTGCCGCCGCCGGCGGAGAAGCCTCCGCCGCCACCGCCACCTCCGAAGCCGCCGCCCCCCAACCCGCCGCCGCCGAGCCAGAATGTGGGGCCGCTGGAGAAGCCACGCCGCCGGCCACCGCTCTGGTAGACGGCGCTGCGCCAGTAGCGGTTCAGGTAGGTGAAGACGGTGATCAATAGAATAAACGCCACGCCAACCGGCCAGCCAGAGCGGTTCGGTCGATTTTCGGCATTGGTCCGGCCCGTCCCATGATACTCGCCGCGCGTGGCGGCGATCATGGCGGCGACCCCCGCCTTGAGGCCGCCGGCGTAATCGCCCTGGCGGAAGCGGGGCTTCAGCTCGTTCTCGACAATCAGATGGCACACGCCATCGGGCAGTGCGCCCTCGAGGCCGTAACCGACCTGGATGAACATCTGCCGGTCCTGCACGAAGACAAAAAGCACGGCACCATTATTCCGGCCCTTCTGGCCCACGCCCCAGGCCTGCGCCACCCGCACGGTATAGTCCTCGACCGAGGATTCCGACTGCATCCGCGGATAGATGGCGACGAGGATTTGGTTCGAAGAGTCGCGCTCGAACTGCGCCAACTGCAAGTCCAGCTCGCGGCCGGTTTGCGACGAGGCAACGTTCGCATAGTCGTTGAAGTAGTGCGCCGGGCGCGGCGGGATGACCTCGGCGGCGCGCAGACCGGCGCTCCAGACCAAGGCCAGGCCAGCGGCTTGGCAGATCCGGCGCACCAGCGTGACGGTCGTGGGCGGCGGGCTCACGGTTTGGCCGGGACGGGCTTGGCGCCGAAGTCGAACTGCACGGCGGGGGGCTTCTCGGCGCCGGGCGTCGCACTGAAGTAGGCCTTCTCCCTGAAACCGAAGGCGCCGGCGAAAAAGGCCATGGGGATGCGCTTGATCGCGGCATTATAGTCGCGCGCCACGTCGTTGAAGCGGCCGCGTTCCACCGCAATGCGGTTCTCCGTGCCCTCGAGCTGGGCCTGCAGCATCTGGAAACTGGCGTTGGCCTTCAGGTCCGGATAGCGTTCGACCACGACGAGCAGACGCGAGAGCGCGGAACTGAGCGCACCCTGAGCCTGCTCAAACTGCGCGAGCTGGGCGGGATCGGTGGGCGCGGCGTTGGGACTGAGCTGCACCTTGCCGACCGAGGCGCGCGCCGCGGTGATCTCCGTCAGCGTCGATTTCTCGAAGTTGGCGGCGCCGGCTACGGTGTTGACGAGATTGGGAATGAGGTCGGCGCGTCGCTGGTAGACGTTTTGCACCTGCGCCCATTGCGCGTCGACCGCCTGCGAGCGGGTAACGAGGCTGTTGTAGCCGCTCACCGCCGCGATGACCACAAACACCGCCAGGAGGACAAAGGCTCCGAAAATGCCGAGGATGACTTTACCCATATGTGGAACCCACTAAGTAGCCGGCGCCGGCGGGAACACAAGCAGCCAGGCGGTATAACGCTCAGGAAAATTTATAGGCTCGGCGGCTGCAAGCAGGGGCTGAGGTCGGCCCAGCTTTACTCTTCGGAACTCACCAGCCCCAGCTGCGGCGCAGGCGCAGTGACTGATAGAGGTCCTCGGACACTTCCGTGAGAAAACGGCTGGGGGACAGCAGTGTGGCCGGGCCGCCCTTGGCGTTCACCTTGGGGAAGCAGAGGTAGAGTTCGTCCTTGGCGCGCGTGACTGCCACGTAGAACAGCCGGCGCTCCTCGTCGAGGTCGCCCGCCTCGATGGCGCGGCGCAGCGGAAACAGGCCCTCGGCCAGTCCGAGGATGAACACCGCGCCGAACTCGAGGCCCTTGGCCTGGTGCACGGTGGTGAGGCGGAGCGCGTCCGCGTCGGGGTCGACCTGCCGGTCGCTCGTCTCGGAATTGAGCAGGGCGATCTGCGCCAGCAGGTCCTGCATCTCGTCGAAGCGCCCGGCGAAGCCGATGAGCGACTTCAGATCGTCCAGGCGCGAGGCGTAGTTGGCAAAGGCGCCCTTGAGATAGTCGCCGTACCAGCCCTCGATGGCGATCTCGACGGCCTTGAACGGTTTTTCATGCTGCGCGGCGGCGGCGATCTGCTGGAGCGAGGCCACGAGCCGCGGCCACTCGTCCTTGGACTCCTTGGGCACCCGGGCCTTCACCTCGTCGGAGGCCAGCGCGTCCACGAGGTTGCGCTGGTGCGCGCGGGCATGGTCAAGGGCAGTGTCGTAAAGCTTCTGCGCGCCCTTGCCGCCGACCCGCGGCAGCAGCACGGCGATGCGCTGCCAGGCCATGGCGTCGGCCGGGTTGTAGACGAAGCGCAGCATCGCCACGAGGTCGCGGATGTGCGCCTGCTCGAAGAATCGCACGCCGCTCGTGATCACGTAGGGCACGCCGAGGCGCGAGAGTTCGAGCTGCACGTCGAGCGCCTGGAAATGCGCGCGGTAGAGCACGGCGATGTCGGCCAGCGGCCGGCCCTCGTCGACGAGGCCCTTGACGCGCTGCACCACGAACATGGCCTGCTCGCGCGTATCGAGCGTCTGCACGAGGAACGGCTTCTCGTGGTCGGGCCGCGAAGGGCGCAGCCACTTGTCGAAGTGGCGGCCCTTGGGCTGGGCGGCGAGCACGCCGTTGGCAAAGGCGAGGATCGACGGCGTCGAGCGGTAATTGGTCTCGATGCGGTGAATCTGCGTGCCCGGGTGGCGGTCGGGAAAGGTGAGGATGTTTTCGAAGTTGGCGCCGCGCCACGAGTAGATGCACTGCGCGTCGTCGCCCACGGCCATCACGCGGTGATGCGCGCCGACGATGTCGACGATCTGCGCCTGCAGCGTGTTGGTGTCCTGGTATTCGTCGACCAGCGTGTGGCGGAAACGCTGCTGGAGCCACGCCGCCACGGCCGGTGCGGCCCGCAGCAGGTCGAGCCAGTATTCAAGGAGGTCGTCGTAATCGACGACGTTCTGCCGGCGCTTGCGCTCGCGGTAGGCCGCGGCGAAGGCGCCGATCTGGCCGGCCACGGCCTCGTGCTGCGGGTAGAACTGCGTGATGGTCTCGCCGAGCGCCCGCTGGGTGTTGCGCGCAAAACTGATGATCTCAAAGAGCGGGCCGGGGCGCGGATGGGTCTTGTCCTTGAAGAAAACCTTATCCTTCTCCTCGACCGCGTCCCGCAGCAGGCTGTCGGCCTCCTCGGCGTCGAGGATGGTGAACGAGCGTGCCAGGCCGACGGCCTCGCCGTGGGAGCGCAGCACCTTGTGGCCGATGTGGTGGAACGTGCCGCCCCAGAAGCGGTGGGCCTCGACGCCGGTGAGGTCCTGCACGCGGTGGAGCATCTCGCGCGCGGCCTTGTTGGTGAAGGTAAGGAGGAGGATTTCGTGGGGGCGCACGCCCTGGGTGAGCAGGTGGGCCACGCGGTAGGTGAGGGTGCGCGTCTTGCCGGAGCCGGCGCCGGCCAGCACGAGCAGCGGCCCGGGCGGCGCGGTCACGGCCGCGAACTGCTCCTCGTTGAGGTCCGCGCGGAAGTCGATGGGCGGGATCTGCAGCGGCGCGCCGGGCTCGTTTTTCAGGACAAAATCCATCGGGAAGGAGACAGGAGTCAGGAGACAGGAACCGGCCGGGGAAAGACAAAAGAAACCAAAACCGGCGGCAGCGCCCGGCGCCCCCGCGCCTTGCCGGCTCGCGGTCAGGCGGCCGGCGGCAAAAAGTCCGCCACCGGCCTAAGAAAATCCGGGTTCGCGAGTCATGGTAATAAATGCAACCTGCGTCTTCTGCCATGAACCCCCTGCGCTCGTTCCTCACCGCCGCGGCCTCTTTGGCCGCTCTTTCCGCCCCGGCCCAGCCGGCGTTGACCATCTACAACCAGAATTTCGCCGTGGTGCGCGAACGCGTGCCGCTCGACCTTACGGCTGGCGCCAACATCGTCACCTACTCGGGCGTCACGGTGCACCTCGAACCGGACTCCGTGGTGCTGCGCGACCCGGCGGGCAGGGTGGCGCTGCGCATTCTCGAGCAAAACTACCGCGCCGACACGATTTCGCAGAGCCTTCTGCTCTCGCTCTACGAGGGCCGGGAACTCGACTTCCTCGTGCGCGACCAGAACGCCAAGGAATACACGGTGAAGGGCAAGGTCATCCGCAGCGGCTATGTGCCGAATCCCGGCGGCGGACAGCAATACGGGCAGAATTTCTACCAGCAGCAGATGATGATGCAGGCGGCAGCCGGCACGCCGATCATCGAGGTGGCCGGCAAGCTGCGTTTCTCGCTGCCAGGCGAACCGCAGTTCCCGGCGCTGAGCGACGACGCCATCCTGAAGCCGCTGCTCACGTGGCAGCTCGGGGTCGACAAGGCCGCGAAGTTTGAGGCCGAATTGAGCTACATCACCGGCGGCATGAGCTGGCAGGCCTCCTACAACCTCATCGCGCCCGAGAAGGGCGACACCCTCGATCTCATCGGCTGGGTGACGATCGACAACCAGAGCGGCAAGCAATTCGACAACGCGACGCTCAAGCTCATGGCCGGTGACGTGAGCAAGCTGCAGCCGGAGCAAATCATGGGTTACATGGCGGAAGATAGCCTGGCGGGGTCACGAGTCATGGCCAAAGCCGCCGTTACCGAGAAGGCCTTCGACGAGTTCCATCTTTACTCGCTCGCGCGACCGACGACCCTGCGCAACCGCGAGACGAAGCAGGTCGAGTTCATCCGCGCGACGGGCGTCAAGGCGAAGACGTTCTACGTCTACAACGGCGCCTGGATCGACCCGCGCCGCTACGGCGGCTGGAACCCGGAAAACATCCGCAACAACCGCGACTACGGCACCCAATCGAGTCCCAAGGTGTGGGTGATGCGCGAATTCAAGAACTCCGAGGACAACGGGCTCGGCCAGCCGCTGCCGAAGGGGCGCACGCGCTTCTACCGGCGCGACGAGGCCGACGGACGGCTGGAATTCACCGGTGAGAATACCATCGACCACACGCCGAAAAACGAGACGGTACGCATCTACACGGGCGACGCCTTTGACATCGTGGGCGAGCGGCGCCGCACCGATTACGTCCTCAGCAATCGCAACGATTCGATGGACGAGGCGTTCGAGATCACCCTGCGCAACCGCAAGACCGAGCCGGTCGAGGTGCGCGTAACCGAGCGGCTCTACCGCTGGGTGAACTGGCAGATCATGCAGCAGTCCGACGATTTCACGAAGACCGACGCGCAGACGATCGAATTTCGCGTCACGGTCCCGCCCGACTCGGAGAAGATCGTGACCTACCGCGTGCGCTACGACTGGAAGTAACGCGGGGCGGGCAGGGGGCGCTACAGCAGCACGAGGTTGTCGCGGTGGACGACCTCGAGGTGCTTGCGGCCGGGAAAGAGCCCGCGGAGTTCCTCGGTGGTTTTGCCGGCGGCGCGCGGAATCTCGTCCGCCGCAAACGCCGCGACGCCGCGCGCAAACACGGCGTCATCCGGACCGGCGACATTGACGATGTCACCGGCCGCAAAACCGCCCGCGGCGCCGGTCACGCCGACGGCCAGCAGGCTCTTGCCGCCCTCCCGCAGCGCCCGGACGGCGCCGGCGTTCACCCCGATCGTGCCGGTGGGCCGCTGGAACCAGGCGAGCCAGCGCTTCCGCGATTCCATCGGGAGTCCGCTGGGCACAAAAAACGTGCCGGGGGAGCGTCCGCTGAAAAGCTTCTCCAGCACCTCGGGCTCGGCGCCGCTGGCGATGAAGACGCCGCAGCCCGACTTGGTGGCGAGCTTCGCGGCCGACACCTTGCTGGCCATGCCGCCGACCGCCGTCTCGCTCTTCGTGCCGCCGGCCATGGCCTCGATCTCGGGGGTGATTTTCTCCACCACCGGCACGATTCGCCCCGTGCCCCGCAGGTCGATCAGACCGGGAGCCAGGGAGAGGATGACGAGGTACTGCGCCTGGGTGAGGCTCGCGACCATCGCCGAGAGGGTGTCGTTGTCACCGAACTTGATCTCGGCGGCGCTGACGGTGTCGTTCTCGTTGATCACCGGCACGACGCCGTCGGCGAGCAGCTGCCCGAGCGTGTCCTTGACCGCGAGATACCGGCCACGGATGCGCAGGTCGTCGTGGGTGAGCAGCACCTGGGCGATGGTCAGTTTGCTCGGATCGAAACCGCGCTGCCAGGTCTGCATGAGCAGGCTCTGGCCGATGGCGGCGCAGGCCTGCTTTTTCGCCAGCTCCCGCGGGCGCCTGGACAACCCGAGCCGGCCCATGCCGAGGCCGATGGCGCCGGAGGTAACCACGATGACCTCGGTGCCGCGCGCGCGCAGGCCGGCGATCTGCGCGCAGATTGCGCCGATGCGCGGCTCGTTGAGCTCGCCGACACTGGAAGTGAGCACCCCGGTGCCCAGTTTCACGACGATCCGCCGCGGAGGCGGTGTCGGGAAGACGCGTGGTGTGAGGCGTGAGGTGTCAGTTGGAGACATGGGAAAGGGTGGGGAATGACCGGCCTTCCGCCTGAAGCCCCCAGCCTCGCGCCTTCGCCGTTTGAGCGCCGCTCAAACGGTGGTCAGTTCCTTTTCCTTGGCGGCGAGATGGGTGTCGACGTCCTTGATGAAGCGGTCGGTGATGACCTGGATCTCCTTCTCGATCCGCCGCGCGTCGTCCTCGGAAAGCTTGCCCTCCTTCTGCTGCTTCTTGGTCGAATCCATCACGGCGTGGCGGACGTTACGGATGGACACGTGGCCCTCCTCGGCGAGCCGGTGGGCGATCTTGACGAATTCCTGCCGGCGCTCGCGGCTCAACTCGGGCAGCGGCATGCGGATGACGCCGCCATCGAGCAGCGGGTTGATGCCGAGATTGGCGGTCTGCAGAGCCTTCTCGACGTTATGGATGATCGACTTGTCCCAAGGGGTGATCTGGATGAGGCGCGGGTCGGGGGTGGTGATGGCGGCGCAGTCCTTCAGGCGCATGGTGGTGCCGTAGGCTTCCACCATGACACCCTCCACCATCGCGGGCGAGGCCTTGCCGGTGCGGATGGTGCCAAACTCATGGAGCGTATGGTCGAGGGCCTTCTTCATCTGGCCCTGCATGTCGGTAAGAATCGGATGGGTCATGGGAACAGAGCGCGTTTCAGGGTTCTGGGTTCAGGGTTCGGGCAAAAAGCGGGGAGCGCAGACGGCAAGCGGGACGGTCAGCCGCGCACCAGCGTGCCGACCTTCTCCCCGAGCGCCGCGCGCCGGATGATGTGCGGTTCGTTCAGGTTGAAGACGAGGATGGGCACGTTGTTGTCGAGGCAGAGGGAGAACGCGGTCGAGTCCATGACGTTGAGCCGCTGGCGGAGCGCGTCGATGAAGGTGATCTGGTCGTACTTCACCGCGTCGGGGTGCTTCTTGGGGTCCTTGTCGTAGATGCCGTCGACCTTCGTGGCCTTCATGATGATGTCGGCGTGCATTTCGCTGGCGCGGAGCGCCGCGGTGGTGTCGGTGGAGAAATACGGATTGCCGGTGCCGGCGACGAAGATGACCACCCGGCGTTTCTCGAGGTGGCGGATGGCGCGGCGGAGGATGAACGGCTCGGCGATCTCGTTCATCGGGATGGCGCTTTGCACGCGTACGTTGACGCCCATCTTCTCCAGGCAGTCCATGAGCGCGAGGCCGTTGATGACGGTGGCCAGCATGCCCATGTAGTCGCCGGTGGTGCGGTCGACGCCGCGCTGTTCGCCGGGAAGGCCGCGGAAGATGTTGCCGCCGCCGATGACGACCCCGATCTGCGCGCCGAGCTCATGCACCTCCTTCACCTGCGCGCAGACGCTTTTCAGCGTGTCCGCGTCGATGGGATCGCCCGATTTGCCGCCGCGGATCACCTCGCCGCTCAGTTTGAGCACGATGCGTTTGTATTTGATGGCCGGCTGTCCGGCAGGCTGGTCCTGCATGACGCAGGATGTAATCGCCGGGTGAAATCTGCGTCAATGGCAGAGATGCCGCGGGCCCGCGGCGGCCGGTGCGAAAACGCTCTCGACCCCGGCTGGTTAGTGTCGTTTGTTGAACGGGACTTTTGACCGCCCCCTTCCTCTTATGAAACCCGTCCTCACGCTGCTTGCCGCCTCGGCACTGTTAACCATGAGCAACCTGACCGCCTCGGACCTCGAAACCGCCGTTTACGGAAAACTGAACGATGGTCGTGAAGTGAAGATCTTCACCCTGACCAACGCGAAGGGCCTGACCGCCCGGATCACCGAGTATGGGGCGATCCTCGTCGGCCTCGAGGTGCCCGACAGCAAGGGTGCCAAGGCCGACGTCACCCTCGGCTGCGACACCCTCGCCGGCTGGCTCACCTGCACCAGCTATTTTGGCGCCAGCGTCGGCCGCTTCGGCAACCGCATCGCGCACGGCAAGTTCACGCTCGACGGCAAGGAATACACCCTCGCCACGAACAACTCGCCCGGCGGCATTCCCTGCCATCTGCACGGCGGCCTCAAGGGATTCGACAAGGTGCTCTGGACGGGCGCACCCGTGCGCAAGGCTGGCGCCCGCGGCGTCGCGCTCACCTACACCAGCAAGGACGGCGAGGAGGGTTATCCCGGCACCCTGCAGGTCAAGATCACCTACTGGCTGACCGACGCCAACGAACTGGTTTGGGAGGCCGAGGCCACCACCGACAAGCCCACGGTCATCAATCTCGCGCATCACACCTATTGGAATCTCAGCGGCGATCCCACCAAGCCCATCACCGGTGAGACGCTCATGCTGGCGGCCGATGCTTATCTGCCGACCGACGCGGGGCTGATTCCCACGGGAGTCCTCGCGCCCGTGGCGGGCACACCGATGGACTTCCGTACGCCGACCACCGTTGGGGCGCGCATCAACGACGCCTTTGAGGCGCTCAAGCTGGCCGGCGGCTATGATCATTGCTGGGTCTTGCGCAAGGGCCCGGGCGTGCGTCTTGCCGCGGTCGTCAAGGACCTGTCGAGCGGCCGCATCATGGAAGTGCTCACTGACCAGCCGGGCGTCCAGTTCTACACCGGCAACTTCCTTGACGGCAGCGCCACCGGCAAGAACGGCGTCAAATACCAGTTCCGCACCGGCCTCTGCCTCGAGACCGAAGGTTTCCCGGACGCGCCCAATCACCCCGATTTTCCGAGCGCCGTGTTGCGGCCCGGCGAGACCTACCACCACACGATGGTCTGCCGTTTCAAGAACTGAACGCCGGGGTTCACAACAAGGTGCGGCCCGGCCGCGCCATGACTTGGCTCGGGAACGGCCCTTGATGGCGTAGAAAGTGGAGTGAGAAAGAAAGGCGGCCGGCTGCGGAATTTATTTCTCTTCGCCGCCGACGCTGAATATCAACCTCAGTGGCCTGGCGCTTCGCTTTGTTCCCCCGTGCGGGGGAAAGCACCCGTCCCAATCCAGACAATCGCGAGAACCATGAAAACATTGACTTGTTTGTTTTTCCGGCTGCCAGCGTTGGTGATCTCCGTCGCCGCGATCACCGTGCTCGGTCTTGTGCCGGGCCGTGGCGCCGCCATCGACCCCACCGCACCGCATCTGCAAAAGCAGGGCACCGCCACGCAGCTCGTCGTGGACGGCCAACCGTTTCTCATCCGGGGCGCGGAATTGAACAACTCCAGCGCCTCCAGTCTTGATTACCTGAAACCACTCTGGCCGCGGCTCGTGGCCAGCCGCCTCAACACGGTGCTGGCGACCGTGAGCTGGGAGTTGATCGAGCCGGAGGAGGGGAAGTTTGATTTCAAACAGGTGGACGGTCTGATCGATGCGGCGCGGGCCAGCAATCTGCACCTGGTGCTGCTCTGGTTTGGCAGTTGGAAGAACGGCAAATCCACCTACCAGCCGCTCTGGGTCAAGACCGACCAGGCGCGCTTTCCCCTTGTCCAGAACGAGCAGGGCAAAAGCCTGAACACCCTCACGCCCTTCAGCGACGCCAACTGCGAGGCCGACACCCGCGCCTTCGCCGCGCTCATGCGGCATCTGCGCGAAGCGGATGGGCGCCGGCACACGGTCCTCATGATCCAGGTGGAAAACGAAATGGGCGTCCTCGAGGAATCCCGCGACTATGGGCCGGTCGCGAACCAGGCGTTCGCGGGTCCCGTGCCGGTGGAATTGATGACCTGGCTCGTGGCGCACAAGGACGCGCTCGTGCCGGAGCTGCGCGAGCTGTGGGTGGCGAACGGGGCGAAGACCTCGGGCACCTGGACGGAAGTCTTCGGCCCGGGCAAACCCGCGGGCAAAGAGATTCCCGTGCGCACGCTCAGTCCGCCGTTGACCGAGCAGGAACACGAAACCACCTGGCGGAAGCTGCACTGGCCCGTGGATGAGATCTTCATGGCGTGGCGCTACGCCCGTTACGTCAACCAGGTGGCCGCGGCCGGTCAGGCGGAATACCCGCTCCCAATGTACGTGAATGCGTGGCTGCAACAGCGCGACCACGCCTGGCCCGGCACCTATCCCAGCGGCGGGCCGTTGCCACAGGTGATCAACGTGTGGCAGGCAGGCGCGCCGGCGATCGGGATTCTGGCGCCGGACATCTACGTGCCGGAATTCGAGGAAGTCTGCGAGCGATACCATCGGTGCGGCAATCCGCTGTTCATTCCCGAGGCCCGCGGCGACGGGCCCGGCGCCGCCCAGGCGATCTGGGTTTTCGGCAGACATGAGGCCATCGCCTATTCGCCCTTCGGGATCGACCGGTCCGCCGGGGCGGACACGGAACTGGCCCAGGCGTACGATATCATTGCGCAGGTGACGCCGCTTATCCTCGAACAGCAGGGCAAGGGAACCATGACCGCCGTGCTGGTGGACCGCGACGGTGCGCCGCAATCCGTCCGACTCGGCAACTACCTTATCGAGGCACGCTATGCCGCGCATACCTATGGCCCGCCCAGTGCCACTCCGCCCCCCGAGCGCGTTGCCGGGCTTTTTATTTCCGTCGGGCCGGATGACTACGTGGTCGTGGGCCGCGCCATGAACGTCTATTTTACCTCGGTCACGACCCCGTCCGACAGCGTGGGACTCGGCACGGTGGAAGAAGGCGTCTATGTGGATGGCCGGTGGGTGCCGGGCCGTCGGCTGAATGGCGACGAGACTCCGGAATGGAAAGCGCTGCGATTCCGCGCCGAGAACTACGGTATCCAGCGCGTGAAGCTCTACCGTTACCACTGACCCACATGCCCAACCTCACCCGTCTCCTGTTTCTCGCGTTGTTTTCTGCGCTTGGCGCCGCCCCGCTGGCCGCGGCGGCGGGGTTCGATGCTATCAAGCCCGGCGAGCTTTGGCCCGACGACAAGGGCATTCACATCAATGCGCACGGTGGCGGTATCCTGCTTCACGAGGGCGTTTATTACTGGTACGGCGAGCACAAGATTGGCGGTGAAATCGGCAACACGGCCCAGGTGGGCGTTCATGTCTATTCGTCCACCGACTTGTATAATTGGAAGGATCGGGGAATCGCGTTCCGAGTTTCGGATGATCCCGCGAGCGAGGTCATCAAGGGTTGTGGCCTCGAACGGCCCAAGGTCATCTACAACGAAAAAACCCGGAAATTCGTCATGTGGTTTCACCTCGAATTCAAGGGTCAGGGTTACAGGACCGCCCGCGCCGCGCTGGCCGTGAGCGACACGGCGGAGGGGCCCTACGCCTACGTCGGTTCCTACCGCATCAACCAGGGCATCTGGCCGCTCAACGTCACGCCAGAGGACAAAAACCCGCAAACTCCCGAACCGCACGCCGGACGGCTGGCCAACGCCGTCCTCGGCCAGTATCTGCGGCGGGACATCGAACTGGGACAGATGTCGCGCGACATGACGTTGTTCGTTGATGACGATGGGACCGGCTACCTCATCACCTCCGCCGAGGAGAACGCGACCCTGCACATCCATCAACTGAGCGCCGACTACCTTGGCTTCACGGGCAAATGGTCGCGGGTGCTTGTCGGCGATTCCAACGAAGCTCCCGCGTTATTCAAGACGGGCGGGAAGTATTACATGATTTCGTCGGGCACGACCGGATGGCGCGCGAACCCCGGGCGATCCACCGTCGCCGATTCGATCTTCGGCCCATGGACCAGGCTCGGCAATCCCTGCCGCGGCACGCCGGAGCAAATCGCCACGACCTTCGAGTCGCAAAGCACCCATGTGCTGCCGGCGCCGGGAAAATCTGGCGGCTTCATTTACATGGGCGATCGTTGGCGCCCGAAAGACGCCATCGACGGCCGCTACGTCTGGCTGCCGATCGAATGGGAGGCCGGAAAGCCGGTCATTCGATGGCACGACAGTTGGAAGCTCAGCGGCATCGAAAGGAAGCCATGAAGTCCCCCGCGTTTTCCTGGCGGCGATCCCGACAGGTTGTGATCGCGATCTTGATTCTGGCGGCATGGCGGCCAACCGCGCAGGCACAGTCATTCACCGAAACCCCCGAGCAACACCAGGCGCGCATGGCGGCCTGGCGGGAGGCGCGCTTTGGCCTTTTCATCCACTGGGGCCTCTACGCCATCCCCGGTCGCGGCGAATGGGTGCAGTGGAACGAGCAGATTCCCGTGGAGGAATACGCCCGGCTGGCCGATCAGTTCAAGCCGGCG
>Ga0265322_10000315_pt1 | contig 20349 bp, 24 predicted proteins | sample 41222metaG_FD_193584 | JGI IMG/M metagenome (GOLD analysis project Ga0265322, IMG submission 193584) | Rhizosphere microbial communities from Carex aquatilis grown in University of Washington, Seatle, WA, United States - 4-12-22 metaG | ecosystem: Host-associated > Plants > Roots > Rhizosphere...
ATCAGGAACAGTTAATTCTGGATTAACATCACAAGTCGCATATTATGCTGCTAATGGAACTGTTGTTTCAGGAGAAGCACTAACAACATTAATCGACAATAGTATTACGAACACACAAGGAACTATACTATATCGTAATGCTTCTCAGTGGACAGCTTTATTCCCTGGAACTTCTGGACAATTTTTAGAAACACTAGGATCATCAGCAAACCCAACATGGGCGTCAGTACCTGCGACTAATTTAACTGGTCCGATTACGTCAGTTGGAGCAGCAACAAGTATCGCAGCACAAACAGGAACTGGCACTACATTTGCAATGAGCGCAGGTCCTACATTTACAGGAACAGTTGCAATCAACGGTTCTGCAAATAATATTACACTAACAGGCAGCGCAACTGGCGTAACTCCTGTTATTACGAATACCGGAAGCGACACATCTGGCGTTGGTCTAGGTATAGCAATTACTGCTAAATCAGCGGGATCAAACTTGACCGGTGGTCCAGTAAATCTAACAGCAGGAACGGCAAGCGGCGCATCTGGTATTGGTGGCGCAATAAATCTTATTGCTGGGCAGGGCGGCGCAAATGGAGCTGGCGGCGCAGTCAATATTACTGGTGGACATGAATTAGGAACAGGTGGCGCAGGATTTGCAGGAAATGTTGTTATAACAGCCGGACAAGCAGATAATGGCGCAGCATACAACGGAAATATTCAGCTACTCGGCGGAAATGTACTCGTAGGCGCAAATTCTGGCGCAAATGCCGTTATTATTATGAACGGTTCAACATCAGGCGCAGTAACAATTCAAACTCAAGCAGCAGCCGGAACATATAACTTTAATTTGCCAACAACCGCAGGAACAGCAGGACAAGTTCTAACGTCACAGGGCGGCAGTTCAGCAATGACTTGGTCAAATAATTCAACAGGATCTGTAACAGTTCAAGACTTTGCCGCTGGCGCAGGATTTACAGCAGGAACATCAACGACAATTACACTAAGTTCGACGCCTGCTTCATCAGCTTCGCTCGACATTTATTTTGACGGCGTATATCAGTTTCACAATACATGGTCATTAGCAGGAACCACAGTTACATTTACTTCAGCTATTCCAGCACTTGTTCTGAATGTTGAAGCAACATGGGTATCGACCGCTGGAATATCATCATTTGCCGGCGGATCAGCTTCATCGCCAAGCTTTTCAGTAGCAGGAAGTTCAAACACTGGGTTCTATTCATCATCGGCAAATACACTTGGTATTTCTACAAATGGTACAGCAGCTTTAACTATCGATACGTCACAAAATGTAACAATAGCAGGAACATTAACACCTTCTGGAGGTATTGTAGGGGTAACTACAAATAGTAATGCTACTGCCGGAAATGTTGGCGAATTTATTACGGCTAATGCAACTGGAGTTTCTCTTTCGACTGGCGTTGGAAAAACTGTCACTTCAATATCACTAACGGCAGGAGATTGGGATGTATTCGGAAATGTTTATCTAACTCCAACAGCAGTTATGACGGCTATATATGCAGGAACTAACACTACGACAAATACATTCCCGGCGGCACTTTATTATTCCCAAATACAAACAACATTTACATCTGCGGCAGCATCATCAGTTGTTGCTCCGACACAGCGTTATAGTTTATCTACGACGACAACAGTATATCTTGTAGGTCAAGCAGCATTTGCGTCAGGAACTTGCACTGCTGCCGGAGTAATTTCAGCACGCCGTATAAGATAATTATTAGAATTAAAATTAGAGGATATAACAAATGTCAACGACAATAGTATCACAAAATTTAGTGAATTTAACTTCACCGACGTTCTCAACGTCAGCAACGACGCCACTATTAATTGGTGGAACTACTGCATCATCAACGTTGACACTCGAAAGTACTTCTGGCGTAGGAACAAGTGATAGTATCATATTCAAAACTGGTAGCCAAGCAACTGCATTGACTATTAATTCGGCTGGACTTATTGGTATCGGAACTTCGCCAGTAGCAACAAATCAATTAACAATAGCTAAAACAGTATCAACATCACCAACTGATGCCGAAGCAACGATTGCAGCAACGTTAACAGATACTGGAACCACAGCACCGCTAACAGCACAGCGTTTTCCAATTTATGCAAAACTTATTAAAACTGGTTCTGGAACACTAGGCATTACAGATCATTACCAAAATAGTGCAGGTTGGTTTGAAACATCAGTTACCGGTGGAACGATTGATACATTAGATGTAGTCAACAGCAGAGCAGGAGCAGGAACTGGCGCAACTATAACAAATCTTGCAAACTTTAAAGCAGATCAACAGTTTGTCGGCACAGGCACAGTAACCAATAGATATGGTTTACAAGTATTGGATCTAAATCAAGTATCAGGACTCACATCACAATATGGTTTGTACGTAAACAGTTTAACAAGTGGAACTAGTGTTAATTATGCAGTTTTTACAGCAGGAACAACACCGTCACAATTTGGCGGCAAGGTTACTATACCAAGTGGTATCGTTCTAGCTACTGATACACCACTAAATTCAGCAACCACTACTAATACAACACTATCACATTATGATGAAGGTACATGGACGCCAGCATGGGGCGGAAGCACTGGCGCTCCAACCGTAACTTACGTTGCGCATGTTGGAACTTACACGAAGATTGGCCGCCTTGTATTTGCAAGAGGTTATATTGCGGTTTCCGCTTTCAGCGGCGGTAGCGGAGTGGTTGAGATAACTGGGTTGCCGTTTACATCGGCCAATAACACGGATGCCTATGTTCCCGTTAATTTCGGCCCTGTATCAGGGCTTACCTTCCCGGCCAGCACTACGCAGCTTGTGGCGTTTGTGCTTCCCAACACGACTTACATGATCGTTGAGGCAGTTGGCAGCGGTCAGAATGAAACCGCGCTATCTCTCACGGGTATAGCATCGACAAGCTACGTGGCATTTAGCGTAACCTATGAGGCATCAAACTAATGAAAAAACTTCTTCTCCTTTTCGGTTTTCTTTTAATTGCTTCACCGGCCAATGCTGGGTTGAAAGCTGTTGTTGGAAGTTCAGGTGGAGGAGGCTCCGGCACCGTCTCAACCGGCACGGCGGGGCAGGCGGCGTATTACACCGGCGCGACAACCACAGGCAGTACACCATATATCACTATCGGCACATCGACCGCTCCTGTCACCCTGACAAGCCCGGTTTTTATCGGCGCTCCATCAATTACAGACACCAACGTTTTGCTTCAGGCGACATCAAGCGTGGCTGGCTATAACCAATTCATCATCCAGAACACGAACAGCGGGGCAACGGCCTCATCGAACTTCGTGGTGAATAACAACAACGGCACGGCGACGACCTACTACGGCGAGTTTGGGATGAACAGCAGTGGGTTTACGGGTTCGGGGTCATTCAACAAGGCTGGCGCGGTTTATCTAGATTCGCAAAGCGGTGATTTGGTTCTCGGTACGTTGACGAGCAACCCTAATGCCACATTATCTGGCAAGTATTTGATTTTCTCTGGATTTTATTTTATATAATAAAAAGATTTTTTAAAGGATATAACAATGTCAACAACCACAGTAACACCAAGTTTATTATCTTCAACAGTAAGTGCTCCAACAGGAGCAGGACAAGTTCTGACATCTACGAGTACAACAGCAGCCACATGGAAATCACCTGCGCCTACTATTCAGACATATGTTTCAGGATCAGGAACATACACAGTTCCTGCAGGAACAACTTATCTTAAAATTCGTATGGTAGGCGGCAAAGGCGGCAATTCACCTTTCGGTGGCGGAGGCGTAGGAGGCCCAGGTAATGCAGCAGCACCAAATGCTGCTATTGCCAATACAGGTTCTGGTGGTGGTGGCGGTGGCGGACCTGGCGCATTTGCAAACTCAGTTGTTGGAGTCGGCGGAGGATCAGGAGGATATATCGAAGCAGTTATCACATCCCCTGCAGGAACATATTCTTATGCGGTAGGAACAGCAGGAACAGCAGGCGCAAATGGATACGCTGGAAGTGCCGGCGCTGCGGGTGTTATCATCATCGAAGCATATCCATAGCTTATACACTTGATAGTCTAAAAATATCGTATTATGCATCAATCATCACATTGATTAAATACTGTATAACATTCAAATCTAACAGATTTAACCTCATTTCTGTAGATTTAGGAGAGACTGTACATGTCAGTGAATTTCAACGATCAACTCGATTTAATTTATACCACGTCTGGCATTTTAAAAGATGCCGATACTGGCGGTTTTGTAGTCCCAAATGGATCAAGCACACCCACATCTACATCAGCAACTTTAATTGATGGCGGAATTACATACTCAGCAGTCACATCAGGAAATTCAGGAAATAGTATTACGATTACATATACAACCGGCGCAACAGTTGGTTTAGAAAAAGCATCTGTAATCGGAAATGCTATCACTGTTAAAATTGCATCTGGCACATCTACTGGAAATCAAATAAAAACAGCAATACTTGCCTCGACTCCCGCATTAGCACTAGTAACAATATCTGGAACAGATGCTACGACACGAACAGCAATGTCAGCAAATTATCTTTCGGGCGGTGGACAACAACCGCTACCCTCAGGCAACAACGGCCTCATTCGTTATAACACAACTACAAATCGTATAGAAGCTGTTATGAATGGAACATATGTTAATTGGCTTTTAGCAACCGATGTAATTAGTTCTTATTTACCTTTATCCGGTGGAACATTATCCGGAGTATTAAGTTTACCTTTAGGTTCGCTAGCAACACCAGCATTGAATATTGGTGGTTCATCAATCGGTATATTCAGTCCAGCAGCAAATATTTTATCACTTTCAACAAGTAGCACAGAAGCACTACGCATCGATGCATCAGGAAATGTTGGTATAGGAATTATTCCGACACATAAACTAGATGTTAACGGAACATTTAACGTTTCAGGATTATCAAGTTTAGCAGCAACAACCACAACAACATTATCTGCTTCAGTATCAGCAACAGTACCAACACCAGCACAATTTGATAATAGCACAAATGTAGCAACAAGTGCGTTCGTTCAGCGAGCATTAGGAAATTTTAATAGTCGCGTGCAATACACAAGTACCACTGCAACTATACCGCCGTCACAAGTCGGGGCAATGATTGTACTAGGAGGCGGCGGCAATACAATCACATTACCTTTGGCAGCATCATGCCCAGCAGGTTCAGTATGCTATTTTCATATACAAGGTAATATCAATACAATTTTACGCCAAGGTTCTGACACAATTTATTATGATGCTGTAGGCACATTAACATCATATCAGGTATCAGGATTTACTGAAGTTATGTTTGTTAACTCTGATGGCACATCAAGTTGGGAAATAATGGGTGGAGCAGAAGCAAGCACATCAGCTAAAGCATGGGTATCTTTCACGCCATCTACAGGAGCAATTCGTAGTTCATATAATATTTCGAGCGTTACAAGAAATTCTGTCGGAGATTACACAATAGCATTTAATACTCCGATGCGAGCAGCAACTTATGCCATAGTCGGAACATGTACGGATGATAAAGCCGGAACAACAAATTCTTTATGTGTATATCCAGCGGCAAATGGCGGAACAGATCCTTCTACAACTTCTTTCAGAGTAGTAACAACAACAAACGGATCACCAGTAGATGTTGCATTAGAAAATTCTATAGTTGTGTTCGGAGTATAAAATGAAAAATATTATTTGGCAAAAATCAGACGGATCATATGCAGTTACAACACTCGCAGATTTATTAGATATTTCAAGTGCAGATTATGCAGCATATTTAAAATCTATAAATGCAGTACAATCAGATTGGACTCTTTATAAAGTAGATCAATCTGATATATCAATGTATATAACTCCATCTGCAGCAGAAATAAAAGCAGTATTAATTTATAATGCGCAGTTAGCATTGACTGCATCTGATATTATAGTTTTACGTTGTTATGAAAATAGTGTAGCAGTTCCTAGTGATTGGGTATCATATCGTAATACATTACGAAACATTATTTCAACAGGTTCAGGAACAATTCCGATACAACCTACAAATCCAGCAGGAATATAGGAGAATAAATGTCAGTAAATTTTAACGACCAACTAGATCAAGTTTCCGCAACAAGTGGAATCCTAACACAAAAAAATGTCGGTGGATTTGTCGTAGCAAATGGAAACAATGTTGCTAATAAACCAGCAACATCTGGAAATAATGGTTTAATTCGATATAACACAGACAACAATGTTCTCGAAGCAGTAATCAACGGAACATATTATAACTTGGCAATCGTTCCAACTGGTCCTACGGCATTAGTATCTGGATTCTTGCCAGTTAATGGTACTTCACCGATGACAGGTTCATTAGCATTAATTTCAGGAACATCATCTGTGCCAGGATTATATTTTACGGGAAGTTCAGCAACTGGATTGTTTAGTCCCGGGGCAAATATTTTGTCGATATCTTCTAATAGTACAGAAGCATTGCGTTTTAATGCAGACTCTTCCATAACAGTTTATACGCCGATAAATTTTACGAATACTGCGACGGCGATAACGCAAGTATCAACAGATAGTTCAACTAAACTCGCTACTACGGCATTCGTAGCAAACTCAGCAGTCCCAGCAGGAACTGTTATACAATATGCAGGATCTTCTGCACCATCTGGATATTTTTCATGTGATGGATCATCTATACCAACTGTTAGTTATCCTGCTTTATTTGCGGCAATTGGCTATACATATGGTGGAGCAGGCGGAAACTTTACTCTACCTGATATGCGCGGAGTATTTGCGCGTGGTTTAGATAACGGTCGCGGATTAGATCCAGGCAGAACTTTAGGATCATATCAAGCAGATGTGTTCGGCGCTCATGGACATGCTATAACTGATCCAGGACATGCTCATGCATCTACTACCGGACAGCCATTTTTGATTGCGCCAGGACCAAGTAATCCAACAGTTGCGGGTGGTGGCGAAGGTACTTCCTCAACGCCAACAACAGCAACCGCAGTTACCGCCATAACAATCAATCCAACCGGTGGTTCTGAAACACGTCCGAAGAACGTTGCTTTATTATACTGCATAAAACATTAATAAAAAAGGGCCCCGAAGGACCCTTTTTAAATTAGATAAAAATGAAATTATTCTTTTAGCAAAGCACTAAACTTTTTTTCGACATTAACAATTAATTTCTCGAAGTTTATTTCTACCATAACATTTTCAATTTCTTCACCGGATTCAACCAATTTCGAAACATAAACATCAAAATCTTTTTTATTTTTGATGATCTTCTCGTTGCCATTTGTCAAAAGAACCTTGAAATTTTTGGTAAAATCAAAAGGTATTTCAGACGGAACAGACAACTGACCAAGAATAGACTTCCATTGCTTTTTGATCTTGTAACGGTTCTTTATAGATACATTACTCATAAAGATATTTATCTCAAGTTACAAAATAAAATTAAACTTCGGTCTTCTTAACCTTCTTAGATTTTGTCTTCTTAGGCTTTTCAAAGCAAGCATCTGGCATCATATCATGTGCCAACTTTTCTTTCTTCGTTGCTTCTTCGCGGAGCATTTCAGCTTCGATTAGAAGATTCTGTGCAACCGCTACTTTTTCTTCTAAGGTCTTAGCAGTAACAAGCGGAGCCTTAACTTCTGTTGATGTACTATCCATCATGCCTAGCAATTCAGCGAGAGCAATAGGATGACCAGGATGTGGTACCATAACAACGTCAGTAACAGCAACCTTGCGAAGCTTACCAGCAGTATGCAACCAATTCAAAATTGATCCTGCATTACCTTGTGAAAGTGTCTTACGATTTAGGAAAGTTCCTAGATCATGTTCCTTCTGACATTCATCAGTTTCAAGTAAGCGAATAATTTCATCTTGAACCAAATCAGGCAGTGTATGTGTTTCAACAACCAATGAGCTTTTTGGATCTTCTGGAAGTTGCATGAAAACTACGAGAACCTTTGTATCACGGTCCTTTAGCTTTCCAATATGTTTAATTAATTTCATTTTTATCTCCTAGTTAAATTAAAAGATATGTGGGTAAACACCCACATATCTTTATTTCAGTTCTTACTTCTTTGACTTCTTATGCTTCTTTGTTTCTGTTACTTGGGCAGCAGGCGCTTCTGCATTAGCAGCAGCTTGACTTTCCTTCTGTGCTTCAGCCTGAACATAGCTTACAAACGCGAATAGACGATTGTATACAGCCATAACTTCATTTAGTTCTTCTGTTTTAAATGTTCCGCGATCAATAGCTACCTTAAGAAGAATTGTTCCGTTAGTAATATCATTTACCTGCAATTGTACAGGTTGTGGAGCAGTTGTTTCAGGGGTAGTAGGTTGTGTTGTAGTATCAGTCATTTATTTTCTCCTTTGCAAAGGTTATTAAATTCTTTTAATTAAAGAATGATTAACGATACATCAAATTGTATATAAATGTCAAGAAAAAATGAGGTTAGATTATTTAATATGATCTATGCTATATTTTTCTTCATGTGATGATCCGATACGAACCAAATCTTCTGGCCAATTCAAGAAAAGTTTCCACGACTCATGTGAAATATTAATCGGGAATTTCTTTCGTTCAGCAACAAGTTGATAATATGTTGGTTTACGCGGTTTCTTAATAGGTTGAATAGAAATGTCATCGCCACGTCCATGATTGCACTTGGGACACGCCATCACCAGATTTTCCCAAGACTTCTTACCGCCAAAACTCCTAGGTACGACATGGTCAAGAGTTAGGTCTTTTGGTGGAAAATGTTTATTACAATATTGACACTTACCGCAGTCTCGCCAATATAAATTTTGTTTAGTGAAACGAATACGTGTAGCAGCCTCATGATATTTTTTACACATAATAATAGCCGGAACAGCCATCGCAAGCATTTGTGAGTGAACTACCCAATCTTCATATAATTCTACGACAGTAACTTTGTCTTGATAGAGTAACTTAACAGCCTCCTGCCAACTGACAACAGACAACGGAATAATACTTAAAGGGTTGCCATCGGAATTCAGGATGAGAACATCACCACTACTCATTTAAAACTCCTATATTCGATTAAGTCGCCATTAATATTTAAGATAGCGCCACTAAGATGTCCTTCTTTTGAACTTCCAGTATCTAAAAATACCACGGAACCATCTTCAAACGGCTTTTCAAAATCTCGAATATCATGCCCCACATATACTCGAACATCAGTAGGAATATTCTTCACCCATGTATAGACGCGATTAGGATAGCCGGATTCCCTCTTCGGAGCATCGGGATCAATCTCGCCAAATAATGCATACTGATATGCAACGGGATTATATTCTTGTTTAATCAAAATATCTTTATGCAATGCGCCGTGTGTGAAATAATTATTTTTGTATTTTATAATATTTACCATATCACTATACAACGTCATGAAATTATTGATCGTAGTTTTATCATTATCAAAACTATCAATCGTAGCTTGAATAGGTGGCTTGATCGTTATTCTAACGTGTCCCTCAGCATTTTGAATGATGAATTTTTGATATTTCCTCTCGTGATTTCCCAGTATAATAGAAATTCTTTGTTCATCGTACAGAGATTTTGCAAGATTGATACATTCTTTTGAATGTAGTCCGTAGTCTACAATATCGCCCAAAGAAAGTACATACAGATTTTGTTCAGTTGCTAGATTAACAGCAGATGTGAAAGCCTCGATATTACCGTGAATATCGCCAAGAACTAAAATCCCGGAGAATTTGTCGATTTTATTTTCATCTAGATATTCAAAAAACTTTGGCATTCTCTCTACCCTTTTAGCTGTAGACGCATATAATTTATAATTTCAGTATAGCACAACTAGCTAAACTGTCAACCACATCTTTATTAACGAATTTTAACTATGGTATAGTATATGGTAACACAGAATTTATAGCTGCGCCAGCAGAAACAAACGATAATAGCGTATGATCTAATTGACTGCGAAGTTTTAAACATTGATACATAGGCTCAGACCAAGTTACATAACCATATGGCTTGTAACGAAAGATTAAATCGTTAATCTTTTTTAAATCCTCATTAATATTATCTAAAATTTCTTTTTGATGTGTGATATAAAGAGATACTTTAAACTTTTCCGTACTAGTCAGAACAATCCCGTATTTTATTTTTGGCACGATAAATTCTAAATCTCTTCCCAAAGAGAAAATATGACTTTTATATTCGGCATCACCTTTAATTGTCGGCGTCATAAATTTAAATATTCTGCATCCCATACCTTTTAAAAATAATTTTGCTTCTTTATCAAGCTGCAAGAAAACATCAGTAGCAGACGCAATTTCAATGCCCCTTGCGTAATCAATATAAGCGTCGATCAATTCAGACCAAACAGGATCGCCCGACATATCAAGAGAATGTGACCAACTAAGAATACAGTCATATATATTATTATGTTTGACTAAGAATTTTCTAGTAGTTAACGTATCAGGTAATTGTCCGGTAGTTTTAAACACATCGATATCGTGCTGAATTCTTTTCTTTTCAAAATCAACGTCGATGATATTTGTTTCTGATACATCTGTTATGTCGGTCATTTATATGCCTTGCAAAATAACTGCGCATATTTCATTTTGAAAAAATCTGCATCTTCTTGATTTTGAAAAATTAAATACTTATCACTAACTTCAATCGCAACGCCCATGGTTTCTTCGAGATATAATTTACAACATTCTAAAAATTCATTCTCATAAACTTGATTTACATGCAACTTAAACTGCCTCGGGCATGTTTCTATGATGCGATTGCCAGCATAAAAACACATTTCTTCGATGCCGGAATAATCATTATATAAAGTTTTTTTATCGTCTCTTATTAGTATAAGAGTGTCAGTCTTTACATTATAAAATAAATGCGGCCATGGTACTGTAGATTTATAAAAATATTTAAAATCTGGATTAGCAGATAATTCATTATAAGAATAATTGTGCATGTTACGTTCTATTTCTCATGCAATTACTCGTAGTATGCATACGCCCCAAATGGAGGTTTTACATCTTTGTTCCAGGGATTTGAAATTATCCAGGTTGTTTCTATATAATCTGGATCTATCGAGTTCAACGAGCCACATTCAAGATCAGTAAAAACAATTAATGCATCAGCGTCAACTTCTTTTTCTTTCATGAAGTCCCAGTTTGCCGCAATGTGTGTGCCGCCTCCGCCTTCTGGAACCCATTCTTCTAACTCATCTTGATTATCCTGTGTGAATATAGTATATGCACCGCAGCGCGTATCAAACGACCAAAGCGTAACTTGAAACGATTGATACTGCGACATGATACCTTTAATTTCAGACAAGAAATCTTTGACCTGCTTATCAGAGATAGAGCCACTAACGTCGATTGACACGGCTACTTTAATTGTTTCCTCGGGAATTCTACCAGGAAGAATATATTCGTCAAAATCTGATTTACGCGACGGACGAATAAATGACAAATCAGATTTTACTTGGCTTTGAATTGTATTAGCAAGCAAATCGCGCCAGTTAAGTTTTGGTTCCAAAAGTTCACGCACCATTCGCGCAATTTCTCCGGGAATACTACCGGCATTGCGACTATTCTGGCCCTTTACAGCCTCGATCAAAGCCTCGCGCATTGTATCACGAACTTCTTTGGCTTCTGCAGGAGAAAGCGTCGGAACAGTAACTTTATCGCCAGAACCATCACCGTTACCATTGCCATTTTCAGAAACGTAAATGTGACTATCAAGTGAATTACGTTTTTTAGCTTTTTCTTGTAGCAACTTGTCATAAATTTGTTCGGCGGTCATGTCTTTATATTTTTCGTCGAGCAGAAGACCGTTATCAGAACCCGGAGCGCCAAGTTTAATTTCTGGAATTGGACCAGGAACTTCGCCTACGCCATCGCGCTTTAGCATCCAGTTAATAGCATAGTCAGTTGCCATATTCCAATAATCGTGATTGCGACCATTCAAGCGCGTGAAATGTTCAAAAGCGCAATGAAGAATTTCATGACAGATAACAAATTGAATATTCTCGCCGCTTAATGCCATCGTAAAATCACGATTGAAAAAAAGATGTTTACCATCGGTAGCCATCGTTTTATTCCATGGTTCGTTAGTTTCGATGATTTTTAAGCGTGTTGCGATAACACCCCAAAATGGTTTCTGCAATAAGAGCGCAGTTCTTGCAGCACGAATTTTGAGTTCAACTGGATCCATGATAATCTCCTAAAATTAATACGACGACGATAATCATCATAGCATAACTATAATCTTTGTCAATCACTAAAATACAGTGAAAATGATTAAAAATTAGCTTTAAAATCAATGAGATATATACGATATAGTGTAGATAATGCAGTTTTATGCATCAGAGTGCTGAAAACACAAAAAACGATAGATTTTAGTCTTTATTTCAACAATTGACAGTTTAACACAGTATGATATAATATAATATGATTAAAATAACCGAAGAAATAACCGAAGATAACTATCACATCTTATTTGCCGCTGCGGATGCAGAACGAAAATCTATGAATGAAGTTATAGAAGTAAAATCTATAAATCTACAACATTCTAAGTCGTATATATCACTGCCCGTTAATATGATAGTAAAAGAGTTTTTGTGTCTAAGCGATTCATCAATTATATCGTTGCCTGCTAATCTAACAGTAAATGGATTTTTAAATTTAGGCGATTGTGCGTCACTAGTAGCAATACCCGACGATTTGATTCTTAAATCTCATCTAGGCGTGAACGGCAAAACGTCTCTTATATCGTTGCCCGATAACATGACAGTTGGCGGCGATTTATACTATCACAATACATCATTTACGTCATTGCCTCGCAACTTAATGGTTCACAAAAGTTTATATCTGAATAATACACCGATAATGCTGTTACCCGATGATTTAAAAGTCAAGGGAAGAATTCACGTCGAAACAGCCAGATTAGCCGAGTTCAAGAAAATGAATAAAAAATTTGCTAAGAAAATCTTTTAGTCTTTTCTATTTTTCGTTTTATTCATCAATCGTTCTAATGCGGGCGTCATATCTCTACTATTTGTTGGAGTGGACGATGTCGAAGTAACGTGTTCCGTGACACTACTTTCATCAACATTATAAACTGTATGACTGCCATATGAAGTGTTATCAAAAATTGGAATATCATTTGATTGCGAAGTTTCAATAAGATGTTGTGCGTCAGCTTTAGTAGTGGCCATGGAGAAATCGGCCGGATCAGTAATTCGCAATGTATTGGAATCGAATCCTAATGCTATATGTTTCCCAGTGCCGGCACTATTTCGCGTCTTAATAAAGTGAAAACCAATTTCTCCACGTTCTCTAGATGCTGGCGTGTTTGAAATATTGATCAAAAGGTCACATGCAAAAATTTTAGAAATTCCACCACTTATATTTGCTGCTGTTGGATCTAACTCTCCATATCCGGATCTATTAACTTGTACTGCTGAGATTGCCAGCAATCCCAATTCCATTGCAAGTCCACGAAGTTCTTCAGCAACTAATTTATCTTTGGCAAATAGATTTGTTGGATCGATTCTTTTGCTATTGGCTCCCATCAAGTCCATATAATCTACAACGATTGCATCGGGCTTTTTATTATGCTGAATTTGATATTCTTTCAAATATGCACGTAAATCATTTGTTGTGGTTGATGGTTTAATATATTTTACTTGAATTGCACCGAGATGTTTTTCTTTTTGTTTGATAATAAGTTCAACTTTATCAATTTGTCTAAAGATACTCGCATTCGGAATATCAGTTATCATCGAGTCTAATCTTTTTGAAGTTAATTCCTCACTAAGCTCTAGTGTAAAATAAACAACATTGTAATTTTGCATTGCGAGATTACAAGTTAGATTTTGTAATGCCACTGATTTGCCGCCCCCCGTAACTGCTGAAAACAGGATCAATTCACCCAAACCCATACGATAAATTATTTGATCGACGCATTTCCATCCGGAAGAAATATTTCCATTTTGTTCTAACAGTTTTTCCAGACGTTTTCTAGGATCTTCGAAGTAATTCGTACCCAATTCTCGATTAAGAGATACTAACACTGCATCTTTGATGATGCCTTCGACATCACCATAATAACCGCTCTCCAACATATCAGCACTGGCTAAAATAGCAATCTCAATAGCCTTATGTCGGCAAAATAATTCTATTTGATCAAGAAACCATTGCTTAGACGAATCAGAAACTTCAACGAGTGATATATCAATTCCTGTTTGAGCTTTAATAAGTTCTACAGGTGGCAAACCTTTATAGGTTGTAGAATGATCTAATATAAGCTTCACCACAGATTGCAGCGAACCGTCAAAATATTGCGTCTGAACAATATTTTGACACTGAATATATGCTTCACTATCACTCAACATATATGAAACTAATACTCGCTGAAAATCAACACTGTAGTTTATTTTTTCTTTTTTTGTTTTGCTGTAATTATTCATTATTTTTGCCCTTTGATTTATTGTTGCGTTTTTTATTAATCTTTTTATTTCGACGATTCTGTTTTTTAAGTAATTTCTTCTTCTTTTTTAATAGTTTATGTTTTTTATCTAGCTCTGCTTCCCACATGAATATCACTGTATAACCGTGTTTTCTTAGTTTTCTAATTCTAGCAAAAGTTTCTTTATGTAATTGGCCGAAGCTTTTATAATTGCGACCGTTTATATCATTTTTATCATATTTTCTAAGATCACCGTGCCAGTATCCACCAAGAAATTCAAATACTATTTTCTTTCTGGGTTTACATCCATCTACTATAATATATGTATAATCATCGAAATTAATTTTATATTGTCGAAATTTTTTAGGAATACCAATTTCATTGAGCCAGTTTGTTTCCTTTTTAGAAATTGAATTATTTGCGCAATACGGACAACCCCTGCCAAAAATATGTTTGGCAGGGACTTGCAAAAATTGGTCGTGTTTAGGACATTTTATGATAACTTTTTCTCGACTAGATTTGTAAACTACTAAACTATAGTTATAAAAATCGCCATGTACTTCTTTTGCATCTTTAATAAATTCCGATGTTGTCTTTAAACTCGCGCATTTTTTACAACCCTGTCCACACAAATGTTTGGCCGCCGATTGTAACCATGGTCCGTGGTTAAGACATTTAATATAAACCTTGGACTTTATGTTTTTATAGACGACTAAACTATAATCATATTTTAATCCGTGCTTTTTTTGAGCTTTCTTTATAAACCAATCCGTTGTTTTTTGCTGTAACTTTGAACTGTTATCCCAGCCGCACTTAATGCAACCTTTACCTTGTAGATGATTTCCTACGGATTGCAGGAATTCTTCGTTATGAACTGGACAGATTATACGAACATTTTCACTTCGACTAATGTACTCCACTAAACTGTAATCATAAAAATTATTATGAACTTTATTGGCTTCTTTTATGAATTGTTCTGTGGTTTTTCTTCGAATAAATCCAGCATTATTATGACCGCAGGTTGGACATCCCTGTCCTTGAATGTGATTTCCTGGAGATTGCATAAATTCATTGTGCAATGGACATTTGATGCAAACTTTGGTTAAACTATTTACATAATTTACTAACGTATAATCATAAAAATCATTATGTACTACATTTGCTTTTTTAATAAAAAGCTCTATGAAAGATTTAGCCATTGAACCAACCTTTCATCTTCAATTTAATCTTTAATTCCGAATCTAGCGTAGACGCTAAAATTTGTTGGAGTGCTGGTAGACGACCATATTTTGTAACGGCATCTGCAACATCCTTTATTCCATCGTCCCAATTAGGAAATGAAACAGAATATCCTAATTTCATAGCTTGTTCAACCAAGGTTTTCCCACTCGCATCTCTGTCTGGAACAATAATAATTTGTTTATCATCCGAGACAGTTTTCAACGTGGAAATTTGACCGTCTGTGAGATATTGCTTCATAACAGCCACGCCAGAAATACTGATCGCATCAAATAAACCTTCGCATATAATAACAAATTTTCTATTCGGAAGATATAATTTATCTTGACCAAACAAATAAGAATTGTTTATAACTTGTGCCAAATACTTAGGTTGTGTATTATCAATCGCCCTCGCTGAATATCCATTCAACCAACCGTTATCGGACAAGAACGGCACGATAACACGATTACTCATCTTTGGCGACCAATAGTATTCATGCCATTTTATCAAATTGGGATTTCTTTCTTGTATATAGCTAAGAACTTTTAGAAAATCTTCTGGCGGATCGTTAACCCATTCTGAAAATAATTTAGAACCGTCTGGTAAAATTATTTTTTTATTTTCAGACGGTATAATATTATTACTTATCGCGCCGCTATTTTTTAATTTCAAACAATGAAAATTTATTTTTTTAATTTCATCGGGAGTTGCACCAAGATATGAAAGAAGTTTTTTAGCATCTTTCGATAATACTCTGCCCGCTCCCCAACTGGCCTTAAAACTGCAGTTGAAACACGAGTAGGAAATAGAGTCACTAGAAACTTTATAACCGCCTCTCATGCGTTTATCCGGTTTGTGTCCGGCATGATGACAGCAAACGGCGTTCACTGTTGTCCAACCAGCAGGCGTGTGTTTACGTTTCGCCGGCATACGATTTATGAATTGGGAAATAATATCCATAGACGAATATTACAGTATTTTGTGTAGTTTTTACAAATTTAAATTATGGAGAAGGCTTATCTAAATTTCCCTGACGCCGCAAATTTAACGTGCCGCGATATAAAACCTTATCCACTGTTCCTTCGTTTAGAGGATCCGCTTTATACCTAAATCTTACCCACATTAATGCACCGGTCATTTGAAATGACTCGATACCACAAAACTGGTAAAAGGGCCAGTTTCCATATTGTTCGGATATGAGGACAGGAAACCAGTCAGTTGATGATGGAATATCTGCAAGGCTACCGTCGATATAGAATGTGCCCGTAAAGTTATCACAATATATAGCACAGGTCATTTGTCCGTCCGAATAGTTCATCTGTCCATCGCCCGGATGATATGAAGACACTTGATAATGCTGATTATTAATAACTGTGTCATTGAAATCATCGACTAGGATACTTGGCGCAAATTCGGGCAAGGCTTTATCGAGAACTTCACAGTCGCCGTTTGCCCCACCGTTGTGATCTAGATATAAAAATGTTTCGACTTGATTGGTATCAATTGTGCTAATCGAAAAGCTATAATTTCCCGGATGTAAATTGACCAAATCAAATGGAACGAACGTGAATGATAAACGACCATTTGCCGCGTCAACTGATTCGGCTATTTTTCGTGCGCTAAGTTCACCAGTTAAACGGTTAATCACATTGATATAAAAATCTTGACCCGTCACAGCAAGAAGTTTTCGGGTAATACTACGAACCTCAAGCAGAACTACCTGGGTAGAATTTTTGTACAGTTTAATTTTATTGTCGAACATTGTGTAATTCCGTTTGTTGCTGGTGGTATTGGTAATATCCGGGTAGACTCCGGCGATAATTTGGTTATATGCCCACGCTGTTATTACCTTGCTCATTTTTTACCCTAATTATTTATCGAAAATCAAATCATGATGAAATCCATATATCTATTTATTTTTAATGGATTTTTACGATCTAAATAGCTTTACAATGACATCAGATAACGAATATACCGATATCACGACCAAATATCCCTTCCTCACGGTGGGTATGTATGCTGGTACGGAATATATCGGAATCGTGCAAAATTCGTCTAAATCAATCGTGTCGATGTACTGTTTGAATAATCTTACCGATGATAAATTGCGAGCGTTATTTCTAGTTCTCGGCGATGAATATTGGTGGGGTAGTAATCGAACGGTTTCTATTAATTTGTTCTTGAAGCCGGACTTCGATATTTTCAATCCATATCTAAAACATTTCAACGCAAAAGAGTTTGTAGTATTACATGGACCTGTTGTGAGTATGTCTAATTTGGTTAAAAAAAGGATCAAGAAGAAAAGGATCGAATTGATCCGAGATCCAAATAAATAATAATGTAGTTCGCGTGTCGCTAAACACCAACTACCACTAACCCTAGTTCGGCAAAGAACATACTCTAGAAACTAAACAACAATGGTCAAAAAATAGAAGTGGAGCAGGAAATGCCATGTTCGGCAGAGAACACAAATCCACATCAAAACAACTAATATCAGCCAAGAAAATAAAAACATATCAAATAACAACGTCAGATGGGACTATCATTATTTTAACGGGCCTAAATGCATGTGCCGAATATTTTGGTTTAAATTCAAAACAGGCTTTCCTGTATCAATGTAGTTCTGGAAAATTTAAATTAGAAAAGCTTAATTAATTCGGCAGTGTATCCGTCTTTTCAAAATAATTTAATAGAGCAACGATATTAAGTGAATAGGCTACTGCGTGGGATCTCTTAAATCTATACGCCGAATGTTCTCGAATTTTATTCAATACATCGACTAAATCCTCTACACTTCTCGGATTCATTTCTTGAACTAAATCATAATGATCGTGAATTTGTGGTAGTGCAGCTACTATTTCTTTAATCTTTAACAAATCCCAGTTTGGTTCTTTAGAAATTAATTCTTCGATTTCTTCGTTGCTAGAAAAATAATTTAGTGTGCTGAGATTTAGAAAATCGATTTTTGTAAATTCACTTTCATCATAAAATACTTCTGCTAGACCAGTTAATGGATCAATCGCAATATCCTGTACATATACACCGGTCTTATGTTTATCACCGGATGATAATTTTGCTGGAATATGTGAGATTAATCTAAGAATAGAATTTCTATCCGCTAGGTCTAAATCTATATCCCCTATGGTTATTGGAGTTTTTATCATTTTTAAAATACTATCACATTTAATCAATAAATACTAGTGGTAATTTTGTTATATCACTAACAAAAAACCCAGCTATGGAGGGCCAGGCTGTCCCACGCAATATTTATATGGAGAATTCATGAACTACGATAACATATACGATCATCTTATTACAAGAGCATTTGCGAGGCAACTTTGGTGTCCATTCCAGGGATATAAAGAGAAGCATCATATTTTACCCGAATGCTTATTCCCAGAATTTAAAGATTTGAAGAAACACCCAGAAAATTGTGCGATATTAACTCCAGAAGAACATTATCTCGCGCACCAATTGCTTGTAAAAATGAGCCGATATAAAAATCACGCAAATTATAAGGGATTAGTTTATGGCGCACATAAAATGTGCTCAAATTCTACGACGCAAAAAAGAAATAACAAACTTTATGGATGGATTAAGAGAAAATTTTCTATAGTTAATACCGGCTGGAAGCACACAGAAGAAGCTCTTGATGCCATGTCGATTAATAGAAAGATAGAAATAGAAAATAGTAAAAAATTATGCCCACACTGTAGAAAAGTTGTTGGAACAGGAAATTTTAATAGATGGCATGGCGATAATTGTGAGAAAAATAGATCATGGGAGGCACAATTTGGCAAAGAAAAAGCACAGCTAAAGAAGAAAAATATCTCAGATACAAATACCGGAGAAAATAATCCAAATTGTGATAAAACATTATATATTTGGTATCATATAGATGGAACTATAGTAGAATGTACTAGTTATGAACTTGAGAATAGATATAAATTAGGATATATGGCATCAAGAAGACTTTTGTCCGGTGATATTAAACGGCACAAAGGTTGGGCAATAACCCTCGAATTATTAAAATATAGATATTGTTCTGGAAAAAACAATTCGAATTATGATAACACAATATATCATTGGATTAATAAAGATGGCAGAGAAGAATATCTAACGCGCCATAATTTGTGTGAACAATATAAATTATCGCTAGACTGCATAGGAAAGATTATAAGAAATGAACAAAAATATCATAAGGGATGGACAGTTAGAATCGTTCATTGAAAAAGCTCATTGAATCTTGAAGTTGCGCGATTTCAGCTTGCATAGAAGTGAACTTGCTATTCAAAAAAGAAATTTGGCTAGATTGAATTTTTATAATTTCTTGCTGCCGTGCCAATTTCTTTTCTAATTCACGCACATATAATTCAGATGATGCCATCAATTTGTTGCCTTTATCATCGTGCAATTCTATCGTATCTTTGCTATGTCTTTTTATGTGTGATCTTGCATGTGCCATCGCCGCCTGTTTTTTAGCTAAGTTTTCTGCGGCATTTGGATCGTCGGCATACATATCGACAAGCCATGTTTCATCTTCTGGGACATCATTTATATCACTCACAGCATCTCCTTCTTCAATGTCTTTTTAATTTCTTCGCAAATGTTCTTATGT
>Ga0265322_10000320_pt1 | contig 20154 bp, 22 predicted proteins | sample 41222metaG_FD_193584 | JGI IMG/M metagenome (GOLD analysis project Ga0265322, IMG submission 193584) | Rhizosphere microbial communities from Carex aquatilis grown in University of Washington, Seatle, WA, United States - 4-12-22 metaG | ecosystem: Host-associated > Plants > Roots > Rhizosphere...
CTCTAACAGCATAATTTTTACCACCATCAGTATCATTACAGAAAAGCGTATTACATACACCATTAACACATCCATTAGGACAAGTATGTATTTCTACATTATTCTTGTTATTAGAATCACAATAATTCTCTGCTAAAGTGTTTGCATTTGTACAATTATCTGTAGAAGTTCCATAACCCATAGAATTTCCAAAAGTAGTAGTACCTCTAACAGCATAATTTTTACCACCATCAGTATCATTACAGAAAAGCGTATTACATACACCATTAACACATCCATTAGGACAAGTATGTATTTCTACATTATTCTTGTTATTAGAATCACAATAATTTTCTGCTAATGTGGTATTACTTGTACAATTATCTGTAGAAGTTCCGTATCCCATAGAATTTCCAAAAGTCGTAGTACCCTTAAAATCATAATTTTTGCCGCCATCAGAATCAGTACAAAAAAGTTTAGTAGCATTTGCAGGCGTTGTTACAGAAGGTGCAGGCAAACACGCTCCATCTACACAATAACCAGTAGTACATTTTTGTCCTACTGAAGAGACAGTAATTCCTGAACAAGTAAATTCTACAACACCAACATCTGATGTTTTTGGTCCCATTTGAGTACAATAATCTTTGAGAATCGATGTTGTACCACATACAGTATATCTTACAGAACCATTTGGTATATTAGTATTATTACCGTCGCTATCATAACAAGAATTCTCAAGCTGTGCACATGTTGGACCTGTTGCAAGTCCAGCTGAATCTGCATTAGAATCTGCATTCGCAGTTACTGGCGTTGTAACAGCTACTTCATGTGTCGTTCCATTATGCGATGCCAAAAATACCATTGCTACGACGGCTATTATACCGACTATAGCCACAATATAAAGATTAGATTTTTCTTCCATTTTTACAACCTCACGCTTATAAAAAATTACAAGATTAGATTAATAATAACCTATAGAGTATCCTTGAAGAAACTTATATATAAACATTTCTGTTAAGGACTATCCTGTGTTCTCAATAAACTTTATATATCCATTACCCGTGATGTAAGTCATGGTTGAACAAGATATATCGATGCAGGGGCAACAACAGAATCCTATTGAACAAAGAGTTGCTGAAGCACAAGAACCAACACAGGAACAAAATCCCAATGAAGGTCAAAATGAATATCAACAAGTAGCAGGCATGATATCTGACATGGATAGAAGACTAAGAATTCTCGAGGAACGTTATGGAAATTTGAGAAAAAAAGTTCAATTAACAGATCAAAATTTAATAGATTCAGAAAAGACATTCAGCAAAGAATTAAGAGGCTTTGGCGACGAAGTTATGGATCTAAAACGTAATGTTTCTGATTTTGATGAGAAGATAGTAATATTTGGTGGAGAGATGGATAGTACAGCACAAAAAACAGATTTAAAAATTATAGAAAAATATCTTGCAATGTGGGATCCTGGAATGTTTGTAACACGTAAAGAATTGCGGGAATATTTGAAGAATAAAAAAATCACACTTCTAGAAGATTCGAAAGATAAAAACTCAGATGAAGATGACGAAGATAAATAATTCAACATATTCTAACATCTATTTGAACATAAACATAGAATAACACCTAATCATCTAATGCATTTATTTCAAATCGGTATATACTATTGAGTTCTTAACTTTTTGTGCAAGTTTTGCAGGACAATCAAGTATAGGAATACGTTCATTATTAAATTTCTCGTAAGCTTCACGTTTAGATTCACCGATAAATAATAATATAATTAATTTTGCTTTATGTATCAATTCTACACTTGAAGTTATTCTATTGGATGGAGGTTTTGGGCTATCATCTAAAAATATATATTCTCTTCCTGAATGTTTCATGGCTTTATGATCCGGATATAATGCTGCAATATGTCCATCTTCTCCAGAAGATACTAAAACAATATCAAATTCTGAACCATATTTTTCTAAAATACTCATATATTTTTTCGCACCATAATCTGAACTATCGTCAATTTTTAGTGGATGCAAATTTTCTAGAGGTAAAAATCCTTTTTTTACTAGCGTTCCTGCAAATGATTCCCATATAAGTTTGAAATTACTTTCAGCATCAGTTATTGGAACAGCTCTCTCGTCAACAAGAAATATATGAATCTTACGCCAGATTGGATCCTCAATCTTTTTTAATTCTGAATATATACCATTAACACTTCTGCCTCCAGGTAAAGCAAGCGTTACAAAATCATTAATCGTATTTTTGTCAGTCTTACTGGTCTTATTTTTATTTTCTAAAATCTTTTTAGCGCCATCTATGATAGCCTTTGCCGCAAGTCTTGATATTTCTTTCAAATCTTCTTGTATAACAATCATTTTATGGCAAAAACTCTTGATTAATTTATATATTTTTGTAATATTTCATATATATATTATATATAATTTAATATATGGTTTAGTATACATTATGGTTTATTATACGTCTTTAACTGCATTCTAACTTTTTAATTTTCCAACTTCTTCATTTCTTAATGATACACAAACTTTAAAAGAGACCTCTCTTTCCATCATACAATGTTAGAATACGTAATACTCGGAAACACAGTAAAAAATTATTTTTTAGCTATTATTGTAATGGCATTATTTGTAGGTTTGGGACAATTATTTTCAGCAACAATTGTTAAAATTCTAAAAAAATTAACAGAAAAGACTGAGACTATAGTTGATGATCTTCTTGTAGAAGTTCTTGAAAAACCAGCAGTATTCGCACTATTTATTGTAGGATTTAGTCTTATGGATAAATTCATCACATTCGGTGTACGCGGGAATCAGATTTTCAACCACGTTACAACTATATTAATTGTAATAGATATAATTTGGGCAATCAATAAAGTAATAGATGTACTTGTAGAACATTATCTTGCACCATTGACTGCAAAAACACAATCTAAACTCGACGATCATTTATTACCATTTGTAAGAAAATTCCTAAAAATAATTGTTATTGTAATTGGAATAATCTTTATAATTAAAAATATGGGCTACGATGTTACATCATTAATAGCAGGTCTTGGAATTGGAGGTTTAGCATTTGCACTTGCCGCACAGCCATTGCTATCAAATTTATTCGGAGGATTATCTATAATTGCAGATAAACCATTCCAGGTAGGCGATAGAGTACGTATAGATAATAAATTTGAAGGTACAATAAAAGAAATAGGAATGAGATCTACAGTCATCAAGACATATAATGACACACTGATTCATATCCCAAACAATGTTATTGCAACAACTGCAGTAGAAAATTTAAGTATAGGCAACGATAAATCAGTAAGATTCACATTCAATATAGGTCTAGAATATAATACTTCGAATGAGAAAATTGAAGAGGCTATAGAAATAATAAAAGGTATATACGCTGCAAATAAAAATGTCGTCCAAGGACCAGATTCTGCACCATATGCAGCATTAACAGAATTCAAAGATTTTTCGATAAACATCGCTGGAGGATACACAATAGTATCAACTGATGTTATAGGTTCGACTAGAACTGCAATCAATCTTGAAATCAAAAAGAAATTTGAGAAGGCGCACATACATTTCGCATATCCAACTCAGACTGTACATTTGAAGAAAGAGAAGGAATAAAAAGTATTCTAATTTATTTTTTAATCTCTTAATTTCATTTCTATATTCAAAAAAAATTAGTTGAAGATTGAAACCGATATCAACCTATATACTTAAACCATTCTAAACTCCACTCTACAATAATAACAAACCTTTATATATTATGGAAGGGGATTTCTACTAATTGATGATTAAGAGCTCGGGGAAAAGAGGTGAGCATACAATTGTATGATATTTTTCTTCCGGGTCTAATTATTATAATGTGTTTTAAAAAAGGTGGTTTATATGGATAAGGCAAACATGTTTATTCTTTGGTATGATCAATTAGGCAATGATGATGTTGCATATGTAGGCGGGAAAAATGCATCTCTTGGAGAGATGTACAGTAATTTGACTCCTAAAGGAATTAGAATTCCAAATGGATTCGCAATAACATCACATGCATACAGATATTTCCTCGAGAAAGCAGGAATAAAAGATCAAATAAAACATATTCTACATGATGTTGATACTACAGATATGAAAAATTTATCTGAAAGAGGATTAAAAGTTAGAGAAACAATAATCAAAGCAGAATTCCCAGAAGATTTGAAAAAAGCAATACTTGCATCATATAGAGATTTATGTGGAGCATATCATAAAGACAGAAGCGACGTCGATGTTGCAGTAAGAAGTTCAGCAACTGCTGAAGATTTGCCTGATGCATCATTTGCAGGACAACAAGAAACTTACTTAAATATTAGAGGAGATTTACAAATTTTAGAATCTGTAAAAAAATGTATTGCGTCATTATTTACAAATAGAGCAATTTCATATCGTGTTGATAAAAAATTCGATCACTTCAGTATTGCATTAAGCGTTGGAATTCAGAAAATGGTGCGTTCTGATATGGCATGTTCTGGAGTAATGTTTAGTATTGATACAGAATCAGGATTTAAAGAAGTAGTATATGTTACAGGATCTTGGGGTCTTGGAGAGAATATAGTTCAAGGAGCAGTAAATCCAGATGAATTTTATGTATTCAAGCCAACATTAAAACAAGGATTCAAACCAATAATTAGTCAGAAGCTTGGAAGTAAAGAATTAAAGATGGTCTACACTCACGACGGAAGTAAGAGTAGTACTAAAAATATTCATACAGCTCCAGCCGATAGAGAAAGATTCTGTTTAACAAATGATGAAGTATTAACACTTGCAAAATGGGCTTGTGCTATTGAAGACCATTATTCACTGAAAGCCGGACACTTCAAACCTATGGATATGGAATGGGCAAAAGATGGTCAATCAAATGAATTATATATTGTACAAGCAAGACCTGAAACTGTAATGAGTCAAAAAAATAAAAATGTTCTAGAAACATACGTCTTAAAACAAAAAGGAACTGTTGTAATCAAAGGAAAATCAGTTGGATCAAAAATAGGATCTGGTGAAGCAAATGTAATTAAGAATGTTCACGATATTGGACAATTCAAGAAAGGACAAGTTCTAGTAACAGATATGACTGATCCAGATTGGGAACCAATCATGAAGATAGCATCAGCAATTGTAACAAATCGTGGTGGAAGAACATGCCATGCAGCAATAATTTCAAGAGAACTCGGGATTCCCTGTGTTGTTGGAAGTGTTGAAGCCACTGAAAAAATAAAGAATGGACAACATGTAACAGTATCATGCGCTGAAGGAGATGAAGGATTTGTATACGATGGAGACTTATCATTCGAGATTCAAAAAGTAGATTTACAAAATATAGCAAGAACTAAAACTAAAATAATGATGAATTGCGGAAATCCAGAGGAAGTATTTGAATTAAGTTTCATTCCAAATGATGGCGTTGGTTTAGCAAGAGAAGAATTTATTGTAACATCATACATTAAGGCGCACCCATTAGCGTTATTGCATTACAAGGATTTGACGCCAACTGAACAAAAACAGATTGATGAAATTAGTGTAGGTTATCCTGATAAAGTACAATTTTTCATCGACAAATTAGCTCAAGGAGCGTCAATGATTGCAGCAGCATTTTATCCAAAGGATGTAATCCTACGATTTTCTGATTTCAAGACGAATGAATATGCTGGATTAATTGGAGGATCTAGATACGAACCTAAAGAAGATAATCCAATGATTGGATGGCGTGGCGCATCAAGATATTACATGGCAGGATATAAAGACGGATTCGCACTTGAATGTAAAGCAATGTTAAAAGTTCGAAATGAATTCGGATTAACAAATTTGAAATTAATGATTCCATTCTGTAGAACTGTTAAAGAAGGAAAACAAGTACTTGCAGAAATGGAGAAGAATGGACTTAAGAGAGGAGAGAACGGTCTTGAAGTTTATGTCATGTGCGAGATTCCAGCAAACGTAATATTATCAGATCAATTTGCAGAAATATTTGATGGATTTTCAATCGGATCAAACGATTTGACTCAATTAACACTTGGACTTGATAGGGATTCGGAAATAGTCGCTCCAATCTATGATGAGAGAAATGATGCAGTAAAACGTCTGATTAAGAAAGTAATTGCAGACTGTAAAACATATCATAGAAAAATTGGAATATGTGGACAGGCGCCATCGGATTATCCAGAATTTGCGCAATTCCTTGTTGAATGCGGAATCGATTCAATATCCTTGAATCCAGATACCGTAATCAAGACGACACTTGCAATAAAATCTCAAGAAGATAAACTCCACATTCAGTAAAATAAATTTTTTTCATTATTTTTTATTTCTTATAATTACTTTTTATATTTATATAATTTTGAGTGTAAATTATTTTTAATATCATAAATCCAAGTATCTTATTTCTAAAAGTTGTTTTTCCTTAATATAATAATATTGACCTTGACTCAGAATCAAATCAGATTCAGGTATCATTATCTTGTTTATTTTAATCCAATATTCTGTACTAGAAGTATCATATTTTTTAGTTAGAACATCAAGTGCTTTCTTTTTTACTACCTCTGCAGTTTCTTCTTTTGTATACACTCCATGATGCTCTGTCCAATGATCATATTCTTCCCAGCAACCAATAGCAGGAGAATCATGCGCTATATGATAACCTGATTCTATAACCTCATACAAATTTACCATTACAATTCTTTCTAAATTCAAATCCAACATAATAATCACTCTTTCAAATTACCCTCAAGCCATTTCCAATTTCCTTCAGTCTTATCTTTCTTCGTAACATATTCCATTGTCGCAACTAATTTTAATTTCTCTTCCAATTCAGATATCGAATTGAAATTTTCTGTGTGTAAATCACAAATATTCTCGTATCGTTTTATTTGCGGATCACTTTTGAAAAGACTAGGCCATACTCTCTCCTCTTTAAGAATAGTGTACAAGTTGCTTGCTTGACGCCTGCGCCCCATTATCGATAGAGTATAATATATTTTATCTCCTCCTCCAGAATGGATTTCTTGTTCAAGAATACAATTTAATACGTGATAATATCCGCTTTTAAGAGAAGCACTTATTTTCTTGCCTTGTTCTATCGCCGCTTCCTCTATGTTATTTAATGTGTGTTTAAGGTCGCGATCAAATGGTCCACGATATTCTAGATAATCAGTCTTATGACTTGGCATTAATGCATGAAGAAAATATTTCATGACATAAATATCTTTTTCCCTCAGATTAGTATCTGATTCTGGATCGTAAGATTTTATATCTGAATTATTTTTCATAGTAACAAGTATTCCAGCAACATTTATATACTATTCCTACACTCTAACTCTATGTTAGGGTGTATTTATGGACTTTAAAAATCTTGGACTTAATTATTATGAAGATAAAGCGATGAACGCTATTATTAGAGATAGAATCAGTATAAAGAAGCTCTCTAAAGTTAGCAATATTCCTCCAGGTAAAGTCTATAGTGTGATTAAATCACTCCAGAATAAAGGTTTAATATCTGTATCTGATTCGCGTCCAAAATATGTCTATGTTGATAACGCATCAAAAATCATTGAGCGGTTAATCAAAGAAAAACAATCCGAAGATGAGAAGAGATATAACAAATTATTGCAGGAATCTGCATCAATTTCTAAAAGTAGAATTGAATCTAACACTTTGATAGATATTGGATATACGCAGGAAGATAATGTACGTATACAATCAAGAGTATTTGAAGAAGCAGAACATGAAGTGTGCCAGTTATTCAACAATACCCATAGACCATCAAATAACCGTAAGAGTAAGACTTTATGGGAAGAACAGATAATAGATGCGACAAAAAGAGGGGTAATATTCAAGTGCATATATCCTGAAAACATCGAACTACCTTCGAGTCTTAAAAAATTATCAAATTCTTCAAATAAATCTTTTAATGTCAGACGTAAAAATATACAAAATTACAGAATAGACATCGTAGATAACAAAAATATATTAATAAAATTTACATACGAAGATCCGTTAATATTTGGTGGAATAATATATCTGAAGGATGCAAAACTAGCAAGTACTCTCAGAAAAATGTTTGATGACATGTGGATGAAGGCAAAATAGTGGGCTATCAATTATAATTAGAGTATCAACCACAGGTTCTAATAGAAAGGTTTAAATATCAGAAATAAATCTCGATGACTAATAGACTACGTTTTAGTAGTTAAGACATTTGGAGGAGATATTATGCATTTAGAAAAATTAGATTATGCAACAATAAGAAGTGAACGAGAAAGTTACAAAAAAAATCATGGAGATAGCAAGCATTTCGACGAAGAATTTATCTCACATTTAGAATCAAAATATAATATGAGATTCATCGGCGCAAAACAATGCCTAAATAATGTTAATTTAAGAGCATACCAACAAAATGGAAAAATAATAAAAACCATAACAATACCCGTTACAAATTATATGAATCACGAGACGACAGCAAGATTGGTTAAAAGTGTAGGAACACATGTATCAAAATTAGCAAGACAGAATCCTAAAGAAATATCAGATACATTAACAAAGGCTGCACGAAGTCAAATATGCAATCCAAACGAAGTATATATAGACGTTGCAAATCTTAATAGATCTGTGTTAAAAGAATATGTTTTAGATTAAGAACATATTTTTTATTTTATTTCTTTTTCATTTTATCTAATTCAGACAACAATTCAATCGCTAAATTTAAAAGTAAATTACCGATTCTTTACTAAAATTATAAAAAATTATTTTACAAAAGCAACAAGGTGAAACAATGGGCGTAGAATATGGAGAATTCAAAGGACACAAGATGATTATATTAAAGAAAGATGATCAAGATCAATTTCCATTCCAGTTTGGAAAGGCAAAAGCAAAATTAATCGTCGAACATTACAAGGCAATAGAAAAGTTTGCGCAAGAAGAGTAAGCAGACATAATTTTATTTAATTATTTTTTCTTATAATTTTCCACTAACTATTTAAACCGTTATTTTTCTTTAGTAAGATATGCAGAAAATCGAAGATATAAACAAGTTAAAAGATATATGCCGAGATGTACGTACAGATATAATAACGATGATATATCACGCGGGATCTGGTCATCCAGGCGGTTCTTTATCGGCAACAGAATTGATGGTTGCACTATTCTTTAATATCATGAATCATAATCCACAAAATCCAGAAGATAAGAACAGGGACAGATTCATATTAAGTAAGGGTCATGCTTCACCAGCATATTATAGTGTGCTTGCCAGAGCAGGATATTTTGATGTGTCTGAACTTGAGAACTTTCGTAAATTAAATTCTAGATTGCAAGGTCATCCTGATAAAAGTAAATTTCCAATGCTAGAAACTACAGGCGGAGGTCTTGGTCAAGGATTGAGTATTGCAGCAGGAAAAACATTCGCTTTGAAACTTGATAATATTCAATCCAAAATATATTGTATGCTTGGTGATGGTGAACTTGATGAAGGACAAATATGGGAATCCTTAGCAACAATTCACAAATATAATCTTCATAATCTAATAATAATTGTCGACCATAATAAAATACAACTTGATGGAACAAATGTTGAAATAAAAAATCTTGAACCGTTAGACCAAAAGTTCAAGGCATTTGGATATGATGTTTTAGAAGTTGATGGAAATGATATTAATGAAGTAATAAACACATTTGAATATGCTAAAACATTAAGCAATGATAAAAAGAATGTTTTGATAATCGCAAATACTATTAAAGGTAAAGGAATAAGTTTTATGGAGAATAATGTCGAATGGCATGGCAAAGCTCCAAATAAAGAACAATATGAAAAAGCTATAAAAGAATTGGAGCAATAGAGATAACATGAAAGAAATTATAACTAAACAAAAAGGATTTGAGCAATCTAAATCTACAAAAAACAAGTCTATAATTAGACGACTTGGAGAATGGTCATTAAATCATTTCTTTAAAACATTCATAATACTACTTATAATAAATATATTTTTCTTCATGTCAAGAAATAAGATTCCATTAATAGCAAGTGTAATAGCATTTTTATTATTAACTATATACATAATCATATTTTTAGCCAAACGTATACATACAAATATAACTAAACTTTTACATCATGAACTAAAATTTAATCAGATACTTATAGCATATCTCACATCAGTAGTATTTATAATATTATTATTTAGTATGCTATATTTAGGAGTTACAGTTGCAGGAACTGGATATCTAAAATATGGCTCATGCGTAGGCGAAGAAAAAGTCACACGTGCAACAATAGCTAATGATCCTCTAAGAGTAGATGAAGTATTAAACTATCCTTATTTTAGCGCCATGACATTTTTTACAGTCGGATATGGAGATATATGCCCAATGGGTATGAGTAAACTTGTAGCAATGTTAGATGCATTAATAGGAAACGCATTCACTGTACTGATACTTGCTATTGCAATAACAAATTATTCGACAAATAAGAACGAAGATAAGAAAAAATAATTTCAAATCAATCCGAACAAAAAAAACAGGAATGATAGGGACAATAAAATGGTACACATAAAAATTGGAATAATAGGGGGATCAGGACTTGATAACCCAAATATATTAGAGCAATCTTACGACATTGACGTAGATACACCTTATGGAAAACCTAGTAGCAAATTAAAGAATGGAAAGATACAGGGAGTTGATGTAGTATTAGTAGCAAGACATGGACGTGAACATACAATTCCTCCAACACATGTTAATTATCGTGCAAATATTTATGCATTAAAAGATGCTGGATGTACACACATAATAGCTACAACTGCAGTTGGTAGTTTAAAAGAAGAAATTGGAAGAGGAGATATTGTAATAATAGATCAATTCATCGACTTTACGAGACGAAGAGAAGTATCATTCTTTGATGCATTTGAACCTCACACTCCTAAACATACACCAATGGCAGATCCATTCAATAAAAATTTAAGAAAACTACTTAATGATGGATGTTCTGAATTAGGAATAAAACATCACACAACTGGAACTGTTGTCACAATCGAAGGTTCAAGATTCTCGACCCGGGCTGAGAGTCGAATGTTTATTAGATGGGGCGCAGATATAATTAATATGTCAATCGCTCCAGAAGCAATACTTGCAAACGAATTAGAAATTCCATATGCTGCAATTGCAATGTCAACTGATTATGATTGTTGGAAAGAAGATGAAGCGCCAGTAACATGGGAAGCAATACTCAAAATATTTGACGAGAATGTAGGCAAAGTTACAAAATTATTAATAAATATAATACCGAAGATAAAACACGATTAATTGAGGAGTTCATGAAAATAGTATTAGCATCACAATCAGCGAGAAGAAAAGCATTGCTAGAAGAAGCTGGATTACAAGTAATCGTAGATCCAAGCAATGCAGATGAACGTTCAATTAAAGATACAGACTTAAAGAAATTAGTGCTAAAAATCTCTGAATTAAAAGCAAAGACTGTAGCGAAAAGACATAAAGACAGCATAATAATTGCTGCAGACACAATGGTATTTTTTAATAATAAAGAGATGGGCCAACCAAAAGATAGAGATGATGCACGAGAAATGATAAAAGCGCTCAATGGAAAAACACATGAAGTAGGAACAGGAATAACAATTATCAATACTGCTACTGGAAAAATATTGCAAGATTTAGAATTGTCTAAAGTAACATTAAATAATATGAGCGATGCAAAAATTTGGGAATATCTAGATACAGACCAATATATTGGAAAAGCTGGAGCATATAATATTAGAGATAAAGAATTTAAGGCATTCATAAAAAGTTATGAAGGAAGTTATGAAAATATTGCAGGACTCCCAGTAAAAAAAGTTTTAGAAATGATTGAGAAGATAAGGTGATTATAATGAAAATAATCTTAGCCACAACATCACAATATAGAATAGAAGCGATGACCTATACAAGCATACCTTTCGAAACTCGGGACAGCCAAGTATTTGAATATTTTGAGGGGAGACCAAAAAAACCTCAAGAACTTGTCAAGATGTTATCAAAACTAAAAGCAGAAGCAGTCGCAAAGGATTGCGTGGATTCATTAGTAATAGGATTTGACAGTGTAGCATATTTCCAAAATAAGATTTTAGAGAAGCCAAAATCATATAATGAAGCATTCGAGAGATTACAGGCATTTTCAGGTAAGAGTCATGAATATTATACTGGAATAAGTGTAATAAATACGAATACAGGTAAAATATATCAAGAATGCGTCAAGAGTAGAATTAAATTCAGAATTATAACAGATTCAGAAATAAAAAAATATTTGGATTCTGATCCGAACTATAATAGACACGCGTTCGGATATAATCCTTCTAAAAATTTTAGTGCAACTTTCATTAAAGAAATTCATGGAAGTCCATTTAATATTATGCGAGGCATACCATTATCAAGAGTAGTAGAAATACTACATAAGATGAATAAGTGAAATAACGCAAAAATAAAGGTGATTATAATGAATGAACGAGTAAAATCAAAAATAAGAACAGTTCCAAATTGGCCAAAGCCAGGAATAATGTTTAGAGATATCACAACATTATTGCAAGATGCACCAACATTTAATCATACTATAGAATTATTGCTTGAAAGATATAAAGATAAACAAATTGATGTCGTTGCAGGCATTGAATCTCGAGGATTTATTATCGGATCAATACTCGCACATAGACTTGATAGAGGATTTGTTCCAATAAGAAAAAAAGGAAAACTTCCTTACGAAACTGAATCTGAAGAATATGAATTAGAATATGGAACTGATACAATTGAAATTCATAAAGATGCGGTAGCGAAAGGAAATAAAGTATTATTAGTCGATGACTTGATAGCAACCGCGGGTACCAGTTTGGCTGCCTGTAAATTAATTAATAAAATCGGTGGAGAAGTCGTAGAATGTTGTTTCATTATAGAACTTAGCGACCTTCATGGCCGAGAGAAATTAGAGAAAAAAGGTTACAAAGTATTTTCTCTAGTTCAATTCGAGGGCGAGTAATTTTTTTATTTTCCTTATTTTTGGTTCTATTTCTCTTAATCTATCGATAACGATAAGCGGATAATCCTTATATCCGTTGTCATCTAATATTTTTCTTTTGTATGCATAATAACTCTCTACTGTTTCTCCTTTTGTTCTTCCATAATTTGCTGGAGGATGAAATTCTACAAAAATTTTATTTTGAATAAAAAAATCTACATGGGCTTTATTTATCCTAAAATGTATGTTTTTACCATCTTTAGGTATATCTATAAGATTATGCTGTACAAATATTTCACACACTCTTCGTTCACTATCAGAATCAAATGTACACTCCATAAATTTGAATGGATAATTTCTTCTTCGACTTTCCAAAGCCATCAATGCTAAAGGATACATTGAATGCGCTTTTTTAGACATATTCTTTAATTGCGTAGGATGCTTAGTCATACATTTTATTGCCGCATCTTTTTGATGACTATTGAAAGAATCTTTTAACTTCATAGTTTCGTGAGTTTTTCGCATATTTCTTCTTGAATGTTCAGGGTCTATGTCTTGCAATCTCTTAGCCATCATAGAAAAATATCCAGAATTACCTTTGAGACTCTCTCTATTCAATGCACCGTAAATCGGACCATATTTCTTTCCTAAATTAATACCTAACTCAGGATGTTTTTGTTGTGCGATTTTTCCTGCTTTACTATAAAGCGAGGGATTTTTCTCAATAGCTTTTTTCTGATTGAATTTAGCTCGAATACAATATCTATACCATTTCGCAGAACCTTTAATATATCTTGTACCAAGAGGCAAATTTAATCTTGAAGCGATATCTTCTATTGACAAACCCTCATCCATAAGATGTCCTACTTCCGTTCTTATCCTTACATGTTCTTTGTCTTTATTCATTTTATTTTCTATTAAAAACGTACTTGAGAAATTACAACCAACTTAAATATTTTAGGCGAGAATGTCCAGTGCGACGAGAGAAAAAAATAATCGGAAAAATATATAAATCATGTCTATTATTTGCACTTGTGGAGTTTGAAGGAGAGTAAATTTTATGATCGCTAAAATTTCAACACGTGACGGATATGGAAAGAGACTCGCAGAGTTAGAGAATCCAGATATTGTAGTTCTAACTGCAGACTTAGCGGATTCATGTAGAGTCAAAGCATTTGCTGAAAAATATCCTGCACGGTTTATTCAAGTTGGAATTTCTGAACAAGATATGCTTGGAATTGCAAATGGATTAGGATTAGAAGGTAAAATTCCATTGACGAATACATTTGCTGGATTTGTAATAAGAGCACATGAACAAATTAGATTAATTGCAATTAATAAATCGAATGTAAAAGTTATAGGACACCATTCTGGAATAAGTTTAGGTCCTGACGGTGCAAGTCAAATGTGTGAAGAAGATACTTCATTATTCAGGACGATGCCAAATTTTACAGTCGTTTCTCCATGTGACGCTTTAGAAGCTCAAAAAGCGCTTGATGCTATAATTAAAATTAATGGTCCATGTTATTTGAGATTATCAAGAGAACCAGGTTCAATAATAACTAATGAATATTCAGATTTTAAAATTGGCAAAGCAAATATTTTGAAAGAAGGTCATGATGTATTAATTGTTGCATGTGGACTCTTGGTTCAAGAAGCATTACGTGCAGCAAAAATTCTTGAAGAACAAAAGATTGATGCATGCGTCATGAATATGCACACAATAAAACCACTTGACAAAGAAACTCTTATACGATATGCTCAAAAATGTAAAGCTGTTGTAACATGTGAAGAACATTCTATATATGGAGGTTTAGGAAGTGCTGTATGTGAAGCATTATCCTTATCTAAAATTCCAATAAAAATTCTCGGGATTAGAGATGAATTTGGAGAATCAGGAAGAGCAGATGAATTATTTGTTAAATTCGGATTAACTGCTGAAAATATTGTTGAATATTGTCAAGATGTAATTAAATTCAAAGACAGAACTGATAAAAATATGCCTACAAGAGAAGTTGATGAGATAGTTCATGATATTAATGGAATCAATAAAGCAATTCAGAAAGAAAGTTCTGAACAAGAAAAAATAAGGACTGCAGAATCAAGAACATCATATGATAGAGATCCAAGAAATAGAATTACAAAAATGACTCCAGAACAAAAAGCTCAGATGGATGATGTTCTAAATAAGATGTTTGGTGGAAGAAAGAATAGATAAGTTCTATTATTACTGCAAAAGAGTAATATTTATATATAATATTTTGTTCTCTAAGTTATGCTAAAAATTCAATTCGGTGCAGAAGATATTTCAAACAAATTTCTCGAGATACAAAAACTTAAGAGCAAAACAAAAAAGTTAACAATCATGGCGGCTGGACATGGATTAAGAAGTGATTTAGGTTATGCTTATGGAAATCTTGGTGAGATACTAGTGGATAACTCTTCACACAATCTTAGTCCAACACAAACGTTAGAATTGTTTGGTCCTAATCTTAATTTAACTCAAAAAGCATACGCAGGAAATATTCAAAGCAAATCATTACTGATAATAAATTCTTTTGAAAATTTGACTCACATCTGTCTAAAAGAAGAAGATGCAGAGTTGAAAAAAAATTTGGATAGAAATGCTTCAGACATTACAATATTACTTAATGAGATTATACAATTCTTGCCTCTAACAAATACTCTCTTGAAACATGGAGAATTAGATAAATATCGTCTAGAATTTAGCACAATAGCAGATTTTTGTATAAACAACGCAATATATGTATATAATAGAAAATTCGCACCTAATTTAAGGACAGAAATTTACTCATTCAAAAATGAATTAAGACATTATTGGGCAGAATCATTCCAGAAATCACAGAATAATCACCATTTTGAATTAAGTAAACCTGGAGTTATAGATATAAGAAGTGAAGAAGATTATTTTGAAAATGTTTTCATGCCTCTTTCCAATAATTCGGATCATTATGGTTCAAATCCTGAAAATGATATCTATAATAGACTCAAGTCTGCGAACAATCTTGATGACAAAAGCATCTCTCTATCTTCAAAAATAGATAAAGATAAAAAAATCATAATTTACGAATATGAAGACAACGGTTTTGGCATAAGACCTGAAATAATTGATAAAATATTTGACAAAGGATTCACAACAAACAAAGATGCTACAACAGAGCACGGAATTGGATTATGGGCTGTCAAGAATTTCGTTGAAGAGAATGGTGGTAAGATTTGGTGCGAATCTGAACTTGGAAAATATACTAGATTCATTTTTACAGTACCTTATGATAGAAAAGAAGTAGATGCGTATGTAAAGGATTAAAATAAGTTTATCTCATTCCATTCTTTAGAAGTGTACCATTTATTCTAGGACCAAGTTCTAAAAGTCCTACTTTATGCCAAAGGTCTTGAAGATCAAATGCTCCTTGAGATTCATATCCTATAGTATATATTCCTTTAGAACCTGCTTGAACTCCTCTTACAAATTCGAAATATCCTGAGCGATGCATATATAACTCTTGTACATCTAATATGTCTCTTCTCGTCAAATGTTTTCCGACAACAGACCAAGCATCATTAGCGCCATCACTTTCTAAATATAATTCATTAATAGATCCTTCCGAAAATTTTATTGTATGTTGAGATAATACTCTGTGATTACATACGTCAGGAGTATGCAATGTTTCACAGACTAGTTTGCCTTTACCGTCTGAGACTACAGATCCTACAAATCCATCTCCAGGATTTGTAATTTGCGTGGTAAGTAGATAATTATAATCTTTAACATCACGTAGATTTTCCATAATCCAAGAATATATAGGTCTCGTAGTAATTACATCAAATAATGCATTTTTCTTTAATGTACTGACAGTTGGATCGTAAATGAATAAACATGGACGATTCTCTTGAATAAATTTTTCAACTTCGTGCATTGCATGCAATAACTCTTTAGAATAATACGATTGCCACATGACTGTTTCTAGACCCATATCTTTTATTTCAGAATATTTATCTATAGTTCCCTTTATGTGTGTATCAGTTACACCGTCAACAGTACGTGCACGTTGTGCCCATGTCAACATATTGCCTGCCATAAAAAGATTTTAGAATGGTAATATAAAAACATTTCGATTCATAACTACTTTAAAATAGTCAAAGAAATGAGTCTAAGAGGGACTAAGAAAGCGCAATATTTGTTGTCACTCCTGAGTAACATTTATAAAGGGTTGATGAGTTCTTAGAGTATGAATGATATTCAATTCACAAAAGAGGATATAGTCAATAATCTAGAAGAAATGATTAGAAAGGGTCCCATAGATGGAAAAAAAGCAGTGTCCGAATTAGCTCACGAAATAAAGAATTTTAATGGAGGCATAGAAGGATTTACAGATCTAGTTCTAGAAAATTGTGACGAGTTAAATATCCATCAGAAGGCGCACATAAATAATATAAACAATATTTCAAGAATATTAACATATTCCATATCAAATATTTCGCAGATGGTTACAGACAGAATAAACTTAGGCACTCAAACCCCAAACAGCATAGAACAAACAAAAGACTTAACAGATAAAATAGCGCATGTAGACAACCAAATCTCAACACGCAGCACGAATATACTAAAAGATATTAAAAAACTCAGAGAATATTCTCCATTATTACCTAACATTAAAGGATTAGGAAGAGTGGAAAATGACGCAACACGATATGTAGAGATATTAGATAGACAAATAGACAATCTAATATATTTATACAATCTTCAATTAGCTCCAGATTTTCAAAGAGAAGAATATTATCCGGCAGTGGAAATAAAAAAATATTGCGATTCTTACAAAAATAATGACGGGAAAATTCAAGCAAAAATACATAACGGTAGAAATATAGACGCCACAATCAAAGGAAAAGAAAATAATATTCTAAAAAATGCAATAATTCCATTACACAACAATGTAGAAAAACATGCATATAAAGGTAAAGATATGTACGGAAGAAGTTCAGATCCGGAATTCGAAAAGGAAATAGAGATAGGTTCACATGCAGATCTAGAAAATAAAGTAATAATATATCATGTAACAGATAATGGATTTGGAATATCGCCAAAAGTAAGAGATACACTCCTTACAAAAGAAGGAATTACGAGTAAAGATAACGAAGACGATACCGGCATTGGTCTTTGGGCAGTTAAAACTTTTGTTGAAAGTATGGGCGGAAAATTATGGTTCGAATCAGAATTAGGAAAGAGTACAACGTTCTACTTTACAGTACCGTATGATAGAAAAACCACTAACGATATATACATAACAGAGCCTTGTAAGAATCAACCAAAAAATTAGTTGTCTAATTATTTATCTAAATTTTATATTTTTATAACTTAGGTATCTAAATTCTATCCTAATTTCTTAACTCTTCTTTTATGTCTTTCTTCTCCAGAAAATTTTGTTTCAAAAAATACTGTTGCAATCTTTTCAGCATCTTTTGGTTTAGTATAATCGCCGCTTAATACAAGAACATTTGCATCATTATGTAATCTTGTCAATGCAGCGTCAGACGTGGTATGACATAATCCTGCTCGTATTCCTTTATTTCTATTTGCAGCAATACTCATTCCAATTCCAGTTCCACAAATGAGTATTCCAAAAGATTTTTCTTTGAGAACATATTTTGATAATTTTTTAGCATAATCTGGATAATCTACTTTTTTTTCACAATCGAATGTTCCTAAATCTATAAGTGCAAATTTTTCTTTAAGATGTTCTTTTAGAGCAAACCCTCTATGATCCGATGCAATAAATCCTAGAATGTGATTAACTTTTCCTTTAACTTTATTCAAAACAATCACCCTAACATAATCTAAAGGCACTAATATATAAATTTTAGTAAATAAGAAGAAATATAGTTATAAGAAAGAATAAAATCATAATGAGAGATATTATTAGAAGAGCAGAATAATCAACAAGTGAGTTATAGTCGCTTCTTCTTGTTTTGAACATAATAGAACACAGCTGTAAATACATTAAACAATATTGCACATATTATCCATTTCAATTTCTTCTTTGAATCCCAATGCTTGTGTTTGGTAGAAATATTATGTATTACCCAGAAAGCACATAAAAACATTATAGCCAAGAATAATGCTGGCAAGTGTACTATAATTCCATAATGGATAGCCGTACCGAGTGGAGTTGATCCTTGTATCATTGGAATAATTCTAAATACCATATTAATAAACTTTGTGCTGTATCACTCGCAAGGCGCTGTGCATCTGCCGGAAAATTAATAAATAAACTTTTATTTAATCTAGCATGGTAAGAGTTAGCGGTTCAATATTAGGGTTCTTGTTCGATGCTAAAACTAAAGGACTTTCTGAAGAAGTAATGATAAATAATATCAATAAGGCTTTAGTTGAAAAGAAAAATGAATTTCAAATATTACATCTAGATATCGAGGATGGAAGATTTGTTAATTATAAGAGCTTCACACCTACACAGATTAGAAAAATTAAATCACCACATAAGACTGAAGCGCACTTAATGGTTCTAGATTATGATTTGTTTATCAAAGAATATTTCCACTTAACAGATATGTTCATAATACATAATGAAGTCATCAAAAGTAGTTTCCTAAAAACAATTGAATTTGTGAAAAAAAACAAAAAATTTGTAGGAATAAGTATAAACCCGGAAACATCAGTTGATGATATAAAATATTTAGACAAAATGGATTTAATTCTAGTTATGAGCGTTCATCCTGGACTTCCTGGTCAAAAATTCATAGAACACAGCATTCGTAAGATTAGAAAATTAGATGAATTAAGAAAAAAACATAAATATCATTATGTGATCGAAGTTGATGGCGGAATAGATAATTCTATAGCAAAGACGTGCGAAGATGCTGGCGCAGATATAGTTGTCATGGGCAGTAAGATGTTTAGACAATGAAAATCATTGACAAAATCTACAAAGAATATTTGAAAAATAAAAAATAACTCAGATACTAAACTTCTTAAGAGTAATGCATATCAAATGCACAACTGCGTATAGGCTTGAAATATTCATAAAATATATAAATGATTGTTAGGTGAATGGTCAAAGGGGTGTTTAAGTAACGTAAATCTTGATTGCTTAATAT
>Ga0265322_10000322_pt1 | contig 20031 bp, 24 predicted proteins | sample 41222metaG_FD_193584 | JGI IMG/M metagenome (GOLD analysis project Ga0265322, IMG submission 193584) | Rhizosphere microbial communities from Carex aquatilis grown in University of Washington, Seatle, WA, United States - 4-12-22 metaG | ecosystem: Host-associated > Plants > Roots > Rhizosphere...
ATGTCCAGGATGTGGCGCTTAATATAGAGAAAAAAATATAAATAACATCAATACCTACTCTGACATAAGTGTATATTTACGCATTTGATGCAAATTCAAGGTGATTATTATGGATGAAAACTTATTGATTGTGTGCAGAAACTGTGGACGAAAGATCCTAATGCATAACATGAGACCAGACGATTCTGGAGAGAACATGATATGTGTAGACTGTTACAGAAAGAAGGTTCCGACAAGATCCCTTTCAGAAGAGGCAAGATCGATAGATCAGCCTGCAAGAAAGACTGTTGCAAAATCTGAACCTATGAACAAGTATATATGCACTAGCTGCAGATACAAGTTCTCGAGGAAAGCCTCAAGAGAGGTAGACAAGTGCCCATATTGTGGAAAAAATACGATAATTGTGGACAACCAACTCGGTGCAGACAAGCTTCTAAACGAATCTGTCAACAAGAAGTTCGAGACCTGGTAAAGGATTTCTAGAATTTTTTTATTTTATTCTGTAAAAAGATTTCCTAATTTGATAGAGAATTCTATAATTATTCTTTTTCCTGCCTAGAAATCGATGCCTGTATCCTTTTCCTCTGTTCGATTACCGTCCGATCGTGCATGTATGGGACAAGAACTCTAGGTATCGTAACCGAGCCATCGATGTTCTGATTATTCTCGAGTATTGCGACCATTATCCTTGATGTCGCAAGAGCGGTATCGTTCAACGTATGCAACACTCTTTTATTGCCCTCCCTATCGACGCATCGTATATTCAATTTCCTCGCCTGATACTCTGTGCAGTTTGACAGGGACATTACCTCGCCGTATTCGTTTGTCGTAGGTCTCCATACTTCTACATCTGCACTCCTGTATTTCCAGTCTGCTAAATCCCCTGTGCATATTTCGATTATCCTATACGGTATCTCAAGCGCCTGAAGGATTTTCTCTGAATTATCGAGTAATTCATCATAATATTTTTCTGAGTCTTCAGGCCTGCAGAATATGAATTGCTCGACCTTGTTGAATTGATGCGTCCTCCATAAACCCTTTTCATTTATGCCGTGCGCTCCTATTTCTTTTCTAAAACACATGGAATAAGAGAAATATTTCTTAGGCAATTCTGATTCAGGGATTGTGTCATTGGTATGCATCGCAAGTATTGCCTGCTCTGATGTTCCTATGAGATTCAGATCCTCGTCCTTTATCGAATATACCGATTGCTCTATAGTCGTCTTGTCCATCGACGCAAATATAGCTTTTTCATTCAGCATTAACGGTGGCTCTATATATTCGTAATTTCTATGTATCATGAAGTCTATAGCAAATCTTATCAGCGCCTGGTTCAATAAGGCTAGTTCGTTCTTCAGGTAATAGAATCCTGTCCCTGAGACCTTCGCTGACGCGTCCCAATCCACTATCCCTAAGCTTTCCGCCAACTCTATATGAGTCTTAGGTATAAAATCGAATTTTCTTATATTGCCCCAACGTTTCAATTCGACATTTTCGCTCGCATCTTTTCCAGACGGTGTACCAGAGTATATTATGTTAGGGATCAAAAGCATGTTCTTTCTGATTTTCTCTTCTATACTATGCAGGGTGTCATCTTTCTTTTTTATCTCTTCTGGTATTGCCTTCACAGCCGTCAGAATCTCTGTAGAATCCTTCCCTTGTTTCTTTAACTTATTTATCTCTTCGCTGAGTTTATTTCTTTCATGCCTGAGCGCCTCCACATCTGAACGTATCCCTTTCAATTCCCTGTCCCATTCAAGTATCTCATCGACTAATTTTATCTTTTGGTCCTGAGATTTTCTTCTTATATTATCCTTGATGAATTCGGGATTTTCCCTGAGGAGTTTTATATTAATCATAATCCATGTATTAGATTGAAATTTATAAATGTATCGAGGACAAAAGAGTAAACTATATAAACCGAAAACCTTATTCTTGTTTAATACTGGAACTGTCAAAAGGGGTGCTGTATGGACGATTCTGACGATTACGAGTTATTGCCAAAAAAGGAGATAGATGACTTAAAGCGTGAGCTGTCTTCTGTAAAGAAGAATTCTCTTGTTGAGGGCGATAAGGGCAAGATATTGATAGAGTCAGTCGATAAGTTGACAATATCGATAAATAGGCTAATCACTATACTTGACGATGCCCAAAAAGATATAATAGATGAGTACCAGCAGGCAAAGCCTGCTGAAAAGATGAATAAGCTTCTTGAGCAAAATGAGATGATTGCAAAGGCTTTATTGACGATGAATGATAAGTTATCTTCTTCCCTGAATACTGCGCCTCAACAGTCCCCGCAAGCATTCAACCAATCGATGCAGCAGCAGATACCTGGCATGAACAGTTCATTCCCTCCATTCCCGAATCAGCCTAGTCAAAGGCAGATGCCCTCATCGCCTTCGAATATGAATCCTTCGGCTATGCCTCCTCTTGATGATTTTCCACCTATGGGAAACCTTCCACCAATGGATAGTATGAATAAATTGCCGTCGATGGGTGCCCCGCCCTCAAAGAAAAAATTCTTAGGGTTCATGTAAAATGATAGATCTTAGGAGAGATTTGTATTCGAGGATGGTGATTTCTGCACAGAAGAATAGACGGCTTAATCTGATGTTCAGGTCGCGGGCAGATGATCTTGTTGTCATCCGAAAAACTATTCCTGTATCGATGCCGCTGCCTATTTCTCGATCGATTAACATATCGCATGACGTCAATAATGAAAGGTACTCTTTGCCTTCTACAAAACCTGCTCCTGCTGCGTTGATACGATTTCCTATAAGTGCCATTCCTGCTCCGAACAGATCGAGGCGTATAGACGATAAATTGACGGAGATATTAGAGAATCCGCGTCTTTTGGAAATAAAGAAGGATCTTGACATTGCGGAGTCGTTGCTTGCAAAAATAAAATTGTCTGATAGAAATAATCCAAAGATATCGTCGATAGAGAAGACCATTTCGCGGATCAGGTCATTGGTCGAGCAGAAAACTTATATCTGATGATGTTTAGTCTATCTTCATTTTCACGTCTAGAAATAACTCATAATTTTGTGTTTTTCTTGGGTCTATCTTTGCAATATATATGACTGCGTTGACTTTGTTGCTTCTTATTATGCTGTATGATAATATCTTTTTCTTCAATTCTTTTATCGCTGTTATATCCTTTACCACGTTGGAATATGTGCTTATGAGCTATAGGAGTTCCTTAGGAGTTTCTATATTTACTTTTTTGAAATCTTCTTTTACATGAAGCGTTAGGTCGTCCGTATAATACGCATTATTCTGGATATTATTGAGAATATACTTTATTTGAAAAAAACATATAACAGCAGGTATTATGAGATTTCTTGATTTAATCTATAAGTCTCTTCCCATCACTGTCTTTCTGCCGTTGGCCTCTGCCCTCTTGAGAGAGTCCTGTATCATCTGCTTCACTTTCTCATTGAGCGTCTCGACGTAATCTGCGCTTACGTTAACCGGGGCAACGATGTCCTTTATCTTCGTTTTTACAATAACCCATTCATTCATTTTATCACCTGCGTTTTATTTTAGATGTTTTTTATATTTAAATGTTATCTATGTGTGAACCAGAATTTGTATATTTCGTTACCGCCTTTTTTCTCTATCGCATCCAGTCTGCAGAACCCGAACCTTTCGAATTGTATGACTTCGCCGACTTTGACATTTTTTATGTTGTGTTCTGCTACGCCGCCGATTATCTTCGCATCGTCCATCATTACTTCTACATTTAGATTTCCATATGCTGGGAGCCAATGCATTATCTTTTTACCCTCGCCTTTGAATTTCTCATAGTCATTGCTATCGAACGTGCATATTCCGCCTGTGAATCTGAAGTTAAAGCAATCCATAAATCTATACAATCCCCCTTCTTTCAATTCCTTTTGGTCTGATCGTAATATTAGGAAATCCTTTTCTGTCTCTATCTCCCTCTCTCCATATTCGTCATTTTCAGGATGATACTTCAGGCGTATAGTCTGATAAGGAGCATCTTCTATCGTGACGCGCTCATAATCGTGCATCATGAAGAATCTTTTGGCGGTCTTATCTACTATTCTCTTGTTCTGTATTATAAGATCGTCCCATGTCATCGTGCTCTCTGATTTTGTTATACCCGTTGCAACGACAAAATTTTTTATTGCTTCAGGTTGGAATCCACGCCTACGAAGTGCAGCGATAGTCGGAAGCCTTGGGTCATCCCATCCGATGTATTCTCCGTTATTTATCTTCTCTCTTATCACCCTGCCTTGGCTTTCTACACCTTCGATGTTGAATCTTGCAATCTCGTACGTCTGCGTTATATGCAATCCTAACATCTCCTGAATATATCTTTGGAGTTCTGAACGTAATTCAAATTCCTTACTTCTTATCCTGTGTGTTATCCCGAAATATCCGTCCATTATGGAATTCTGGAAGTCATAATTTGGCCATATTCTATATTTTGTCCCATGCCTTGCGTGAGGCTCATCGATTATCCTGAATATCGTCGGATCGCGCATAGTCGTGTTTTGGTGCTCGAGATCTATCTTAAGCCTCAATATTGCCTCTCCTTCCTTACATTTTTTAAAGTCTTCCCACAATTTAAGGTTCTCTTCCGGACTTTGGCTTCTATGCAAGCATGCATGTCCCTCTGCTCTTGATTTCTTTATCTTTTCCTCGTTGCAAAAACACATATACGCTTTACTATCCTTGATGCATTTTACAGCGTATTCATAGAATAATTCCATATAGTCAGAGGCACATATAAGTTCATCCCATCTTGCCCCCACCCACCATAGATTATCCTTTATTATATCATAGAATTCGTTCTTTACAAGTCTTGGATTAGTATCTTCGAATCTTAACACGAATTTCCCACCGTATTTCTGAGCGAGAAGATAATTCAATAGGCATGCCTTAGCGTGGCCGATGTGTGGATATTTCTCAGGACCTGGAGGATATGCTGTAATGATCCTGTCACCATCCGTTATTCCGAAGAACGCGAATATATTCCTCTCTTCCTTCTCTTTTTTCTCAAGCATCTCCGGAAACTCATCTTCAATCTCTTTCACAGATATATCCGTCGGTTGAGCATTGATTCGCTTCACTATATTATTTACTTCTATTGATAAGAATTTCATGTCTGACTTGGCTTCAGGCATCTCTCCGATAATCTTACTAATGACCGCTCCAGGGTTTGCCTTTCCGTTAAATTTTACGGCATTCGCAAGAGTGTGTTTTCTTATTGTCCGACGTAGAACTTCGACATCCATAGAACACTAAATAAGAGAATAATTTATAAAGTTTGTTTATACTCTCTGGAATATGGGCAGGTAGTTCAGCTCGGTAGAACGTTCCGTTCGCAACGGAAAGGCCCCGGGTTCAAATCCCGGCCTGTCCATCTTTTAATCTATTTGATGCCTTGATAAAAATGAAACAGCCGATATTCGTTGTCCAAGAACACCACGCACGGAATTTGCACTGGGATTTCCGATTAGAGATGGATGGTGTTCTAAAATCGTGGGCCGTTCCTAAAGAGCCTCCGCTCGAGGAAGGGATAAAGAGGCTTGCGATAATGGTCGATGATCATGCGCTTTCTTATGCGAAATTTCATGGAGAGATTGGAGAGGGTTATGGCAAGGGAACTGTACAGATATGGGACTCTGGAATATACGAAATGGAATCATCAAAGGAAAAGAAGATGGTTTTTGTTCTAGATGGAAAGAAGATGAAGGGACGCTACACCTTGCTTAAATTTGAGAAGGCAAAGAATGGTTGGCTCTTGTTCAAGAATTCTGTTCCCGAGTGATGACCCAGAATCCGGCCCGATTTTTTATACCATGATGTTTTATTGCGTCGATTAATCTGTAGATTTTAATCTTTCTTGTTTTAGGAGAGTTTTTTGACGGGTCAATAACATTTATTGTGCTATTGCCTGCGCCAGTGATCAAACACACATGGCCATAATCTCCAGTTCCGAATAATCTTTTGTTGTTAAAGCAAACCATTATATCATTATTTTCTCTAAGATTATTTTTAATAAATGATTCGACGCTCTTTGTCTTATCTACAGTGTGATATTCTTCTTTCAATAATATTTTATTTTTTTTCAGGTAATGGTTTATAGAATATTTTGGGATGTCAATCCTTGTCCCATAACCAGCGTTTGGTCTTTTTCCTGTACGCACTTTGCGAAATAATGATTTTTTTTCTTTCGGAACTATCAACCCCAAACTATAGCCTATTTTCTCTTGTGATTCATGTTTTATCTTTCTCCTATCCATAATCATCGTGATACATGCTGGTACGCAGCAGTATGGCAATTGACCTATACTCTTGTAACTATGCTCATTAATCATCACGTCTATTTGGAAATAGACTTTATATATGTTGTGGAACCTTCGTATATGAAAAACTTTAAAAACATCGTCGTATTCGAGTAAATAAGGGCATTATGATTAAAGCTATAATATTCGATTTGCAGGGAACATTGGTCGAGAACGGGGTATTTCCAAGCCCTGTAAAACAGGTAAGAAATATTCTTAGAGTTGACATGCCGTTCACGGATTTTGTGATGAGGTTTGAGAAGACGCTCATGACGACGCAGCATCAATCGTTGAAGGATGCATTCACAAAATTGTTCGAAGAGTTTCATCTTGTTCCGAAAGAATATCTTATGGAACGGCTTGTCGGGATGTGGAACAAGAATAAACTGCTTTCAAAACCCTATCCTGACACTCTCAAGGTTCTTGAAGATTTGCATGGAAAATATAAGCTCGTACTTATCGCAAATATCGATATATTCTCTAAAGACATACTTGATACGCATAGTTTACGATCGTATTTTGACGAGGTAATACTGTCCTGTGATACAGGATATTTGAAATCTGATAAGGAATTCTATAATACCGTAATCGATAAATTCGATCTAAAACCTGAAGAGATAGTGCTTGTTGGCGATAGCATGGATTCAGACATGCACACTGCAGACGAACTCGGCATACGCGGAGTGCTTATAGATAGGTATAACAGAAGAGAATTCCCACAAAGAATTGTCCATCTTGATGAATTATACAAATACCTTGAAAATTCTGGTGAATAAATGCAAAAAAGCGATTGCCTATTCTGTAAGATTGTGAACGGAAAGATACCTTCATATAAGATATGGGAGGATAAAAACCATATAGCGATACTCGACATATTCCCAAACACGTTAGGGCAGACCTTAGTGATACCAAAAGATCATTACGAAAGTTATGCGTTTGATATGCCCGAAAAACCTTATTCTGAATTGATGGTCGCTTCAAAGGCAGTAGGCACTTTGCTTGACAAAAAACTCAAGACTCAAAGAACAGCTCTCGTAATGGAAGGAATGGGCGTCAATCATGTGCACATAAAATTATATCCCTTGCACGGAATCGATGCAAAATTCAAGGAAATGTGGGCTAAGGATGAAAGATATTTTGATAAGTATGAAGGATACCTTTCGACCGTTCTTGGACCAAAGGCGAATGATAAAGAGCTCGCAGCACTCGCTAAAAAATTTAGCAAATAACAAAAGCTCGTCATTAAACAAGTTTTTAGAATTAAAAATTTCGACAGAAAATTTTTAATAATCAACATAAACCTTTATAAACTATTATTTGCTCTCATTCTATTACATTTATATACACGTGGGTGTAACTCAGCTTGGTTTAGAGTGCGAGTCTCATAAGCTCGAAGTCGCGAGTTCAAATCTCGCCACCCACAGTTAAATAACGGTCGGCCAAGCGACCAATTTTACCTGCCGACGTGGCACAATCTGGTACTGCGCCAGCCTTGAGAGCTGGTTCCGAAAGGTATCCCGGTTCAAATCCGGGCGTCGGCGTATATGTCATCTGAAGAATATCTTGATTTAGTGGATGAGAATGATAGAGTCATCAGTAGAGAAAAACGCTCAATTATTTATGAAAAAGGATTGAAGAATTATCGTGTCGTGAATGTTTTCATAAAGAATTCTAAAGATCAACTATGGATTCCTCGGCGGACAAATAAGAAAATGTTCCCTTACTGTCTCGATATGAGCATGGGAGGACACGTCAGTTCAAAAGAGAGCTACGAGGAGGCCCTTGCAAGAGAGCTGAGAGAAGAGTTAAATCTTGACGTCAAAGATTGTAAGATAAAACTTTTAGGATACATAAACCCTTTTAAGGATATCGTCTCATCATTCATGAAAGTCTACGAAATACAAATGGACGATACGCCAAAATACAACAAAAAAGATTTCTCTGAATATTATTGGCTCACATCGAAAGAGATATTGCAGAAAATCGCTGGCGGCGAGAAGACAAAATACGACTTTCCTATACTCATAAAGAAATTTTATATTTAAGCCCTGTTTTTGAGATAATTAAACGTAAGGATTGTGTAATTTCTTACCAAAACATTTAAAAACGCCTTTTCAGTTCTATTCGATATTGGGCCATTAGCGCAGCCTGGTAGCGCAGTAGACTCTTAATCTATTGGTCGGGAGTTCAAATCTCCCATGGCCCGCTTAGAAATTCCCATAATCAGAATGTTGTTATGGAAGATTACTGTTTATCGATGTTCTTTTTCTTGTCTATGATCAAGATCTCTTTCTGCACTCTATAGACGACTATAACTAAGCCTATCGAGGACAATACGAGTATGTATGGCAGTGCAAACCCCATGAATGTCTTTCCAAAAAATATTAGGAGAGTGTTGATTATTATGAATATTAGCCTCACTTCGCTTGGTCCTACATACATGTAGGTTATCTTGAATTTTTGCGTGACAGAAAAATATAGGAATGTGTTTATCATGTACGCGCCGAATATAGCAAGTATGAATAATAACATATACCTGTAATGGAGGGTTACGATGAAGAAATAACCGAATATTATGCTGCATATGAACACATAATCCAGAAAATGGTCCATATAATATCCCCACTTTGCAAGTCCATCCTTTCTTGTTATACCTAGAAGGCCGTCTATGCTGTCAGTTATGTATTGTAGAAAAATCATAAGGGAGACAAGCCACAGCCAGTGTATGTTCCAACTCGAAAAATAGCTGAAAACGACGATGAGTATGGACCATATTATCGTACTTAGGGTGAGATGATACCCTTGTATATACTTGGGCATTCTCTTTACAAGCCATGGCTTCCATTTCTTTTCAAAGATCTGCAGGAATGAATCCATATTCTTGTAATATCCGTCAAATGTATTTTTTAGCGTATTATCCCTTTTCAAGCTGATATTATATGATTTTAGTTTATAACTTTTTCTTATTAATCAGGGTCATAACTATTTTCACACTGCAACCTTCAGATGTATTTTCGGATGAGATTTATAATCACATATTTTTGTGTCCGTATATTTCCATTCAAATACGGATTTGAAATTGTTTGTGGAGATATGCGGCAACTTGTATCTCTCAGGATCTCTCGATAGTATTTCCTTTGCATCTGTCATATTATTCTCGTATATGTGTGCGTTCGATATCATCCCGATTACCTTTCCCTCTTTAAGACCTGTCTCTTTCGACAAAAGGTGAAGCAATAATGCATTGCTTGCAAGGTTGTGCGGGTAGGCTATGACCATGTCTAACGCTCTCTGATGCCAAATTAGATTTAATTTATCTTTCAGCACATGTAGTTCAAAGGAATATCCGCAAGGGGGGAGCGCCATCTCGCTTTTATCCTGAGGGTATATATCTTGAGGATTCCATGCATTTACAACAAGTCGCTTGCTATATTTGTTTATCTTTATTTCATCAATTATTTCTTTCAGTTGATCTATGCCTTTCCCAATATAATCTGCATCATATCCATTATATTTTGCTCCAAAGTGCCTCCATTGAAACCCATAGACTGGCCCTAAATCTCTTTCTTGCATCATCTTTCTTTTCGATTCATCATCAGTGCCATATGATGCCTTTTGTGGATTAGCCCAATGATCCCATATATGATTTCCTCTTTCAGATAGCCATCTTTTGTCTGTGTATCCTTTTATGAAAAACTCTAATTCAGATGATACCTTTCCAAAATCCATTTTCCTGCTAGTTATGAGCGGGAATCCATTAGCCATATCGTGTTCTATCTTTAACCCGAGCACTGTAAACTGATCGATGCCTGTTCGTGTTGGTGTTCTTATTCCATTATCATATACTAGCTTTAACAACTCATGATATTCTTTCATTTTTTACCTCCTAGGCTCGAATATTTTGTGACGATTGAATCTTGGACGTGTATATCCAACTCCTGTAATCCGTGCCTTTGTTCGTTTATGGCTGCATAGCAACCTGCAAGCATCAGAGATTGTGTCAATTGGATCTTTTCTGGAGGAGAGCCGTGTAATCCCCCATCGAACGTTATAGGAAACCCCGAATTTACTAGATGCACTCCATCTATGTTCATGTCAAGATGTGCGTCATTATTTTTTTCGGTTTTCTTTCTGAGATAGACTGAGTCGAATTCTCTATCAGAGGATGATACGCTTACAAGCACTGTTCCTCTGCAGATATTTTTATGAAGTTCCTTTGGGACGCTCGTTGTTCCTGTGCAGCCTATAATTAATTGGTTTCTCGTCAGAAGTGAACCTAAATCTTCTTGTCCGCGAGCTATGTCGTATATCTCTTTATTTTTAATTGTAAGCTGCCGGTAGATATTAAGCCCTATTGGGCCTGCGCCTATGATGAGCGCATTTTTAGGATTATACTTTTTTATGTACGCTTCTAATTTTTTTATGGCTAATTCTCCTATAAATGGTGATTCATGTCTTAGTTTAGCTTCTGATCTTGCTACGTTTATTATCGGAAAATTTGTGTTCTGATCTTTTAAGATGTTGTATCCTGACGATGTTTGTTCTACACCGCAGATATTTTTGTCTTCAAAATATTCCCCTACCTTTTTCAATAGGATTGCGCCGTCATCGATGACGAGTATCTTATTATTGTCGACTATATTAGACTTTATTTTCTTTAGGAACCTGTCCGTTTCTGAATCGAATTGTTGGTCGAAAGATTTGTGGCTGTCATACTCGTACTTATATACATTCACCCTTTTTTCGATGAATAATTTTTCAATCAGCGAATTTATCGAATACGATTTTCCTATAATGTGTGTTTGTTGTGGCCTTAGACCTAACTCAAACATTTTCTCGAACATTAGATAGTTCGTATGAAGGAAATGCTGGCATCCTATCACTGTCACATCTTCGAATGCTTTCTTTCCTATCATGTCTGCTGTATATTCTAATAAAGGGAGTGTGTTCATATTACTATTATATAGTAATGAATATATTAATAATTATCTGTTAAATCTTACATAAAAAACGATAATTTTATATCTTAATATAGATTAATTAGTAATATGAGCATAAAATTAGACCAAGCTGATAGGAAAGTGCTTCTTACACTTCTAAAAAATTCACGTATGCCTATACAACAGATTTCAAAAGAAACGAAATTATCAAGAGAGATAGTTCAGTATAGAATGAAAAAATTGGAATCAGAAGAAGTAACCAAAGGGTATATTGCTCGGATAAATCAATCGTATTTTTGCCAAGGAATCGCTGCATTATTCGTAAAATTATCACACATAACTTCGGAGAGAAATATGGAGATAATTAAATTCTTACAGAATTGCCATTACATAAATTGGATCAGCGAATTATGTGGAAATTACGACCTGACAGCAACCATAACATATGACACTTCTGATGATCTTTCGCAAAAAGTTTTGTCTATAACTAATTTTATAGGAAAAAACCTAGTGGACCAATATCTATCCATATATATAACTGAATTCAAGTTTGACAGATCAGGTCTCATTAGATCTAAGCCAGATAACCCCTCTTCCGATATGTATCGTCCAATAATATTTAATTCATCGAGGATAAAATTGGATAAGACTGATAAGACTATACTGTCGCTATTGTCCAAAAATTCAAGAATTAAGAATACCGAGATAGCGCAAAAGACGAAGGTAGAAGAAGATGCTATAAGGATAAGAATAAAAAAATTGGAAAAGTCGCAGGTCATTAATGGTTATACTATAATACTTGATCCTACTCGCCTCGGATACGAATCGTACTACCTCTTATTGTCTATAGAGAATTTAAATAGGGAATTATTGAGCAAAATAAGATATTATGCGCACAATAATCCAAATATAATATTTTGTGTACAGACGACAGGTACGCATAATATGATACTGAATGTTATGTCGATTAATAGAAAAGAGTTCGCAGTATTATTTTCGAAATTGAGATCAGAATTTCCTGAGATAAAACATTATGAGATAAATTTTGGAATGCAGGAGCATAAAGAGATATTCGTCCCGTTCGATTCATAAAAACGTTTTCATAACCAGCCCGTATAGAATTGTTTATAACATTGTACTCAAAGATGACTACCTTTATATTTTGAGAGGATTTCTTCAATATATGGCAAATTTTTGGGATTTAATCCATAGGGTGCTTCGCGATGCAGACATATTGATAATGGTCTTAGATGCGCGTATGATTTCACAGACTAGGAATGCTGAACTTGAGAAAAAGATAGAGCGTACCGGAAAGCCGTATATTTATGTTATAAACAAGTCAGACCTTATTGATGCCTCAACGGCAAGAGCTTATAAGAAAACGATTCCTCATTCTGTGTTCATCTCTGCAAAAAAACATCTTGGAACCTCTATGGTAAGAGAAAAAATTCAGATATACGCTGCAAGGGCTGGACTCAAAGATACAGTCAAGGTCGGGATACTTGGTTATCCTAACGTTGGAAAATCATCAGTAATCAACGCCTTATCTGGAAGGCATGCAGCCCCTGTGAGCAGCATAAGTGGTCTTACACGATCATTAAGAAATGTAAGGATAGGCCCGAAAATCGTTCTATTGGATACGCCTGGCGTTATACCTTACGAGGAAAAGAATGATATGAAGCATGCAATCATAGGATCGATAGATTACAGCAGAGAAAAAGAGCCCGATATTGTCGTGACTTTTTTGATGGATGAGTTTCCAAAGCTTATAGAAGATCATTATGACGTTCCATGCATTAAGGACAAGTATCTGACTCTAGAGGTTATAGCAAAAAAAAGAAAGCTCGTCGCAAAAGGCGGGGTTCCTGACACTCTGCGCGCAGCGACAATGATACTAAAAGATTGGCAGTCAGGAAAAATAATAAGAAAATAGAATAAATAAAAATTTAGAAGAATAATTCTTCTTTTGTAAGCCTTGCCTTTGGAGGCTGAACATCTGCTGCATATCCTATAGGGCATAGTGCTGTCGGTACAATATTTTTTGGTAGCTTCAATATCTTTGAATATTCCACAGCGTTGAATCCTTCCATAGGACATGAGTCAAAACCTAATGATTTAGCTCCGTTGATGGCATTTCCTAAAGCGATATATGCTTGTCTCTGAGACCATGTCAATTTTTCTGAATCACCTAACTTCTGTTCGAACCCATTCATTATGTCTATATACCCTTTTATATCTTCTTTTTTCGCGCCGTTCTTTATCATGGCTTTTTCTAGTAGATTAACGTGTGTCTTTATGTCTGTATCTGCGCAGAATATCAAAAGATGCGAGCATGAATTTATTTGGGGCTGATTCCATGTTGCAGGCGAGAGTTCCTCTTTGAGTTTTTGATCGCTTATTACCTTAATCTTATACGGTTGAAGCCCAAATGATGAAGCGCTCATTCTAATAATCTCTAAAAGCTCATCCACTTTCTTCTGTTCAATTTTTTTGCCATCGAATTTTTTTGTGGCATACCTTTTCATAACTATATCTTTAAATTCCATCTAGAATCACCTGTGCTTAGAAACCCACTACAATTTATAAGACTTATGAATTTTTATTGACGGTAGTGAAAATTTAGCGGCATAAGTTCACAACCCGCATGGCATGAATAGTCAAATTTATAACTCTAATATCCCGAAAAGTTCATATGAAATTGATATTTGCAAGGCACGGAGAAACAGTTGAGAATAAGAAGGGATTGATACAAGGATGGCTGCCAGGAAGATTGACTAGAAAAGGCAAGGAGCAGGCAAAAGATCTTGCCAAAAAACTTATAAGAGAAGATATTGACGTGATATACACTAGCGATCTTGACCGAGCATACGATACGGCAAAAATAATATACGCGTCACATGAACATTCGAAATTCTTTAAATCAAAACTTTTACGCGAAAGAAATTACGGAATATTTCAAGGGAATCCCAAACATAAGATAAACTGGAAAAAAATAGATGATGAATTCTACAGCGAAAAAATCGCAAAGGGAGAAAGCATATCTCAGGTACGCAAAAGGGCTGAAAAATTCTTGAACATACTAACGAAGAAACATCAGGATAAAACAGTTCTCGCTGTCGGTCACGGATTTTATGGCCTGGTGTTAAACAGCGTGATAAAAAACATCTCCCTAAAAGAATCAATACTCAAAGGAGAGCACAAAAATGCCGACATGAAAGTGTATCTTATTGAATAAACTTTATAAACGATTTTCCAGTCCTGAGTCTATATGTTAGCTATGCTCCTGTAGTGTAGCCCGGCCAATCATACAGCCCTCTCACGGCTGTGACGCGGGTTCAAATCCCGCCGGGAGCATCTGACTTTTATCTTCGGTGATTGCATCAAATATTTAAATCAATAATCTCTTTAGGATTCATGGATAAGAATAAAGGTATTCTGTTTATTGCCATCTCTGCTCTGATGTTCGGGAGCTATGGTGTATGGTCGAGGCTTATAGGGAGTTCTTTCGGGTTATTCTACCAGGGATGGACAAGGGCCTTGATAATATCTGTTGTACTTTTGCCGATACTTTTTTGGAATAAACAGATAGTTCCTATAGCGAAAAAAGATTGGGGATGGCTAGGTTTATTCCTTATATTCACGTCATGCACCCAGGCGCCGTTATTTTATGCATTCAATCATATGGATATTGGCTCTGCGACTCTCTTATTTTTCGTAAGCATGCTGATCACTATGTATCTTTTTGGAATCTTCTTTTTAGGCGAGAAACTCACAAAGATAAAAATAATATCATTTATACTTGCAGCTATCGGGATGTATGTGATATTCTCATTTTCATTAGTTGCATTTTCTTTGCTTGCGGCTTTGATGGCGATAATTAATGGTATTGCAAGCGGTGGAGAAGTATCCTCTTCTAAGAAATTGTCAGGAAATTATTCTCCATTGTACATAACCTGGCTTAGTTGGGTGATTATCTTCATAACCAACACTCCAGTATCATTTCTATTAGGAGAGACACAGTACCTTCCATCTCTCAACATGGTTTGGCTTTATCAAATAGGGTACGTTATTTCTAGCATATTAGGATTCTGGCTCGTGATTAAGGGCTTGAAGTATGTTGAGGCGAGCGCCGGAGGGTTGATAGGACTTCTAGAGATAGTATTTAGCATATTTTTAGGTATAATCATATTCAATGAACATTTGACACTAAAGATTATCTGCGGGGCCATATTAGTTATTCTTGCAGTTTCCATGCCTCACGTAAATGAATTACTAAATAGAAATAAGAATATAAGAACTAGAAGTTGAATATACGCATTAGTTTTCTAACATGTTCATTCTTTTAATGACTCTTTTTGAGTAATTAACAAAGTTTATATTGATGAATTTCTATATATGACTATGCCTAAATTCGTCGAGTTAAAAGTGCCTTTGGAATTGTCTTTCAGCAACACTCTTCTTATCGGTGTTTTCCTTGTATTTGCTGTTACGGCAGCATTTATCCCTGGGCTTATTGGTTCAAATTTGCTCTTTACATTGCAGCTTACTCTTGCTGTTCCGCTTCTTGCGTCATCTTCTTTAGTCAGGATAAAACTTGTTACAAATCAGGAATCTTCTGTTTTGGATAGCTTTGGACATCTCGTGTTTGTCCTGGGCTATGCCGCTCTGATTAACAGCATAGGACTTCTCATATCGTATACTACATCGGCGTTTGCAGGCATGATATTTCTAGTCGTCAATATACTGCTTGCTCTTCTCTATTCATCGGTTCTAATATCAGACAGAAGAGATACTCTCGGAGGAAGGTTAGCAAAAGACCTTCTTTTCATAACTATACTATTATTCTTTGGCCTGATGCCTATATATCATTATCCTTTCTTTTAATAAGTTAAAAACATCTTCTTATTTTTTGAATGCCTGTTTGCCTGCATCATTAAGGATACATATATGCTGTAAATCTCTAAAATTCTCATTATAATCCAGGCAATACCCTACGACGAATTCATCTGGTATAGAAAATCCGCAGTAATCTGGGATGAATCCATTGCTGCGGCTGATTCTTTTTATGAGAAGACTTACAACCTTAAGAGATTGTGGATCATATTTAAGTATCAAATCCTTAAGTGCAGTTATGGTCTTTCCTGTATCTATTATATCCTCAACGAGCAATATATCTTTGCCTCTGTAGCCATCAAGTTGCTTTGTATCAGCGATTATATCTACATTGCCTGAAGTTTTCGTATTGATATAACTTGATGCCCTTATGAAATCGTGCGTTATAGGGATGCTTTTCTGGCCGTAGCGGCTATTTAACGTATGAAGATTATTTGTTAAATCTGCAAATATTTTTTCTCCACCTTTCAGGATGCACACTATATGGATGCTTTTTCCTTGATAATCCTCATGTATTTCTTGTGATAACTTTTCTATGCGGTCCTTTATCATTCCTCGAGGTATTATTATGCTTTCAAGATAATCTCGATAATGAGTGGGAACACTCAGTTGGTCTATAGAATATCTTTGGTTGCCATCAGGAACAATTATAGGTTTGGATGCCATGATTTGGATAATCATCATTTATATAAAAAAGTATCGCAACTTTTGCCTTACGCTATTTTCATCAACTATTAAAACCCCTAAATGTTCTCAAAACCATGCGGTTGTGGTCTAGTGGTATGATACGAGCTTCCCATCGAGGCTAGAACCTCTGGAAAGAGCTTGTGATCCGGGTTCGATTCCCGGCAACCGCAGTGACTCGTTAGTTTTGCCACGATGGCACAATCTGGTACTGCGCCAGTCTCGAAAACTGGTTCCGTAAGGTTTCCCGGTTCAAATCCGGGTCGTGGCGTATTTCATATTTTTCTCACCTTAATTTTAGTTTTAGCAACATTTTTAAAAGCATTATTATTGATTGTTTTATGGATAATTATGGGGGTTTCGAGGCTCGTAAAGAGGTGCTTTTGCGAGAATTTGCAAGTGTACATGGAGATGTAGCTTTAGGCAAGAAGACATCAAACCTATTCAGGCATAGGAATCAGAATTCTAAGAAGATAAATGTAAAGAATTTCAATCATGTACTGCATCTTGATGAGAAAAATCTGATAGCTGATGTGGAAGGCATGACAACTTACGAAACTCTTGTCGAAGAAACTTTAAAACACGGGCTCATGCCGACAGTCGTTCCACAATTGAAATCTATCACTATAGGTGGAGCGATAAGTGGTGGCGGTATAGAATCGTCATCATTTAAGTACGGCCTCGTTCATGAGACTGTTGAGGAGATAGAGGTGTTGCTCGCAGATGGAGAGACTGCAATATGCACTAAGAATAATAAGCATAAAGACTTGTTCTATGGATTCCCTAACTCCTACGGAACTTTAGGTTATATCTTAAGGCTTAAAGTCAGATTATTACGTGTCAAGCAGTACGTCCGTATAACTCATGAAAGATTCAATGACGCAAAATCATATTTCAAACGAGTTGATGAGGTGTGTTCAAAATACAGGAAATCAAAGACTGTAGGATTCATAGACGGGACGATATTTGATCCTAAAGAGATGTATATCACGATTGGAGAATTTGTCGATGAAGCGCCGCAGACGAGCGATTATAAGTATATGAAAATCTATTACAAGTCAATACGTGAGAAGACCGTTGATTATCTTACAGTAAAAGATTATATATGGCGATGGGATACTGATTGGTTCTGGTGTTCGTCCAGTTTTGGCGTTCAGAATCCATTCGTACGTGCGATTGCTGGCAAAAGAATGCTCAATTCTGTAACGTACTGGAAGATAAGAGATTTCGCAGGGCGCACAAAGATAATAGAGAAGATTGACAAAATATTCAATAGGAAAGTGGAATCAGTAATACAAGATGTCGAGATACCAGTTGAACGTGCTGCAGAATTCCTTGAATTTTTCCAAAAAGAGATATGCATAACCCCTGTATGGATGTGCCCTACAAAACCATTAGATAATAAATCAAGATACGACCTGTACATCATGAATCCGAATATTCTATATATAAATTTTGGATTCTGGGATGTCGTAAAGACTGGAATGGAAGACGGGTATCTGAACAGGAAGGTAGAGGCCGCTGTAGAAAAATTACATGGAAAGAAATCTCTATACTCGACGGCTTATTACACTAAGGAGAGATTCTGGCAATTATATAATAAGAGGACTTATGATAAGCTTAAACAAAGATACGATCCAAACCATCGTTTCAAGGATCTGTATGAGAAGATCATATTAAGAAAATGATTGCGTATACTATCATCTATTAGAAGGTATACCAATATATTGTATAAACAAAAAATAAACAAAAAACAGCGAGGTGTTTATAATGAAGGAAACTGTTCAGAAACTTTTGAATCATGCGGGCGTTGTTATAGATGGCCCAAACAGATGGGATATACATGTACACAATCCTCAGTTCTATTCTCGTGTACTGTCACAAGGGAATATGGGACTTGGAGAATCATACATGGACGGGTGGTGGGATGTTAAGGATCTAGACCAATTCTTTTTTAAGATATTAAGTGCAAGATTAGACCAGCATGTCCCAAAGACTGTGTTCATAGCAGGAGCAATAAAGGCCGTATTATTCAACCAGCAGACAAGAAATAAATCAAAGGTTGTAGCGCAGGAACATTATGATATCGGTAATGAACTCTATACGAGGATGCTCGACAAAAATATGCAGTACACGTGCGGCTACTGGAGAAATGCAAAGACACTCGATCAGGCGCAGATTGCAAAGATGCGATTGATATGCGAGAAACTAGAGCTCAAGAAAGGAATGAAGATTTTAGAATTAGGTGGTGGCTTCGGAGGGCTTGCAAGATTCATGGCAAAAGAGTATGGCTGCGAGGTTGTGAGTTACAACATAAGTAAAGAGCAGATTGCATACGCTCGTGAATGGTGCAAGGGCTTGCCAGTGACATTTATCGAAGCAGATTACCGTGAAGCGCGTGGAACTTTCGATAGAGTAGTATCGATCGGTTTATGTGAACACGTCGGGTATAAGAATTATCACTCTTTTATGGAGCTTGCTAATAGATGCCTTAAGGATCATGGATTATTCTTGCTTCACACTATTGCCGGGAGCAAGTCGGTTGTAGTAACTGACCCTTGGACGAGCAAATACATATTCCCGAATTCTATGCTTCCGTCGGCAAAACAGTTAACAGCAGCATCCGAAGGTATATTCATGATAGAAGATTGGCATAACTTCGGCGCTGATTACGACAAGACTCTCATAGCATGGCACGCAAATTTTGAGAAGCATTGGAACGAGATAAAAGGGACGAAGCCTGTGTATACAGATAGGTTCTACAAGATGTGGAGATATTACCTGCTCAGCTGCGCTGGAGCTTTCAGATGTAGGAATATACACTTATATCAGCTGGTATTATCTAAGAATGGATATCCTGGCGGATACACGAGTATACGTTGAATCTGTAAAAAAGCAGAGAATCTATGATATATTTTATATTTTCTTTCTTCAATTAAATTCTGCTATGATTGGAACATGATCTGAGGCTTTCGTATCTATAGTTGATACATTTTTGTTCTTCAAACTTTTATAGAATATGTGATCAAGGCAGTGTGATGGATTCCACGAAGGGAAAGTCTTTATTCTTTTGCATTCATCGAACTTGAAATCTTCAAAGCCGTCCTCTGCATTGAAATCTCCTGACAATATAAATGGCTCCGTTGTCCTATTGAGAATATCTGCAATGTATCTTATCTGAGTATTCCTTG
>Ga0265322_10000324_pt1 | contig 20016 bp, 6 predicted proteins | sample 41222metaG_FD_193584 | JGI IMG/M metagenome (GOLD analysis project Ga0265322, IMG submission 193584) | Rhizosphere microbial communities from Carex aquatilis grown in University of Washington, Seatle, WA, United States - 4-12-22 metaG | ecosystem: Host-associated > Plants > Roots > Rhizosphere >...
GTCCGTATGGTGTCACCGTCGGAGATTTTAACGGCGACGGTAACCTCGACGTCGCTGTAACAAACTATAGCGGCAATGCTGTATCTGTTCTCCTTGGGACAGGAACGGGAACATTCGGTGTGGCGACAAATTATCCTGTCGGGTTCTTTCCATTTGGCATCGCTGTTGGGGACTTCAACGGGGACGGGAAACTTGATTTGGCTGTCACCAACCTGGACAGCGATTCTCTGTCAATTCTCCTTGGTACGGGAACAGGGACGTTTGGTACAGCAACAAATTATGCGGTGGGACACCAACCGAGTGGGATCGTTGTGGGAGATTTTAACGGAGACGGTAAACTCGATGTCGCCGTTGCAAACCAACAGGGAGGTGTTGGCAATAATGGTTCAGTTTCGATTCTTCTTGGGAACGGAGACGGATCATTTGGTACAGCGACGAATTATAGTGCCGGTTCGGCTCCTAATAGCATCACTGCCGGAGACTTTAACGGAGACGGAAGCCTTGATTTAGCGGTTACATCATCAACTGGCAACAATAATGTTGTATCGGTCCTTCTTGGGAGTGGTACCGGTACCTTTGGTGCCGCGACTCAGTATCCCGGTGGAAATACGCCGTTGTTCATTACGACCGGAGACTTTAACGGAGACGGGAAACTTGACGTGGCACTTGCAAACCAAAATGGCAATTCTGTATCGATCCTGCTTGGGACCGGAACTGGAGCATTGGATTCAGCTACGAATTATCCGGTTGGAGTGGTTCCTTATGGCATCACCGCTGGAGACTTTAACGGCGATGGAAGGGCTGACCTGGCTGTTGCGAATTATTTATCTTCCAATGTTTCAGTGTTGTTAAATGTGCCACCAGGGTTCTATACCATCCTATCGAGTGTTACCGGTGGCAACGGAACGATAACACCGCTCGGAGCAATTGCGGTGAACCAGGGGAATACTCAGGTCTATACGCTGACACCGAATACCGGTTATCATATCGACAGCGTGTCTGTTGACGGAAGCTACGTCGGCAATGCATCACCGGATACGATCAGTAACGTTACCACGAATCATACGATCTCGGTAAAATTTGCTATTAACACTTATACGATTACGTCAAGTGTAACGGGCGGAAACGGAACGATAGCGCCGTTGGGAACGACAAATGTCAATTATGGAAGTAACCAAATCTACACGATAACACCAAATACCGGTTATCATATCGACAGCGTGTTCGTCGACGGAAGCTATGTTGGCAATACATCACCGGATACGGTAAAGAATATTACTGCAAATCATACCATTGCAGTAAAGTTTGCTATCAACACTTACACGATTACATCGGGAGTGACTGGCGGAAACGGAACGATAACGCCGCCGGGGACGGCAAATGTCAATTATGGAAGTAATCAAATCTACACGATAACGCCAAACACCGGTTATCATATCGACAGCGTGTTCGTCGACGGAAGCTATGTTGGCAATACGTCACCGGATACGATCGGTAATGTTACCGCGAATCATACGATCTCGGTAAAATTTTCAATTAACACTTATACGATTTCATCAAGTGTAACAGGCGGAAACGGAACGATAGCGCCGTTGGGAACGACAAATGTCAATTACGGAAGTAACCAAATCTACATCCTGACACCAAATACCGGTTATCATATCGACACCGTGTTCGTCGACGGAAGCTATGCCAGCAATACATCACCGGATACAGTAAAGAACATTACTGCAAATCATACAATTACAGTAAAATTTGCAATCAACACATATACGATTACATCAAGTGTCATAGGTGGAAATGGCGGCATTGCACCATCCGGTACAACAACGGTGAACTATGGAGCAAATCAGATATTCACAGCAACGCCAATTGCCGGATATCACATCGACAGTATTTTTGTCGATGGAAATTACGCAGGAAACAGATCTCCCGACACGATTAAGAATGTTTCCGCAAATCATACCATCACGGTGAAGTTTGCCATCAACACGTACACACTCATATCAAGTGTAACGGGAGGGAATGGTACTATAGCACCATCCGGAACGACGATAGTAAATTACGGCGGAAGTAATATATATATATTGACACCGAATACCGGCTATCACATAGACAGTGTGTTTGTTGACGGAGGTTATATTGGAAACATTTCGCCCGATACAATGAAGAATGTAAACGCGAATCATTCGTTCACAGTGAAATTTTCAATCAACACCTATACAATTACGGTATCGGCGGGAAGTAACGGTATTGTCTCCCCGCCAGGTCCGGTTGTTGTGCCCTATGGCGGATCGCAAGCATTCACAATTACCGCAAATCCCGGATACCATATCGACAGTGTCTTGGCAGACGGAATATCACAGGGAGCAATTGCTTCATATTCCTTTAGCAACGTAGCGTCCAATCATTTGTTGAGTGCGACGTTTGCGGTTGGAGTATACATGTCATCACCGGATACGTTGAATAAAGGATGGAATATGGTGTCGGTGCCGGTAACGGCAACTGATTATCATAAGACAATATTGTTCCCGACGGCAATTTCGGAAGCGTTCGCGTACCAGGGAGGTTATGAGATTAAATCTATTCTCGCAAACGATGTCGGATATTGGCTCAAGGCTGCCGCCGGACAAACGGTTACGATCAGCGGGTTTTCGAGAGTCTCAGATACGATCGGTGTAACTTCAGGATGGAATCTGATCGGCTCGTTGAGCAGTCCAATTGATGTTGCAAGTATCGTGTCAATTCCGTCTGGGATTATATTGAGCAATTTCTTCGGATATCAAACGGGCTATAGTGTGGTTTCCACAATCGCTCCGGGAAAAGGATACTGGATTAAAGTAAGTCAAAACGGATCGCTTGTTTTGAATGAATCAAAAGAAGTACCCAAATCAGCAATCCAGGAAAATTCATTGGAGCGTTTGAACAAGTTGGAAGTTACCGACGCGGCAGGAAATACGCAAACGCTGTATTTTGGGCCGGCGGAAAATCGGCAATCAATCAAACTTGAAAAATACGAGCTACCTCCGGTTCCACCGTCCGGAATTTTTGATGTACGATTTGGTTCATCCAATATAGTCGCATTAGCCGATTCGTTGTCACAGAAAACCGTATCATTGCAAATATCAGCGGCGGAATACCCGCTGAAGATTAATTGGGAAATTATTGCACACACCAGTTCGTCGGATTTTATGACGGTTGGAAAAAGAACGGTGACACTTAAAGAATCCGGTACAGTGGATGTGATTTCGGGTGAGGATCAGATTTCGTTAACACTGAAGCCGCAAGAGCAGAATGAAGTTCCTCTGGAATACGCTTTACATCAGAATTATCCCAATCCATTCAATCCTACTGCAACGATCAAATATGATTTGCCGATAGCAAGTCATGTGTCATTAAAAATTTTCAATACGCTTGGTCAAGTGGTTGCAACTCTGACGGATGGCGTTGAAGGAGCAGGATATAAATCTGTTCAATGGAATGCCGGCGGTTTCGCCAGCGGCGTGTACATTTACAGAATATCAACGACGAGCCAGAGCGATCCGAATAAGAACTTTACACAAGTTCGAAAAATGGTGCTTGTGAAATAAATTCCTGTTGATAACACTGTGTAAACTGTGCGTGCGTCGATTGCATCAGGGTTATTGTGATTTATTTCAAAATATTGTGATCGTCATTGATTGAGGCCGGAATTGAATTTCTCTTCAATTTCCTGTATCTTGAAATACGTAATTTCACGACAAAAACTCATTCAATGAAAAATTTTTACAACTCATTCCGCTGCGGAATTGTTCTTCTGTCGATGGTTTTAGTTCTCACGCAGATGATTGCCGGGGCAACAAAAAAAACCACCTCCAATCCCCCGATTTATATTTCATTTCTCTGGCACATGCACCAGCCGATCTACTGGCCGTATGAAACTGTGGTTCAAACCGATCAGAATGCAAGATATCCTTACTCTGTTACCAGTATTCACGACCAGCGGACGGGACCATACACGACATGGCCATCGAGCGCGGTGCAAAAGGGAATCGATGCCGGCTTGCCGCACTTCGGCGCGCAGGTGAGCTTCTCCGGCTCGCTCATCGAAAATCTCAATAACCTCGAAAGCTCCGGTGACGGAAATTTTCAGAACTGGAAATCGAGTTGGAATTCGATGAGAACCAAAACAACTTCTCTCGGCAACCCGCGTTTGGATATGGTTGGCTTCGGTTATCATCATCCGTTGATGGGATTGGTCGATCAGGTCGATATTATGAAACAGGTTGAACTCCACAAATCGACATTCGCGATGAATTTTCCCGGGACATACTCGAAAGGAATTTTTCCCCCCGAAAATGCATTCTCGCCGCGTATGATTCCTGCTCTGGCGCAAGAAGGATTCCAATGGGTACTGGTCGATAATATTCATTTCGATCGGGCATGCCAGGGTTACCCGTTCAGCACGTCGGGAAATCTCTATGAACCGAACAAAGCCGATATCCGTAATCCGAATCCGGGCGATTGGGTCGCGTTGAATGGTCTCTGGGCGCCGACGGAAAATTCCGCAAAGTGGGGAAGACTGCCGCACTATGTTCAGTTTGTCGATCCGACCGACGGGTCAGTGAAGAAAATTATTGCCGTTCCCGCCGATCGCTACATGGGAACGGAAGACGCCCGCGGCGGTTTCGGTGCTCTCAACTATGATGCGGTCATGAGCCAGCTTTCAAGTTACAACACCGATCCGAATCATCCCATCCTTATAGTCCTCGCTCACGACGGTGATAATTACGGCGGCGGAAGTGAATCGTATTATGACTACAATTTTCAGAGTTTCGTCAATTGGCTGCTTGCCAACCCTACGCGTTTTGTTTGTACTACCGTGCAGGATTATCTCGATCAATTCCCGCCGGATTCGAATGACGTTATCCATGTCGAGGATGGCAGCTGGAGCGGCGCCGACAATGGTGATCCGGAATTTTTAAAATGGAACGGCGATCCGGTCAATGGCTACAGCCCCGATCGGAACAGTTGGGGCGTTGTGACCGCAGCAAAAAATATTGTTCTTACTGCAACACAGATCGATCCGGCATCATCCAATACGGCAAACGCCTGGCATTATATGCTCAATGCCGAAGCAAGCGATTACTGGTATTGGGATTTTTCCCAAAACGGCATCTGGGATTCTCATCCTACCCGTGCATGCAATCAAGCTGTTCCGTTTGCGATGAACGTTATTGCCGGCGGTACCGATCTCACGCCGCCGACCATCTATCTTCCTCAGCGTGAGCCGTACAATCCCGGCGGAACGGAATGGGGAATAGCCCAGCCGAGCGATTTTACGGTCTGGACGTATGTCTTCGATATCAGCGGTTTGTCGTCCGTGAAATTGCGATATAGAACCGACAACGATGGCGTTCTTTCCACAGAGAACGAAACTTACTCGGGTGGTAGTGGCGTCGGTTCCTGGAATGATATTACCATGGCCGGTGATTCGATAAATCCTGAGACAAATCCGTTGCCGATATATAAGGCGTTGGAATATTCAGCCCAAATTGTCGGTCAGCAAAATGTGATGATTGATTATTACGTTGAAGCGACCGATGTACGCGGCAATATCGGTCGTTCACCCATCCGTCATGTGTGGGTCGGCCAAAGTTATACCGGCGGGGGTGGAAGCGGAACTCCAACTGTGAACTGGACATCACAAACTCCGACGGTCAATGATTCGATTACAATTACTGTTTCGAATGCCACACAAGGAGCTAAACTTCATTGGGGTGTGAATAATACCGGGAGCTCGTGGCAGCAACCGAATAATGTTTACTGGCCGCCCAACTCGACCCTTTTTGGTGGCACGGGACCAGCAGTGGAGACGCCGATGACCGGTCCCGATACTGCGAAAAATCTGAAATTAACTATTGGGCCTTTTAATAATCCGGTTCAGGCGATTCAGCAGGTCGCATTCGACATCCATTACAACGACGGCTCGTGGAATAATAATAATGGCGGAGATTATCATATTACAATTTCCGGCGCGTCTGTTCCGGCAAGTTTCGTGATGGATGGAATTGTGGATACTTCTGCCCGGCTCGTTTCTTCCAATGCAGGAATGAATCTGTGGGTTGGATGGAATCAATCCGATCTGTATGTTGCAACGCAGTCTGCATCGTCGCAGAGCGGTGATAAATTTATTTTTATTGCTGATTCTCAGAAATCTCTTGTCAGTGCGCCATGGGCAAAGACCGGAACAGTTGCCGCATGGAGAGTTTGCCTTTCGAATGAACATGATAATTCTTACAGCGAATGGGATGATTCGAGCGGAGCCAAGTTCAGCAACGGCGTCGGAAATATTGCCGGCACGAGCATTCTAGAAGGAACCGTGAACCTTCAAACGGTTTTTGGCTATCGTCCTTCAAAGCTTTTTATCGCCATTGGGGAATATCAGGATCAGAATATCGGCACGCTCATCGCACAAGCTCCCGTAGGAAACGGCAATGGCAATATTGAATCGAATGAATATTATATCTACAATCTTAGCGGACCGGTATCGCCTCCCGGTATTCCGTTATTAGTGACGCCGGGGAACAACGCGATCAATCAATCACTCTCCACAATGTTTTTCTGGCATCCGGACTCCGGTGCTACGCTGTATCATCTTCAGGCAAGTATCGATTCGCTTTTCACAGGTTCGTTTGCGATAAATGATTCTTCCATCACCGATACACAACGCACAATATTCGGTTTGGCTCCCCATACCAGATACTTCTGGCGCATTCAAGCAAAAAATAGTGGTGGAGTCAGTTCTTGGTCGGAGATTCGAAATTTTACCACTCTTCTTCCGGTCCCTCCGCCGATGACGCTTGCGGTTCCTGCCGATAGTTCAGAACCAACCGCTGATACGATCTTGTTTTTGTGGCATCCGATTGGGTACGAGGTTTTATCATATAATCTTGTCATCAGTTCGGATTCTACATTTGTGATGGCGACAATCGATACGACACTTTCGGATACAGCGGCGAGGTGTACTGAATTGAGTTGGAACGACCGGTATTGGTGGAAAGTTCGTGCGATGAACGCATCCGGTTGGGGATCATTCAGCAATGTGAGAACGTTCATGCCGGTTCATATATCGATGATCGCGTTGAATGTTTCGGTTTCGGATGGATGGAATATGATTTCGTTGCCGTTGCTGGTACACGATTCTACGAAAGCGTTACTTTTTCCTCAGGCAATTTCGCAAGCATTTATGTACCGTGGATCGTATGCTGTCTCAGCAACACTTCAGCCGGGAACCGGATACTGGCTGAAATTTAACGGTACGCAGAGTGTATCAGTAACCGGATTCAATTTTACGCTCGATACAATTACCGTAACATCCGGATGGAATATGATAGGTTCATTGAGTGTCTCAATACCGGTGGCGAATGTCGGTGCCATACCGGGTGGATTGATAACTTCCAATTTCTTCAATTACGGCGGATCGTATAATGTTGCAACGACGTTAGATCCCGGTCGGGGATATTGGGTGAAAGTAAATCAAAATGGGAAATTAATTCTGTCAAGTTCAGCGAATATTCCCTCCTCGATGAAATTGCGTATGGAATTGCAAAATGAAACTCCACCTGAGCCTCCGTACGGAGATGGATCGTATTCCGGTGGAAGCGGAATTCCGACGGTGTATCAGTTGGAACAAAATTATCCGAATCCGTTCAATCCCTCGACGGTCATCCATTATTCGTTGCCGGTCAGCGGAAAGGTGCGATTGATAATTTATAATATATTGGGTCAGGAAGTGATGAGGATTGTCAATGAAATGCAAAATGCCGGATATAAATCGGTCACGGTGAATATGGACAATCTGCCGAGCGGATTATACACGTACCGGATTACGACCGGAACATTCACCGATGTGAAAAAGATGGTTTTGATAAAATAATGCAGTCGGCGCGAAAAATTTTGACAATCGCACTACCAATTTGATATTGAATTATTTCCTTTGTACATTTTTGGGTTGAGGAAGGGTGTTCAACAGTTCCCGCCATCGTTCTTCGATAGCTGATAAAAATCATTCCACGATACACAGGTCATTCAGAATCCACTGGAAATTTATTTTGTGAGGAATTTTTTATGAAACGCATTCCCGATTTTTTACGAACAACGATTTTTCTTTTGTTTGCCTGCACAGTCTGCATGTTCGGTAGACAAAATAATGATCAGTTATCGAGGCCTCTTCCGATTGATTCGAACGTCGTCATCGGAAAACTGGAAAACGGAATGACATATTATATCCGCGAGAATAGAAAACCGGAACATCGCGCAGAGCTTCGGCTTGCTGTCAATGTCGGGTCCGTGCTTGAAGACGATGATCAGCAGGGGATCGCACATTTTGTCGAACACATGGCTTTTGACGGCTCAAAGCACTTTCAAAAACAACAGATCATCGATTATATGGAATCGATCGGTATGCGGTTCGGCGCCGACTTGAACGCGTATACCAGTTTCGATGAAACGGTGTACCAACTTACCATCCCGACCGATAAAGATTCAATCATCAAAACGGCGTTTCAAATCATGGAGGATTGGGCTCACAACGTGACGTATGATTCGATGCAGATCGATAAAGAACGCGGTGTGGTGATTGAAGAGTGGCGGCTTGGCAGGGGTGCAGATAAACGGATGTACGATAAACAAGTTCCGGTTCTGTTTAAAGATTCGAGATATGCAGTTCGCAATACAATCGGTAAAAAAGAAATTCTTGAATCGATTCCTCATGCACGGCTCATGCAATTTTACAAGGATTGGTACCGGCCTGAGTTGATGGCAGTTGTAGCGGTCGGAGATTTCGATAAACATAAAATCGAACAGCTTATCAAACAACAATTCTCGGCTGTTCCGGCGCGTTCAAACGGGCGTGAACGGATTGTTTATCCTGTTCCCGATCACACGGAGACATTGTTTAGTATTGTTGCCGATTCGGAAGCGACGAACTCTGAAATTGGCGTTATTTTCAAGCGGGCGGTGGACAAGGAAAAAACTATCGGAGATTTTCGAAGAGACCTCGTCGGGACATTGTACAACTCGATGCTCAATATGCGATTCTATGAGCTCGGACAACAACCCAACCCGCCATTTCTCAATGCGTATTCCGGAGATGGAGGATTGCGAACGACAGATTTTTACAATTTGGGGGCGGCGGTAAAAGACAACGGACTCGAACGCGGTTTACAAACGATTCTTATCGAAGCCGAACGGGTGAAGAGGTTCGGATTTACCCAAACGGAACTCGATCGCGAAAAAAAGGAATTGCTTCGCTCAATTGAACAGGAGTATAACGAAAGGGACAAAACCGAATCCCGCAATCTGATCGACCAATACGTCTATAATTTTCTGAACGAGTCCTCGATTCCCGGCATTGAAAACGAATATGAATTGTATAAGCAATATCTTCCCGGCATTACGCTGGATGAAGTCAACCGTCGCGGCAACGAACTGATGACCGATTCCAACCGGATCGTGCTGGCAAGTTACCCGATGAAAACCGGCGTGCAGATGCCGACGGAAGAGTCACTCAAAAAGGTTTTCGCATCCATTGCAAGTCAGGACATCAAACCGTATGAAGATAAAGTTTCGAATAATCCGCTTCTGGCTTATCCGCCGTCAGCCGGAACAATTACGGAAGAAAAGGAATGGAAAGAAATCGGAGTTACCGAGTGGAAACTTTCGAATGGCGCACATGTTATACTGAAACCGACCGATTTCAAGAACGACGAGGTTATTTTTTCGGCGTACGGGTTCGGCGGGAGTTCCCACGTGCAGGACGAGGATTTCATTCCGGGAATGACCGCATCTTCCGTCGTGCAGGAAGGCGGAGTCGGAAACTACGATCAGGTGACATTGAATAAGATGCTTCAGGGGAAGGTCGTTCATCTGTTTCCATACATCGACGAACTCGATGAAGGATTCAGCGGCGGAGCGGCTCCAACAGATCTCGAAACGATGTTTCAATTGATGTATCTTTATGCGACTGCACCGCGGATGGATAGCAGTGCATACCTTTCGTATAAAGATAAGATGAAGGGATTTCTGCAGAACCGGAATCTCAGACCCGAAACCGCTTTTCAGGATACAGTCTCGACAACTTTGACGCAATATCATCCCCGTCGAAAGCCGTTTTCAGAATCGATGCTCGATAAATTCGATTTGAAGAAATCATTGGATATCTATCGTGACCGGTTTTCCGATGCGGGCGATTTTACATTCATGTTGGTCGGTGCATTCAAAGTGAGTGAGATCAAACCGCTGATTTTGGAATACATTGGAGGACTTCCCTCGACGAACCGGAAAGAAACATGGAAAGATGAGGGCGTTAATTTTCCGAAAGGCGTTATTGCAAAGAAAGTGATGAAAGGGATTGAGCCGAAAAGTTCTGTGCAACTGATTTTCACCGGACCATTCGAGTGGTCACGCGATAATCATTATGCCATCGATGTTTTGACAAGAGTTCTTAGCATCAAACTTCGCGAGGTTTTGCGTGAAGATAAAGGCGAAGTGTACGGTGTCGGTATCGGTGCAACACCCGTTCACTACCCAAGGCAACAATACCGTCTCGCCGTCGGTTGGGGATGCTCACCGGGCAACGTGGAGGATCTTATTTCGGCGGCACTGCTGCAGATTGACAGCGTGAAGAAATTCGGTGTCTCTGATGTTTATATCAACAAAGTGAAAGAAATCGAACGGCGCGAACGTGAAGTGAGTCTGAAAGAGAACCACTTCTGGCTGAATATGCTCAAGTATGCGTTTTATAATGGCGAAGACCCCAATAACATCGTAAAATATGATCAACTGATCGATGCAACATCTTCCGATATGGTGCAAAAAGCAGCGCAGAAATATTTCGATATGCAGAATTATATTAGAGTTGTATTATATCCGGACTCAACGAAGGAGAAAAAATAGACCAGCTACCGATTGTGTGTCAATGAAATCGTAAACGTGATCGCCAGCATTTCCGGCTCGAAATTCGAAGGCCTGTTATCCAAGAACTCTTGCGTGACGATGGTATAAGTTCCTGGCATAGAAAAAATTTACATTGTTTTCCTAAAATCGACACCGTAGCTCGGTTACCAAACATTCCTCGCTAAGTTATTTTGCGTTTTGCTTTCCTGAGCATTATCATTGCAATGATGTATCCGTCTTTCTTTTTCCAATGCTCACACCATTCTCACCTTAGACGAAATATCGCCAATGTTTCATAATATCGGCACATTTCCCTGTTTTCCCGACCTCACAAAATGGGAAACTGTGAATTTAAGGCCGATGTTATTTTAGAAGTTTCATTAAACTTTCCAAGACATAGTCATGTCAAATTACTTATTGAAAATTAATATTTTGAACCGACTTATAAAATAATGGAGGAGTAGATGCAAAAACTCATAATCACTGTCGTAATTGTTCTTTTATTATCAGGTTCTATGGGACTCTACGCTCAAACGTTTAACTATGTTTCTCCGAAAGATCACTCGTCGTATGTTTCTTTACAGACAAATATAATTCTGAAATCGACTGAAACAGTCGATCCAGAAAGTCTTTCTCCAAATGAATTTTCCGTTATTGGTTCGGCAAGTGGAGTTCATCAGGGCACCGTAAAACTATCCGATGACAATAAGACGATTCTCTTTTTTCCCGCAGCTCCATTTTTGCCGAATGAGAACGTCAGCGTTCAAATTAACCAAGGTATGAAAACGGAAAGCGGAAATGCCCTTCAATCGGCCACAATACATTTTAGGACGACCCCGCTTTCACAGCGTATTGAGATAAACCCGCTGTCACTTCTTAATGACGGATTAACGACCACACAATCAGCAGCGAAGGCAACGGTTAAACCGGCAAGAAAAATTTCTTCGGCGAATACTCTGCCTTCTGATTTTCCGGCGATCACGATAGATTCTTCGAACAATCCTTCGAACGGGAAATTGTTCGTGGCGAATTTTTCCCTTACGCCGCACGATACGGTTGGTAATTACATCATGATCGTCAATAATGACGGCAGTGTGGCAAAATATAAAAAATTCAATCAGCCGACATTCAATTTTCAGGTTCTTCCCAACGGCGAGCTTTCTTATGCAAACGTCGCCGCTAATTTCGGAACATACGGTTTAGTAAGCTGGATTATTACCGATACCGCTTTAACACCGGTTGATACATTCCAATGCGGGAACGGTTACGTTGCGGATTTGCACGATTTTATGTTGTTGCCGAATGGTCATGCAATTGCTTTTGCGTACGATCCTGAACCCGTTGATATGAGTCCGTACGGCGGAAGTCCAAATGCCACCGTGATCGGAACGGTTATCCAGGAAATCGATGCCTCAAAAAACGTCGTCTTTCAATGGCGAACGTGGGATTATCTGCCGATTACGGATTCCTACATCGATCTTACGACGCAAACGGTCGACTTGATACATGCCAATGCATTTGATGTCGACCAGAATGGAAATATTCTTCTATCGATGAGGCATCTTTCCACCATCGTCAACATTGACCGTCAAACAGGGAATCTCAATTGGATATTGGGAGGGAAGGAAAATCAGTTTACGTTTATCAATGAGAACGAATCCAATAGCCCGAATTATTTTTCCTTTCAGCACAACGTGAGGGTGCAACCGAACGGCGATATAACGCTGTTCGATAATGGCAACCAGCACCTGCCGAACTATTCCCGTGGTGTGGAATATCAATTGGATGAACAGAACAAAACTGCTACACTCGTTTGGCAATACCGGCACACTCCTGATATTTATGCATTTGCCATGGGCACCGTGCAAAGATTGGCGAGCGGAAATACGTTAATCGGGTGGGGAATAGCAAGCTCGACAGGATCACCCGTATTAACTGAAGTGAAACCTGATAATACAACAGCGCTTGAATTATCCCTTTCACCCGGACAAATGTCATATCGTTCGTATAAATTTCCATGGGTAAGCCAACAAGCGGAAGCAAGTGTTACGGTCGGTGAGCTTGGCGGGCTTCTACAGGGAAATACATATGCGTTTAACAGCTCCGATGATACGACCGGAGTAACGATAAAATTTGATTCGTTGAATTCTTCTCCTTATCCAACTGCGACTGTTTCGCTGTATCAATATGCTCCGGTCAATCCGTTGTTTGCCGGCACCCCGCCGCTCATGGTATCAACCTATTTTAATTTCGGACAAAACGGAATCACTTCCTATAACGGTGAAGTCCGGATTAATCTTTATAACTATCCTGCTATTACCAATCCCCGGCAAACTATCGTGTATGCCCGATCAGGCAGTGAGAATAATTTCATTGCCTTGGCGACGAGTTACGACTCAACAAAGAATGAATTAACATTTACAACTTCGACCATCGGCGATTTTGCATTCGGCGTACCGCAAACTGTCGATTCTTCATACGCTCCGGTTCCGATGCTGCCCAAAGACAGTTCCATTGTTAACGGACAGGCGCCGGTTAAATTAGTTTGGGGCACACGCGGAATTGTTCAGACATATCATCTTCAGGTTGCGACCGATCCATCATTCAATAATGTGGTCGTTGATAATTCAACATTGACTTCTACATCATTCACAATGGATTCGGTCCGTAATGATACGACATACTATTGGCGAGTCAATAATACAAATGCTGCCGGAACAAGCAACTGGTCAAATACGGAAATATTCACTACGTCGGCTCCATTTATCAAAATATTATCTCCAAACGGCGGAGAAAAATTGTATGTGGATTCATCGTACGTCATTCGCTGGCAATCGAATATCGTCGACACGGTAAACATCGATCTGATGAACGGAAATACGATTGTGGCGAAAATCGGTGATACGATTTATTCCGGGACCAACGCCATTAAATGGAGTATTCCCTCGAATGTGCCGCCGGATTCTTCATATAAAATTATGGTGACGAATATCAGCAATGCCGGAATATCCGGATCAAGTAATTCTACTATTTCGATATTATCGGGAGTTACCGGTATTCGTGATTCAAAAAATATTGTGAGAAGTTATGCATTGTATCAAAATTATCCGGACCCGTTTAATCCGACGGCGACTATTCAGTACGATCTGCCAACCACCAGCTTGGTCTCATTGAAGATTTATAATCTGCTTGGACAACTTGTTGCCACAGTGTATCAAGGCGTCGAAGAACCGGGAAGCAAATCGGTTGTCTGGAGCGCAGTTAATCTTTCCAGCGGAGTGTATTTTTATAAGCTGGATGTGACAAGTATGAACGATCCGGGCAAAACTTTCTCGCAAATTCGGAAAATGGTTCTTTTGAAATAGTGAGTAACCAATTTTCAAAACCCCGACCTGATGCTTACGGTTGGGGCTTTTCATTTTTATCGAATGATTTTGCAGTCTGTCGGATGGGTTTTACGTCGAATCCGATTCTTCAAATCGATTGTGAAAACGTTGAGTTTTTCAATAAAAGACTTGAAAATGCGAAATTCTCATCGTATATTAACCTACTATTTTATTATTATTTTGATTGCATTTCACTCAATTTCATAGGACGACATGAATACCAAGATCATTCATCGTATTTTCGGAGCGGTAGTTTTCTTGATCACACTCGTGCAATTTGTTATAACAGCCCAGCCCTCGGTTTCATTCTGGGATCCGGGTGAACTTTCTGCGGCGGCATATAAGCTTGAAGTGCCGCATCCGCCCGGCGGTCCGTTATTTTCTCTGGCAGGTCATATTTTATATATGATTCCGTTTCCCGGCAATGTAGGTTTCCGGATGAACCTCGTCTCCGTATTGAGCAGTGCATTTTCTATTCTCTTTCTTTATCTGATTGTCGTCCGGCTCATTAAAATATATAAGAAGCGTGATCCTCTCACGATGGTGGAAGCGTACGGCACGTATATCTCGGCAGCGATCGGAGCGTTATCGCTTTCGTTTTGCGACACGTTCTGGTTTAACGGGGTGGAAGCGAATTACTTTGCCGCAGCGACAGTCCTCTTTTCCGCAATCGTCTGGCTGACACTTGTCTGGTACGAAAAATCGGAAGAACCCGGAAGCTGGAAATATTTCCTTATGATCGCATACCTCGCAGGCCTTGCAGGCGGTGTTCACCTGATGAGCGTCCTGACGATTTTTGCCGCAGTCATGGTGATTGTCTTTAAGCGCGTCATTACCGATGATACGTTGTGCAAGAAGACCTGGTATATTTTCCTCGGTCATATAGCTCTTCTGCTTGTTATTGCTCTGGTAATGTGGGGAAATCAGGTTGCCAATCAACCGCCGACTCCCGATGAAGTGAAAGATTACGACAGTAATTTTAAAATGATCATGATTGCCGTCAGCGCTTTGTATGTTGCGGCATTCTGGAAAAAAGTCTTCACAAAAAATTCCTTTTACGTTCCGATTGTGATTGCCGGTGTCACGCTCGCCTTCATTTATCCCGGTGTGATCAAAAAATTACCGCTGTTGTTGCTTCTTATTGCAGGCGACAATAGTACCATGGGCGTCATCGTTCTTCTCGCATTTCTTGGGGCGCTCAGTTATCTCTCGCACTGGGCAGTGAAAAATAAACGGACGGTTCTCGCCGTGGCAGCATTTGCAGCGATTCTTTCAGTGGCAGGTGTCACGACGTATACGATGATTATCATTCGTGCAGGACAGCATCCGCCGATGAATGAAAACAATCCCAATAGTTTCACACGTCTCATCTCGTATCTCGACCGTGAGCAATATGGCGATTTTCCGATGTTTAAGAGACGGTGGTCGGGCGAACCGCAGCATCAGCAAACGTGGACTAATTATTCAAGTGATCTTGACTTTTTTTGGCGATATCAGATGAATCACATGTTCCTCCGGTATGTGGAGTGGAATTTTATCGGACGGGAAGCATTTTATCAAAATGCGGATTGGACTTGGAAACATCTGTTCGGTATACCGTTCTTCATGGGTCTGCTGGGAGTGTACTTTCATTTCCGGAAAGATTGGAAGTTGGCTTCTGTCTTTCTCATCTTGTTTATCCTCATGGGGTTCCTCACAGCGTTTTACCAAAACCAGCAAGAGTGGCAACCGCGGGAAAGAGATTATTTTTATGGAGGGGCATATTTCGTCTTTGCCGTCTGGATTGCTCTCGGGATCAGGGGACTTCTCGATCTTGTCGAAGAAAAAACATTACCGGGAAAACCGCCGGTCGCGGCAATTGCGGGGATTCTCTGTGTTGCGGCGTTCCTGATACCGGGAAGGATGTTTGCCGTTAACTATCATACACATGACCGGTCCAGAAATTGGCTTCCGTGGGATTATTCCTATAATCTTCTCCAGAGTTGTGTTCCGAACTCGATCCTTTTTACCAATGGTGATAACGATACATTTCCGCTCTGGTATCTGCAGGATGTCGAAGGTATCCGTCGGGATGTTCGCATCGTTAATTTAAGCCTGGTCAATACTGAATGGTATATCAAGCAATTGAAATATGATGATCCATACGGTACGGCGAAACTCAAAATCAAGTTGAGTGACGATTACATCGACCGGATACAGGGTAACCTCGTTCCATGGAAAGCACAGAATGTAACGATCCCCATTCCGAAGAGCGTTCTCGAAGAGTACCATGTGACCGACACATCGATTATTAACCGGGGGTCCATAACATTCAATATGAAACCGACGGCATATAATCAATATATCCGCACGCAGGATGTTCTTGTACATGAAATCGTGACACAAAATGCATGGCAACGAACGATTTATTTTGCCAACACTTGCAGCCCGGATACCAAAATCGGGATGGACGATTATTTGAGAATGGAAGGATTTGCTTCACGTCTCGTTCCAGAAAAGAGAACTCCGAATCCCGACGTCGTTTATTTTATCGATGAGAAATCGATGGAGCAGAATCTTTTTGACGAAACGCCCGGATTCAGCACAACATATAAGCCGGGATTTAAATTCAGAGGACTGAATGACAGCACGATCTTTTTTGACGCCAACGAACAAAATATGGCGCAAAATTATCGCGGATCGTTCTTAATGCTTGCGACTTCGTATCTCTATGAGGATCATAATAAATCAAAATGTATTCAAACACTTGAACGGATGGAAAATGTTCTTCCGCAGTCGGTTGTCCAAATCGATCCGCGGCAGGAATATTCCATGCTGATGGCTTACAATGGTGCCGGCGATTCGGTAAAATTCCGGTCGGTGGCGAATCATTTTGAACAAAATGTCAAAGAAAAAATTTCCGAGGGCACGCTGGAAGTATCGGAAACGAATTTATACATTCGCATGCTTGCCAGTATTTACGAAATGACCCGCCAGTACTCCGAGGCGGCGAGCCTTCTTGAAGCGCAAGTTCCGAATTTTCCGAATGATCCTGAGCTACGCAGAGAGATCGACCGGTACAAGACTTTAGCCGGACAACAGCCAAAATAAATTAGCACTGAATAATAAATTCAGGCTTTTTGTATTTAACAATCGTGGAAGGTTTCGTATGCAAAAAATATTTGCTACGCTCGCTGTTCTCGTAACAGTAGTTTGTTTTTCAACCGCACAACAGTCCGGTTATCAGGTTCTTGATAAAGTAAAGCTGGGTGGTGATGGCGGATGGGATTACCTGAATGCCGATGCCGTTTCCGGCATGCTGTTTATTTCCCGCGGTTCGCATGTTCAAGTCATGGACATGGAAAAGAAAACTCTCGCCGGCGATATTCCCAACACGAACGGCGTCCATGGTATTGCTGTCGCCCGTGAGTTCGGCAAGGGATATATCAGTGACGGACGGGATACCGCCGTTACGGTTTTTGATCTGAAGGATTTCAAAACACTGAAAGTTATTAAAATCAACGGATTGAATCCTGATGCTATCATTTACGATGATGCTTCAAAACGAATTTTTACGTTGAACGGGAGAAGCTCGAACGCTACAGCCATCGATGTCGCAACTGATTCGGTGGTTGGAACAGTACCGCTCGACGGTAAGCCCGAATTTGCCCAGGCTGACGGTGAAGGCAATGTGTATGTGAACATCGAAGATAAGAGTACGATCACGGCATTCGATGCAAAGGCGTTGAAAGTTCTCAAAACATGGTCGATTGCTCCTGGTGAAGAAGCGTCCGGTTTGGCGATCGATCGGAAACATCATCTTCTGTTTTCGGTTGCAAGCAATAAAAAGATGATCGTTTCCGATTATGTTGCCGGCAAAGTTGTGGCGGATGTTCCTATTGGTGAAGGGCCCGATGCGGCAGGATTCGATCCGGAAACCCAACTTGCATTCAGCTCGAACGGGCGTGATGGAACTGTTACAGTGGTTCATGAGGATGCACCGGATAAATTCACCGTTGTTGACAATGTGAAAACGCAACAAAGTGCCCGAACCATGTCGCTCGATACGAAAACGCATAGGATATATCTTTCCGCCGCTGAATTTGGAAAAGCTCCCGAACCGACGAAAGAAAATCCGCGCTCACGGCCTCCGATGGTTCCCGGAAGCTTTACGATCATCATTCTTGGTCGTTAACATATTAGGAGAGTGCAATCGACGTTTCTTCGAGGCAGATCAATAATGATTGCTATTAAGTGATCGGAAGTATTGCTGTCTCATGAAATTCGTCGTCGATGAGAATATTCCGTTGGTCAAACAATTCTTTGGCACTCTTGGTGATGTAACGATTCTTGATACCGGATCGATTACATCCGAAGCGGTGCGGGATGCCGATGTCCTCATTGTCCGATCCGAAACGAAAGTCGGAAAGCAATTGCTCGAAAAGAGCGCCGTGAAGTTTGTCGGAACGACGACCATCGGTTTCGATCATATCGATTGTGATTACCTGAACTCCCGCCATATTGGATTTGCCAATGCTCCCGGTTCGAACGCCAATGCCGTGAAGGAGTATGTCGTCGCAGGACTTCTATACCTGTCGAATTTTTACGGATTCGATCTTCGCGGTAAGACGATCGGCGTTGTTGGGGTGGGAAATGTCGGGAAGAAAATTGTCCATGCCGCGGAAGTTCTCGGTATGCATGTTCTAAAAAACGATCCTCCTCTTGCCCGGTTGACGGCAGATCGATCCTTTTTACCGCTTGATGCGCTTGCCGATTGCGATATCATTTCTGTTCATGTTCCATTGACCAAAACCGGAACCGATCCAACCTACCGGCTTTTTGGCAATAAACAATTTCAAACAATGAAACAGGGAACGATTTTCATCAACACCTCTCGCGGCGAGGTTGTGGAAACGGACGCATTACAAAACGCAATTCGGGAGAAGAGAATTTCCTTTTCAATTATTGACGTCTGGGAACATGAACCGTCAATCGACCAGGAGTTCCTTTCGATGGTGACCATCGGAACGGCACATATTGCCGGACATTCGTTGGAAGGGAAGATCAATGCCGTGCAGATGGTTCGTGAACAAATTTGCAAACACTTTTCGCTTCCGTTACCGTCCGGTCCGGATTTAACTGCAATTATGGGGAATTCGACAGAAGTGCATGTTCCTTCGGATCGGTTGCAATCGAATGAAACGGTACTTCATCGGATTGTCAGTCAATGCTACGATATCGCATTTGATGATGCCCAATTGCGTGGGGTGCTGCTTCTTCCGTTATCTCAAAGGAAGGAGTATTTTCAGAAATTACGGAGCACGTATAGAATCAGGAGAGAATTTTCAAATGCCATCGTGAATCTGCCTCCTCAATATTCATCGATGAAAAGCCAACTCAGTTCACTCGGATTTCGTCTGGGAAATCCACTCAATCCGCAATAAGTATGTTGATACTTATCGTATTTTGTTTATAAAATAAAACCTCTATCTGCTTGAAATATAAGTGATTATAGATTTAAGCTATAAGTTCTTTCTCGGACAAGTGTTTCTTTTTGAATGTCATCAGCTCGACTGCTTTGGATGCGATATGCTCACCGCTCACCTCGAATTCCTTTACTAATTCCCATGGTGCTCCTGAATCTCCAAATCGATCTTTGACACCGATTGCACCGGTAAGGATCGGTCTTCCGTACAGTTCCTGATTTTGCGTG
>Ga0265322_10000325_pt1 | contig 20013 bp, 29 predicted proteins | sample 41222metaG_FD_193584 | JGI IMG/M metagenome (GOLD analysis project Ga0265322, IMG submission 193584) | Rhizosphere microbial communities from Carex aquatilis grown in University of Washington, Seatle, WA, United States - 4-12-22 metaG | ecosystem: Host-associated > Plants > Roots > Rhizosphere...
GACAAGCAACAGCGCGGCGCATTGCGTAAATGAAAGATGACAACGAATTTATTATCAACACACTCCGAAATGGCTGACACATGACCCGCATTCTCGCCTTGGATTGTGGGACACTTTGCGGTTTCGCCGTTTCAGACAGCCCCATATCCGGCGTCAAGGATTTGAAGCCAAGCAAGACGCAAAGGCCGGGCGTGCGCTATAAGAAACTCCGCTCATTGCTGAATAGTGTCTCTGATTTGTACCCCGATCTTTCGCTTGTGGTTTATGAGGAACCAATACCGAACCATAAAGGCATGGCCGCTGCCGAACTGGCATGGGGCTATGTTGCCGTCATCAAGCTTTGGTGCGCGGACAAAAATTTGCCAACGCGGGGGATTCATATTTCGTCGTGGAAAAAGTTTGTCACCACCAACGGCAAAGCCTCGAAAGAGGATGTTATCTATGCCGTCAAGCTTTTGGGCTTTAACCCGATTGATAATAACCACGCCGATGCGCTTGGCATTCTGGCTTATGCGATCCAGCTTGGAAAGCCGAACGGCGGATTGATTTAAGCTTCTAACAATTTTATGGCGGCATCAATCGCATCAACCAAGGCCAGTATTTCGCGCCTATTTCTTTCATCCTCACAGCTAAAAGCCAAGGCATGCAAAATAACGCATGATTTTTTTAAACCGAGAATGATGATATATTTTTCCATTTAGTCGCTCCCATGACGGGCGCAATCGGCGGCAAAAGCTTCGAGCGACAACCTGTTATTTTCCGCCTGTCCGCGCTGCCGGTAATCAATGATGCGCAACGCATGCCCGATCATGTCGCGCGTGTCCTTCGGAATATCGCTCATCAGCGCCGACCGTAACGCTTCTTTGATGGTCGCAACTTCATTGGGGAGGATGTTTTCGAGTTCCTGTTTCACTTTATGTCCTCCGTTTTATTTGTAGATTATGGTTGTGTCGGTGCCGTTCTTTATGGAAGCCGTTATCGGCGTTTCAAATCTTATGCTTGCCGTCATTGTTGATTTGGCTGCTTGCGCCTCGGTTATGATTGCGATGAAAAGAGTAATCGCAAGAAAGCCGACTATGCCCCATAAGATCGGATGAATGCTCATGGCGTCACATGCGCGTTGACATGAACATCATCACCGTCAACCTTCTTAACAACGGCGGCGGCGCGATCTCGCATATCGCAATCAAACAACCCGCTCGGCGCTCTGGCATACCACCGCATGATTCTAACGGCTTCCTCAAAAAGATCGTCTTGTTCGGTAAAGCTAATCATTTCTGTCTCCTTTTCAAATTAACGGGTTCTAATTTTTCACACACTTCTAAAAGTTGGATTAGTGCCATCATCGCGGCTAATGCTTGGATTGATGGCCGGATCATTATAGCGTTTCCTCGAACAATTCTGCCAATCTTGTTTTGTAATCATTCATTTCGTTTTTATATTCGTCGCTTAGTATTTGGTTTTTTAATGCAGCGGCAATCGCAGTGACTATCATGGTTTCAATGATCGCTACGGCTAATGTAGCCTTGACTGATTTCATTGCGTCACCTTCGAGGTCATGATCGCAAGATCAAGCGACAAAATGAGAATGACGGCAATGAATGCTGTTGCGAATGTGAGTTTGCCGATCATCTTACACCGCCCATTTGTTTGCGATCTTTTCAATCCGTGCGCTTAAAATATCTTTCTGAAATTCTTTTCTGGTCTTATGCATTTTATTTCTCCTTGGTCCGGTTGTTATCTTCACTTGACAAGACAAACAATAACACATTATATTGTCATTTGTCAAACAAATTATAACGAGGTATTTTATGGAAAAAAACACCGAACAAAGGATTGCTTTAAGGCTTCCATTAGCTGATTTTAATGCCCTTCTCAAGATCGCGGAGCGCGACGATTTATCATTAAGCCAGCTTGTCCGCCGCGCAATCCGTGCCTTTTTGGAGAAGAAATAATGTCTTTGTCGCCTTATGATGATTTAATTAAAATTGTATCTATTGCCGGTTCACAAAAAGCAGCATGTGCAGACCTCAAAATATCGCCACAATACATATCGTTTCTTGTTTCTCGCAAGCGCCCAATTCCCGTCAAGTTAGCCGCCAAGCTCGGATGGAAAAAAGTCACAACATGGCGGCGCATCAACCCCACAAAGGACAAACCAAATGATCCGTTTGGTTGATCTTCCAGACCGCATTCAAGACAAGATCATGCCTGAGCCAATGTCCGGTTGCTGGATTTGGATAGGCGCACGATGTAATGGGTATGGAACAAAATTTTATAGCAGCAAAACTCATTGTCCAAAGGGACACCCCTATTCAGGTGAGAATCTTTACTATTGGAGCAAGCGGCCAAACAGGCAGTGCAAAATTTGCCATGCCGCAAATCAACGTGCATATCTCATCAGAAAAACCAACCAAAAGGAGCAAGCATGTTAAGCAGAACTTTGACCCTCGCAGGACAACCCAACATCCAGATCATCCTCTATTTCGAGTCGCGCTCGAACGCGGAAAAAGCTGGAGAATATATTTCGAAAGAAAAGAATGATGACGGCTCTATTGCGTGCTCCTACAGGTTCGAGGATGATTTCAAGCAACGTGTCGATATTGGGGTCGGGGCAGTCATCCTTTCAGACCTCATCACCGACATCAATCAGATGTTCGAAGTGTCCGGCGAACTTGAGGTCGCCAAAATGAAGGGCGCGAAGCATCTTGAAAACCGTGTCGCCGCCGACCCGCTGTTGAAAGTCTGGCTTGAACAGAAGCACCGCGAGAATTCGCAGCGTCAACGCAGCAGTGTGATGATGGCCCCACCGCTTGCAGGTTGATAATGCGTCCGATTGTCATTGTAGCGCCTGATTACACCCACTCATCGAACGGCATCCGCGCCCTACATGACCTGTGCCATCAAATCAATATGATGGGCGGCACGGCGCGGATGCTGTTGCTTACCGAGGATGCGATCAAAAGCTGTGAGCCGCCGCAACAGAACCCCGACTGGAACACGCCGACCCTTGAGGAATCCGAACGGCATTTCCTTGAGGACGGTATCGTTATCTATCCCGAAGTCGTGAAGGGCAATCCCTTGAATGCCAAGCGTGTCGCGCGATGGATTGGGAACAAAGATGGCGTCTTGCGCGAAGGCGAGGGAATGGACGCCGGGCCGAATGATTTTCTGATCGCACATTCGCGTGTGCTGTGCAAAAACCCGAATTATGTGCTGTTCTATTCCTACGTTAACCCCTGCTTTAACGACAACGAATCAGACCCAGAAAAGCGCGTGCTGAATGCAACCTACATCGGGAAGGGCTATCTTTATGGGCAGGTAGGCATCCTCAAAAAGACGCTCTGGATCGACCGCAAATGGCCTTGCACGCAAGAGCAGCTTGCGTTTCTTCTCAAGCATGTCGCATGTTTCTACACATGGGATTGCTGGTCACAAACCAACGTCGATGCGGTCTTGTGCGGCTGCGTGCCGTTCTTTCTGAATTATGATCCGTTCACGTCCGAAGAAATCGACAGCGCCGAGCTTGGCCGAATTCCACGGCTCGATGCCGATAACAAAGTTTTCGATCTTGATGTCTACACGCAGCAACGCGCCGACTTAATCAAACGCATCGCCGAACTACAAGCCTCATGGGACTCGCGCATCAAGGGGATGCTCGATAAACTGCAAGCGCATTTTGGGGAATGAAACATGATGATATTCGTCGCAGTCTGGGCGGCCATTAACGTCGCCTTTGTTCTTATCCCTTGGCTCTTTACGCGAGAAAGGAAATAACATGACGCGCGAACAGGCGATTGATGCGGCAGTTAGGCGTGTTTTACCAATAGATCTTTTCCAAGGAATCGAAGGGCGGTTTGCTTTTAGAATTGATGACTATACTGCCGAAAACATCCGCGCCGAGTTCCGCAAGATATGGGCGGCGCAATGACTGAAATAAAATGGCACGAGGAAGAATGGCCGCTTGATCGCCTAAAGGCTTTCGACCGGAATCCGCGCACCATCAGCGATAAGCAAATGGCAACCCTCAAGGATGCGATTAAGCGACTCGGCTACCATCATCCGATAGCTGCGCAACCTGACGGTCTGATTATATCCGGCCATCAACGCGCCGAGGCATTGCGCGATCTTGGGCATACGACAATTCGCGTGTCCATTCCTTCGCGTCCGCTTGATGATGACGAATTTCAGCAGATGTCGATTCAGTCAAACATCAATAACGGCGAATGGGATTTCGGCAAACTGCAAACCGATTTCAAGTTCGACAAGCTGAAAGAATGGGGCATGCCGGTCGATTGGCTGGCGAAGGCAAAGCCGCCGTTTGATGATGAAGCCGAAGACGTGCCAGAGCCGCAAATCAAGATCGTGTCCGCACCGCGTGATGTGTGGCTTTGTGGGCAGCATCGCGTGATGTGTGGCGATTCAACGTCAGCTTCGGATGTCGAATTGTTGCTTGGTGGCGCAAAACCAAATTTGATGGTGACTGATCCGCCTTATGGCGTGGAGTATGATCCGAACTGGCGCAACGAGGCCGACCGCGCAAACGGCAAACCCTACGGCGCGATCGCCGTAGGTGTGGTGACGAATGACGAAAGATCGGACTGGCGCGCGGCGTGGTCTTTGTTCACTGGAAACATTGCCTATGTCTGGCACGCGGGAGTCATGGCAGCGAACGTCGCAGACAGCCTGATAGCATCCGGCTTTGGTCTTCGCTCGCAGATCGTCTGGCGCAAGTCGAACTTCGCAATTGGTCGCGGCGATTATCACTGGCAGCACGAGCCTTGCTGGTATGCCGTTCGCAACAAAGGCGACTGGCATGGGGATCGCAAACAGACGACGATCTGGGACATAGACAAGCCGCAGAAATCCGAAACCGGACATAGCACGCAAAAGCCCATCGAGTGCATGCGGCGTCCGATGATAAATAATTCGGCGGAAGGCGATGCGGTTTATGATCCATTCCTCGGCTCCGGCACAACGATGATCGCGGCGGAACAAACCAACCGTCATTGCATCGGCATGGAAATCAGTCCGGCTTACGTCGATGTGATCGTTCGGCGCTGGCAGACTTTCACCGGCAAAGCTGCTACACTCGCATCAACCGGCGAGACGTTTGAAGCCGTTGAAAAAGCAAAAGGTTAAACCGTGGACGCAGGAACCGAAATACAGCGCAATCCCGATGGCACATGGCCGAAAGGGCAAAGCGGCAATCCGGCGGGCAGTTCGCGCATGACGTGGCAGCAATATGCCGACCGCATCGACCACTTTCTTAAAACCTATTCGCGCGGCGAACTCAAAGCGATTGTGACGAACGTCGATGAATTTGATAAGCTGGTCGTGCGCGATGCTTTGATCGTTCAAACGATTGCCGAGTCGCTTGCCGCCGATGGCCTCATGTCGCGCAAGGAACTCTTGAACCGCGTCATCGGCGAGGCGGTCAAACGCGAAGAACTGACAGGCGCAAATGGAACAAAACTCTTTGGCAACGACGCCCGATCAGAAATCGAAGGCAAGCTATTTTCGCCAACTGCCAGAAATTCAGAAACGCCAACGACTGAAAAGCCTGAGTGACGAAGAGGCTGCTTTCCTTGCGCACGATTGGAAATTTTGGGGCAGGCCGAGTCAGTTCGCGCCCGAATGGCAGTGGACATATTGGCTGATCTTGGCCGGTCGCGGCTTCGGTAAAACGCGCACGGGTGCGGAGTGGGTGCGCGAGGCAATCAAGACGCGCCCGCTTGTGAACCTAATCGGCGCGACGCTCGATGACGCGCGGGATATTATGATAACCGGCGAGTCCGGAATCCTCGCTGTCTGCTCCAACGCCGAACGCCCGCGCTATGTGGATCGTGAATTGCGCTGGCCGAACGGCGCGAAGTCTTTGATCTTCACCGCCGACGAGCCGGAGCGCCTTCGCGGTAAACAACATTTTGCGGTATGGGCTGATGAATTGGCCGCATGGCGTTATCAGGAATCATGGGATCAGGCGATGTTCGGGCTGCGCCTCGGCAAGCATCCGCAAGCAGTTATCACAACCACGCCGAAGCCGTTGCAGATTCTCAAAGACCTGATGCGGGACAAAAACACCGCCATCACCATCGGCACGACTTACGACAATTCTGAAAACCTCGCGCCGAGTTTCCTGCATACGATTGTCAAAAAATACGAAGGCACGCGGCTAGGGCGGCAAGAGTTGAACGCCGAAATCCTTGACGACATGCCCGGCGCTTTGTGGCGGCGCAGTGACATCGACGCTTGCCGCGTGGCTGTCGCGCCGGAAATGACGCGCATTGTCGTCGCCATCGATCCGGCTGTCTCAACGAATGAAGGCAGCGACGAAACCGGCATCGTTGCGGCGGGCAAAGGCATCGATGGGCGCTGGTATATTCTGGCTGATCGTTCGGGGAAATACTCGCCCGACGCATGGGCGCGGGAGGCGATTGCGCTTTACAAATTGCTGGATGCTGATCGCGTCATCGGCGAAGTGAACAACGGCGGCGACATGATTGAAAACACGCTGCGCAACATCGACCGGAATGTCAGCTACAAGGCCGTGCGGGCTTCAAAAGGCAAGGCTGTGCGGGCTGAACCGGTTGCCGCGCTTTACGAGCAGCAGCGCGTTAGTCACGTTGGCAGCCATCCCGTGCTTGAGGATCAGATGGCAATTTTCACAAGCGATTACGACCGCACGAAGATGAAATACAGTCCGGACCGCATGGATGCGCTGGTCTGGGCGATGACCGAGCTTGCGATTGAGGAAAGCCCCGGCCAGAACATCCTTGAATACCTCGCGCAGGAGGACGCCAAGAAGGCGGCCAGCGCGTCCGTTGCCGCCAAGGGCAGCCAAGGTGCCAAAACCGCGCCAATCGCGTCACAGTGCGATTTTGAGGCTGGTTTCAACCGAGGCAGATGATGCGCAAATAAAACGATGCCAAATCCCTCTTTACGCAAAACGCATCGCTGAGGCCGGTTTCGCGCGGCGCAATTAAGCCAAATGCTACCAATTTTTTACGATTTCTTACACTTTATCGGTTATTGTTGGCTTATTGGAACCAACCACGGAGATTTGAAATGACCATTTTTAACCGCTTTATTAACAATCAAAACGGCGCAACGGCTATCGAATACGGCCTGATCGCTTCCCTTATTGCCGTTGTGCTTGTGGGCGTGCTTTCTTCCCTTGGCGGGAAATTAAGCAGCGTCTTTACAACGGTCACAACCGCTTTATAAATTCGCCCTGGTCCGGTGATAGGGATGCCGTCCTTCGGGGCGGCATTTCCTTTTTGTGCGCATATTTATCAACAGATATATGCACAGAAATATGTTTTGACATAAGGCAAATATCCTTGATTTTCTTTTGGGGTTTTGTATGATTAGCCCGTCCGGCAAAGGACAGCGGGTTAATCGGAGTGATCGCCGACTGGCCCTTCCCCCTCAGAACGGGAGCCGCCCGCTTAATTTGCCCTTTAGTTCTGAGGTTTCCTTTGGCCGAGTTCCCAGCCCTCCCCCTATTTACCGATGCCTTTATAGCCGACACGATGCACTTAAACGCCGAAGAAACAGGCGCTTATTTGATGCTTTTGATGTTTGCTTGGCGCACCCCTGATTGCTCAATACCAAATGATGACGATTGGATTTGCCGATCATGCCGACTTCACGGCAATAAATGGAGGAAAATAAAGGCCGCAGTCTTGGCTTTTTGGAAGGAAAAAGATGGGAGGCTTTATCAGCAAAGGCTAACGAAAGAGCGAGGATATCTCGAAGAAAACTCGAAGAAAAATCGAAGTGCCGCACGCAAACGATGGGATGATTTTCATGCCAACGCTTTGAATAATAAGGAAACACTCGATGCATACGCAATGCCAAACGCATGCGAACGCAATGCCCCCACACCCACACCCACACCCACACCTAAGAAGAAAGAACCCCCTATACCCCCCAAACTTTTCGAGTCGTTTTGGGATAATTTCCCTCGACAACGAAGGGGATCACGCGACAAAGCTTTCACCGCCTACCAAATCGCCTTAACCCGGACCACAGAGGAAAAACTCCATGCAGCCGTTATCCGATATTCTGCCTCAAGCGATGTCCAACGCGGATTCGCGAAAGGAGCCGCCGCGTGGCTTAACGACGACCGATGGGACGACGAGCCGAGCCAGCCAGCCTCGCAATCTACCGACGCGCGTAACGCCAGTCCAAAACCAACAAATTATGAACGCGCTATCCTCGCTGGCATCCGTGGTTGAAGAAAAACAGAACGGGCGATGGGGAACGGCATCGGACGGGCAATATGATTTTATTCCAACCGGTGCGCCTTCGATGGTTCCCATGCGCAAGCTTGGCGTTGCTGAATGCGCTCTTGTCGAACCGCTTTTAAGCCCGGTCTCACTCGACATCGTGCGCGTTCATCTCGGCAGACTCGCGCTGATAAAAAAAATCGGCAGCGCGTCCGAAATGACCATGCCGTCGCTGTTGAACGACATGGCTTTCGAGTTGTGCGAATTCTCAGAACTGGCCGTGTTGCTTTCGTTTCGTGAACTCAAACGCGCGGAAGGCCCGTGGTTGCCTGACCTCGGATCGATCATAAAAATCTGTGAAAAATGGCAAGCCTTCGTCGATCAGCTTTATTCTGAAAACTTCAAAAGATTGGATGCACCGAAATGACCAGAAACATTTTTGATGTCATGCGCGATGAAGATAAACTCAAAAGCGCATACAAAGCCCCTCCGAAGCGCGACCGCCGTGATTATTATTCATGCCCGCAAGAAAACCCCATCCGCCGCGTGCTGTGCGATTTTCTCATCAGCATCGGCGATCCTGATTATTTCAACGCCCGCGATTCGAATTACCAACTCGAAATGATCGCAAGCAGCAAGGGATGGAAGCGGGAAAATGAAAACGCGGCGTAAGCACATCCTCGGTAAAAAGGTTCCGAAGGGAACCAAAATAGATTTGGATTTAACGCCGCTCGAAAAGCCGAAAATTAAACTCGTTCGCCCAGTGACGAAAGCCGCCCGCGAACCATCCCACCGCAAGCAACGCTCCGACACCGGCAAAGCCCATCAACACAAAAGTCCGTACAAAAAATTGAAACTATTAGGAACCGAAAGACCGTGCATGTGCTGCCTCAACCCGTTTCTGTCCGAAGGCATCCACCACCGCCTGTGCATTTCCTGCCGCAACAAATCAGCCGATTAACGACCCCCTAGCGTAAAATCAAACCTTGTGTTAAAACTGTTTCTGTAATCGCAAACCTCCTTTGGAGATTTTCCATGACCTTCAGCTTTTCGCTACTTGCTCCGAACGCCGCATCGAACGTCACGATGCAAGCTGGCCGCTCTGGAAATTCTTACACGTCCGATGCTTACGGCGTTTTGAAACTCGTCACGCCGCAGGATGCGTTTGATCTCGTAGAGGGCGGTGCGCTCAATCTCGGCCAGCAGCAGGCGGTCAATAATTTCGCTGGCACCATCGCGCCGACAGCCGCAAACGACATCACGCAGGATTATGGCGTTGGTTCGCGTTGGCTAATTCCAAGCTTGTCGAAAGAATACGTTTGCTTCGCGAACACCCTCGCAAACGCGGTATGGGTAAACCTCGCATCGGTTTAATCTTCGGAGTACCGGACGGATGTCGGTAAAATTCGTCCAGTATCCGCCAATGAAGCGCATGATCGACCGCCCGATTTTTCAGCGGCTCGGCATGGCTCTAAAATCAGCACGAACGATCATCAGCGGCATCGACCCGTCCACGCAGTATTCACCGCTGCAACCACTCGCGCCCTTCAATCCGCAGATCATCGGTCGGCAATATGATTTCCCGATTGGCTACAACATCAATTACATCCCGCGCGGTTATCAAACCGGCCTCACGCCATTCGCCGAACTCCGAAATTTAGCACGCAACTGTGAAATCCTACGCCTCGGAATCGAAACATGCATCGATCAGGTTTGCACCTTCGATTGGCAATTCGCGCCGCGTGAAGAATCGAAAATGTCACCCGATGATTCGCGCGTTGCCGAAGTAACAGAGTTTTTCCGCAGCCCCGACAAGGTGCATACGTTCTCGCAATGGATTGGCGCCATCGTCGAAGAATTGCTCGTCACCGATGCCGTGTCGATCTATCGCCCGAAGACGCGCAAGGGAACGCCCTATGCGTTCGAGTTGATGGATGGCAGCACGATCTTTCCGTTGCTCGATAACGATGGTCGCCGCCCGACAGAACCCGATCCGGCCTATCAGCAAATTCTAAAAGGCACGCCGAAGACGGATTACGACACGACAGAATTGCTCTACATGCCGAAGAAAGTTCGCGTCTATACGCCGTATGGATTTCCCGCCGTAGAGCAAATCATCATGACCGCGCGGAAGGCCATCAATCGCGATCAGTACCAGTTGCTTTATTTCACCGCTGGTTCGGTTCCTGATGCCTTCGCCGAAATGCCGGTAGGCATGACGCCAGACGATATCAAATCTTTCGAAGAGCGTTTTAACAACATGCTCACCGGCAACGCGGCGCAGCGTCGGCAAGTTCCGTTCCTGCCCGCTGGCGCGAAGATCAATCAGTTGAAAGAACCGATCCTAAGCGATGCCTTCGATGAGTGGATGGCGCGGATCGTGATGTTCGCGCTTTCGTTGCCGCCGAATGCTTTTGTGAAACAGCAGAACCGCGCGACAGCCGAATCAGAAAAAGACCGCGCGTTGGAAGAGGGCCAAGCGCCGCGCTTGCAATTCATCAAAGGCTTGCTGGATACTTTGATCGCCGACTTCGGCCCCGAATATGCCGACATCGAGGCCACACCGAAGGACAATGCGAACCAAGACCCAACAGTTACCGCGAACAATTCGAAAACTTACGTCGCATCTGGAATCAAGACCATCAACGAATGCCGCGCAGACATCGGGCTTGATCCGATGGAAGGCGGCGATCAGTTGATGGCGCTGACTTCGACCGGCTATGTGCCGCTGGATAGCTTTGAACAGACACAGCAGATGCAGCAGGACAATATGGCAGCGCAGGCCGAAGCCAAGGCAACAGCCGCGCAACAGAACGGCGGCAATCATCCACCCGCCGAGAAAATCTATGGCCGGATGGGTAAGGCGGTGCGGCATGCGCCAATCCCTTTCGTCGCGGCGTCACCGAACGGGCAGAGGCAAGCCTAAGTGCCAAGATCGCGCCTATCCTCAAAAAAACGGCGCACTCGGTCGCTCTTCAAGCCAGCCAATACTTCACCAAGATGCGTAAGGGCGATGATGACGAGGATACTTTTGATGCGGCGGTCGATCTCTCAACCTTGGACTTGCTGGTCAACGCAACGCCTGATGACCTCGCAGCGGTCTTTTCAGATTCCGGCAAACAAGGCTTGATGCAGCTTAAAATCGAGCATGAACATAATCTCGTCAATCAGGTTCATCAGCAATCGCTTGATTATGCCAAAGACCGCAGCGCCGAAATGGTCGGCAAGAAATGGGTCGATGGCAAGCTGGTCGATAATCCCGATGCGCAGTGGGTCATCACCGACTCGACCCGCGACGAATTGCGCGGCTTAGTCGCGGACGTTCAAAGCGGCGACCTCAAGCTGACAGACCTGCCACAAGCGATCCGTGACGCAACGGCATTCAGCCCCGAACGCGCCAGCATGATCGCCCGCACCGAAATCATGGCGGCGAACGGGCAGGGTTCTTTGGCTAGTTTCAAGTCGGCAAGAGACATTGGTGTTAAGATCAAAAAGGCTTGGTGGCCGGATGATGAAGCGTGCGAAATCTGTCTCGGCAATGCGGACGATGGCGATATTGAAGTTGACGCTGAATTTTCAAGCGGCGACGATGCGCCGCCAGCACATCCAAATTGCGAATGTGTAATCATACCAGTCGTTAGTGACGATGCGGGAGACAGCGAAGATGACAGTGAAGCATGAGGGTCACTACCACAGCGACCTGCAAGTTATCGCCGAGAAAATCTATGAATACGCTCTGGCCATAGGCCATAAAACGCCCGAAGTTCTCTTGAACGAATATGTCAAAGATCAAATGACCATCACAGTCATCGTTTCCGATTCTTACGAGCGAAAGCTGCGCGGCGTGTCGTATGCGTCAACCGCGTTGGATGAAATCTTGATCGCTGGCTTGATGCGCTGCGATATGCTGATGGGCGAGTTTTTCACCAAACATTGATGGGGATTGAAACAAAACGGCCAGAGTGTTATTCTCTGGCCGTTAAGGGCTGTTCGAGCAGCCGCTGCAAATTTATCAGCGGGATAAGCTATGAACAAGCCCAACATTTTCTTCCGTCTCACCAAGGTTGATGTTGCCAAGCGCGAAGTCACCGGCATCGCGACGGCAGAACATCCCGATCAGACCGGCGAAATTTGCGATTACGAAACCACAAAACCATTTTACCAGAAATGGTCGGCGAACATTTCCAAGTCAACCGGCGGTAAATCGCTCGGCAACGTGCGCGAAATGCACAGCAATATCGCAGCCGGTAAAGTTATCGATCTTCAATTCGATGACGCTGAAAAGCTAATCCGCATCGTCACGAAATGCGTTGATGACAGCACATGGACGAAAATTGTCGAAGGCGTGCTAACCGGATTTTCGCAAGGCGGCGATTACGTCAAGAAATGGAAAGACGGCGAGCATACGCGCTACACCGCCGATCCTTCGGAGATTTCCTACGTTGATAATCCTTGCTTGCAAACAGCTACGTTCGAAATCGTCAAAGCCGATGGTTCAAGCGAAATGCGCAAGTTTCACACGCAGCCCGTCATCGTCCCGCCAGAACTCGAACAGGTCTGGAAGGCCAAAGACGGCAGCACATGGCGCACCAAGGCCGAGGCGCAGAAGCAAAACACGCTGATCGATGCCCGCGCGGTCGTTGCTAAGACAACGGAAGGCGTGCAGGGGCTTTTGAACGGCATCACTGATGCGCTCGACAAGCGAGATTCAACCGACGCCGAAGGAAAACCCATGAAACCGGATATTAAAAAGCTTTTGGCGAAATCCGAATCATGGGATGCCGAAACAGCCATCCAAGCGTTGCAAACCATCGAATATCTGATGAGCCGTGAGGAAGATGAAGCGGAAGACGGCGAAGACGAGGCCGGGCAGGTTGCCGATCTGAAAACCGTTATTGAGCGCCTCAAATCTTTCATCGCTTCGGAAATTATGGAAAATACCGAAGAGGAAGAACCGGAAGCCCTTGCCGCCGCCCGCGCCGCCGCCCTCAAAAAGGCGGAAGATGAAATGCCAGCCGATCACATGGAACACGTCCACGCGATCCACAAAGCCGCTTCGCACATCATGAAGAAATGCATGAAGTGCATGGGCTCGGAAGCCGAAAAGGTGTTTAAGGCATTGGCAGATGGCGAAGAAATGCACGAGCATATCGAGAGTATCCACAAGAAAGCGTCCAAGATCGCCGATCATGCCGTTGCGCTTGGTTCGAAACTTCAAACCGAAGACGATGAAAAAGACGGCAAAGATGATGACGGCGACGACGAGGACACCAAAAAATTCATGAAGATGGCCGCTGAAAACAGCGCCCTCACCAAAGCACTCACCGGCATGTCCACGCAACTCACGGAGATTCAGAAACGGCTTTCAGTCGTCGAGAATCAACCGGCTGCGCGTAAGGGCAAGCTGATGATCGTCACCAAGGGTCACGAGCGCGAAGAAGAACCGGAAAGCGCCGCCGAGACTCATTCCCCCAACCTCAGCGGGCTTTCACCGGAAGAAGCCCGCAAGTTTTATACCTAACCAAACGGAGAAAACCCATGTCACATCCAGAAAATGCTTTCCTTCAGCCCGAAGAATTGCAGAAGCGTTATGAAGCTGTCCGCGAACGTCATCGCGGCGGTCGCCTGCCTGACGGCGCAATCATGGTCGCTGGCAAAGCGATGGTTCCTTTCGCCGGTCTCGAAAAGGGCGGCAAGGCCGATCCTTCACAGCCCGTGTTGTTCAAGCCCGCGCCCGTGCAAGGCCGTTTCGGCAAATATGGCATTTCGGATTATGCCCTTGATGTCATGAAGGCATCGCTCCCAACGCGCGAAGACATGAAAAAGTCGTCGCTTTCGGTTAGCTCCGGCCTGACATGGTACGACCTGCACGTTCCCGCTTTGCACCTCATCCCTTGGTTGACGCCTATCCGCGACAAAATGCCGCGTAAGCAAATGCCAATGGGCGGCAATGCCGCTTACTGGAAGACGATCACCGCAAGCACGTTGCTTGCTGGCGGCTTCCTCGGCGTCCCTTTCATCAATGAAGGCCAACGCGCCGCGCCGTTCAGTTTCTCGGCTCCCCAGACGACTGTGCCTTTCGTGTCGATGGGTAATGACGGAAGCGTGACTTACGAAGCGGAAGAGGCATCGCAGAGCATCGAAGATGCAAACGCGCTGGCCCATTTCTTCTGCCTCGAACAGTTGATGGTGAAGGAAGAGGACGCGATCATCGGCGGCAACTATAACGTTGCTCTCGGTACGGCTTCGACCCCAACAGGCACAGGCGGCACGGACATTTACGTTGCTGTTGTCGGCCTGAGCTATGAAGGCTATCGCAATCAGGCATCGAACGCGATTGCTACCGGCGTTGTGCAGACGATGGAAATCACGACCGCCGACAACAAGACCATGTGGGTCAACGGCGGTTGCGGCATCGTATCGGCTGAATCGGCGCATCTGAATAAAGCGGATGTGGTGAGTTGGACGCCGAAGGCGGGCGAATTTGCATGGGCGGTTTATACCGGCACTGTGAATAACGTCCTCCATCTGCAAGGCTTCGTCACGGTTCCAACGCTGGCCGCAAGCCACGTATTCCTGACCACGCCAACGACAACCGGACAGCTTTCCAGTGCGCTGGCAGCTACCGATTATTCGTTCAATAACGGCACGCAAGGCGGAAACAGCGGGCAGGTCACAGGCTACAACGGCTTGCTGATGCAGAATTCGATTGCCGCAAATCTCGCGACGCCGAATGCCTACTACCTCAACCTGCTTGGCGCATACTTCACGCCATCCGGTCGGGGCAGCGTCAACGAAATCGACACGCTGTTGCTGAACTTGTGGAACAACTACAAGGTCACGGTCGATTACATCTACGTTAACGCTCAGGAACTTATGAACCTGACGACGGCGGTGTTGTCGAATGCAACCGCGCCGTTGCTGCGTTATGACCATGATGCAAGCGGCGACCATTATGAATTGGTCGCTTCCGGCACCGTGGCATTTTACTTCAATCCGTTCCTCCCCGGCGGCGGTCGTAAAATTCCGATCATTGTGCATCCTACATTGCCGCCCGGCACGATCTTGGCTTATGCCGAGTCACTGCCGCCTTACTTCAAGCAGAACAACACGCCAACGGTTGCGGAAGTTCTCTGCCGCCGCGATTACTACGCCATCGATTGGGCTCCGTTCACTCGCGAATGGCAGTTCGGCGTTTACTCAAGCAACGTGCTTGCCGTATATGCGCCTTTTTGTGTAGCGGTCCTTTCCGGTATTGGCAATGGCGTCAACGCTTAAAGGATAGTATTGAAGTATGTCAAATCCTCCGGTATGGTTCGCTTCACGCGAAACCAACCGGAGGATTCTTTATGCCCTATGTTCGCAATACTTGTTTGAAACTCATTCCTTTTGATGCGTGCGGCATTTACCGCATCACCAACAAAATCGACGGAAAATTCTATATCGGTTCTGCCGCACAGATGCGTCGGAGACTTCGTGCGCATCTCGGCTCTCTCCGGCGCGGAGATCACAAAAATCCACACTTACAACGCGCCTTCATTCGTGACGGCGAAGATTCTTTTGTGATGGACGTTCTTTTGCTTTGTGGAAAGGAGGAACTGTTGCAGCGGGAACAGGAATTTCTTGACCTCACGAAATGCCATGACGACACCATAGGCTACAATATAAGTCCGCGAGCCGACGCGGGGCCAATCAGAATTTATACTGACGAAATGCGTGCGGAAATATCCGCTCGTTTCAAAGGAAAATCAAAATCGGAAGAACATCGGAAACGAATAAGCGAAGGCCAGAAACACAGAAAACCAACTGATGAAATGCGTGCGCGCATAAGCAAGAAGCTCAAAGAGTTTTTTTCCGATCCGGCCAATCGTGAAGCACAAAGTAAACGGCAAACCGGTCTGAAGCGGCGCGGCACCCCTTGCACAGAAGAAATGAAACGCAAATTATCGGAAGCGCGCAGAGGGATAGGAAAACCGGAAACGCGCAAATATAGTGTCGATCAGATCAGGGGATGGATTGAAATGCGTGCGCGTGGTATATCTTGGTTTGCGATGTCCCTTGAAACGAAGGTAAATCCGGCTGTTATGAAAATGTCCGTTGATAGATATCTCAAGGAAAACCCCGCATGACGATCATCGTCCTGATATTTCTCGTCCTGATATGCTCTTTTTGCGCCGTGCTGAAAGAAGGCGGTTCGCTTAAAGGAAAGAAACCAACAACGAAGAAACCGACACGATGAATCTCACAACCCTCGCCAACGTCCGCTCGTGGGTCAGCTCGTCAACCGACACTGACAACAATCTGTTGATCCGTCTCATCGCCGAAGCCTCGCGCATGGCTTTGAATTACATGCAGCGTGCCGATCTTGGGCTCACGACCATTACCGAGACGATCAGTGGGAAGAACACGCCGAAATTGCCGCTGCGTTGCTGGCCGGTCATTGCCGTGAATTCTCTTTCGCTGAATGGCGTTGTCATTCCCGCCAGCACCGGGCCACTGGTCTATGGCTACGCGCTTGAACAGGTTTACGGATCAAGCGCCGGAAAGCCTCAGATGCTTGGCCTTGTCGGTTCGGTCTATGGTTCGGGCGGCGGCTATCCCTCGCCCTACGGTTATTATGGCCAGTCGCCGCCGATTGGGGGCGTATCCCTTGGACGCCCCTTCTCGGTCGGCGTTAATAATATACTGGTTAATTATACCTACGGCTATGCCGTCCAGAACGAGGCGCAGACCATTCCGGCCACATCGGCCTACACCATCGCCCCAAACGCGCCCTATGGCAGCCTGTCGCAGGATTTGGGCGTATCCTACGCGACTGGCGGCGCATTGACCGCCATATCGTCCGGCACGCCCACAGTCGGGCAGTATTTGCCGCCAAATCTATCCGGCGACACGCCAACGCTGGTCTATACCTTCGCGGCGGCTGACGCTGGCAAAGCCGTGCTTCTAAACTATAACTACGTACCTTATGACCTCGAACAGGCCGTCATCGAAATCGTCGGCGAGCGTTACCGCTATCAAAGCCGCATCGGGCAGGCATCGCAAAGCCTCGGCGGACAGACGACGACAAGCTATCTGGTCAAGGATGCGCTTACGGCGGCGATCAAGGCGCGGCTGGATGTTTATCGCTTGGTTTGGGCGGGTGGCTAATGCTGACAATCGATATCGTAGGCGACAAGGAAGTCATCGCTCGCTTCGGTAGCATGACGGATCGCATCCATCAAAGATTGCTGCAATTCATCACCGGCGAAGCGGCAAAATTAGAAGCCTATGTCGTAACGCAGAAGCTTTCGGGGCAAGTGCTGAAACACATCAGCGGCAATCTGCAAACCAGCATCCACAATGAGGTCGAAGATAGCGGTTCAAGCATCATCGGACGGGTTTATTCGGCAGGCTGCAATTATGCCGCGATCCATGAATATGGCGGCCAGATTCCGGATCGCGTTCCGGTTAATGGGCAATTCCTGCATTTCTTCATCGATGGCAAAGAGATTTTCACTAAATTCGCGCGGGGCTTCACGATGCCGGAACGCAGTTTCTTGCGGTCAAGCCTCGCTGATAACCGCGATGAGATTATCGCTGGCATGAAGGAAGCCGTCACTGAGGCTTGCAAAGAATGATAAACCCCACGCGCGAACAGGTCGCCCTTGCTCTCTTCGCCCAACTTCAAACCGTTGGCAGCGCCATTAAGACCTACTCGCGCCGTCCCGCTATCTGGCCGAACACCGTCGCGCTGCCCGCCCTCTACATGGGGCAAACCGAAGAAGACCTGAATTATTCCGGCGACAACACAGCGCTCTATAAAAATGTGCTTTATTTTGCCATCACGCTTTACATAAATGTAGGGCTTGACCCGAATGCCGAGCCAGATACGCCCCTGAATGCTCTTCTCGATGCAATCGATACAGTTATGGCACCGCCTCCGACAAACCCAACGCAACAAACGCTCGGAGGACTCGTGACTTACGCGCGGCGCGAAGGAAACGTCATCCGCGCACCGGGCTATATCGACGGTCAAGGCGGCGCGTTCTTCAAAATAAAAGTCCTCGTTCCATGAGTGATTGTGCAAACCACGCGGCTGTGATAAATTCCCTCAACCTTACCGGAGAAAATCCATGAGCATTCAAATCCAATTTGGCGTCGGCAATCTGATTTTAACCCGTACCGACGTTGCTTATGCAACGCCCGTCAAATTCGGCGTCATTCAGGATTGCGAAATCGATTTCGATTTCACCAATAAAATGCTCATCGGTCAGTTACAATTTCCCGTCGATGTGGCACGCGGCGAAGGCAAGATCACCGGCAAAGCGAAGATCGCCAATTTCGTCGCACGCGGCGTCAATGATGCGTTCTTTGGCGGTACTCTCGGCGCTGGCACAGGCGGCATCCTTCTGACTTCGAATGAAGCGCATACCGTTGCATCGACAACGCAGCAGGTCACGAATCATGTCGGCTTCATTGCCGATCAGGGCGTCTATTATGCTTCAAGCGGTAATCAGCTTGTGCAAGTCGGCCCCGGCCTTGAAGCGACGGGTTTCTACAGCGTCAACAATACGACCGGCACATACACATTCGCGGTCGCCGATGAAGTCGCGCTCGTATTCAATTACACCTACCAATCCACAAGCCTCGCCAGCGAAATCAGCATCAGCAATCAGTTGATGGGTACTTCGCCCGTGTTCAGCGTCTTGCTGGCCGGTCTCTATAAGGGCAACGTGTTCAATCTCTCGCTGCCCGCCGCGATTTCAACCAAGCTGACCTTCCCGTTCAAAAACACCGATTACTCAATCAGCGATTTCGAGTTCTCGGCTTACGCGAATGCCGCTGGTCTCGTCGCTCAAATCACCACAACTCAATAAGGTTTCATCGTGGCTCAATATCAAATTGTTTTAGACGGCAAGACATACGAATTCTCAGGGCCGCTTAAATTCAAATTGATAAGCATCGTCGAACCGGCCAGCGCCCAAATCGAAAAGATGCGCCGCGAATTGAACGCATCCGGCGAACCGTTCAATAGAAAGTTCTACGATGAGCTTTCGACCATCATCGTTACAGTGTTGAACCACGTCGATCCGAAGTTCACGCGCGAGGCATTCGGCGAAATTCCCGTTACCCCCGATGACTTGCTGGCGGCATACAAGCAAATCATGATCGCGTCCGGACTCTGGAAAACACCTTCGGAGGCCGAGGGGAAAACCGCCAGCCCAAACCCCCAGAGCCCCTTGACTGGGGCTTAATCTACGCCGAACTACGTTACACGCTCGGCTATGACACCGCCGCCATCGATGATCTGATCTGGCTGGATTACATCGACCTTTACCGCTACTGGAAAAAACACCCGCCAACGCATATAGTGGCAGCAGCTTTCGCCGGTTTCAAACCTGAGCGCGAGATCGACAAGGATGCCAACCAAGACTTTGCGATTGAAGAACTGATGGCGCATTTTGGCGTAAAGATCGTCCCCAGAGAGGAATTAATCGATGTCGGATGAATCCATTGACGTAAAATTTGGCGCACAAACCGGCGAACTTGAAGCGGGCGTTGAAAAAGCAAAGGACAGCCTAGGCGAGATTGGCGGCGCAGCCGAAGGACTTATCGGCAGCCTCGGCGAACTGGCGGCGGCATTTGGCGCGGCTTTCGCCGTCGATAAGATTGAGGAATTCGCAAAAGAAATTTCCGGCATCGGTGTCACGCTTCAAAATATGTCGGCGCAAACCGGCCTTTCCACCGGCCAAGTCGAAGATTTCCAAAACACGATCAAGGTTCTCGGCGGCAGTGT
>Ga0265322_10000327_pt1 | contig 19987 bp, 24 predicted proteins | sample 41222metaG_FD_193584 | JGI IMG/M metagenome (GOLD analysis project Ga0265322, IMG submission 193584) | Rhizosphere microbial communities from Carex aquatilis grown in University of Washington, Seatle, WA, United States - 4-12-22 metaG | ecosystem: Host-associated > Plants > Roots > Rhizosphere...
GAGCCACTTATTGTCAAAGCGTTTCCATACCATCGTAAATATCAAGTAAAGTATTCCTATAGTGCTGAAGTATCCGAGCGGTATTATGAATAATGGCGCAAATAACCGCGGGTCTGTTGTCATGACCTGATCTATCCGCGAAAATGCTAGTATGCTGAACAGAAATCTGAACAGGTATGATAGACCAAGGAAGAAGAATGCCCCGCGAAAATATGATATCCCTCTATGTTTTGTGAGCGAATAGACTTCGCGGGTCTTGAAATACACTAAAAAGCATAAGACTATCGCTGCCAAAGTAAACGCTAAGTCTATTACAAAGTCATCAAAAGGTCCGATAGGAGGAATCATTATTTCACCAATGGTTAGAGGTATTTAAATATTTATAAAAAATGTGGACGTTAGCTCCATTTGGCTTATAAATAAGGTTAATATTATATAGTCATGGCTAGCTATGATAGTATGAATAAACAGCGCGAGGTAATCTTACACCTTGATAACGTCTGGAAGATATATAAGATGGGTGAGGTAGAAGTGCCAGCGCTTCGAGGCGTTACGCTTGAGATAAGAAAAGGGGATTTTGTCGCGATAATGGGCGCGTCCGGCTCCGGAAAGTCCACGATGATGAACCTTATAGGATGCCTCGACGTCCCGTCAAAAGGAGGATTATATCTTAAGTCTAAAAATATAAGTACACTTTCTGAATCCGACCTTGCAACTTTCAGGGGAAAGAGCATAGGGTTCATATTCCAGCAATATAATCTCATCCCTTCGATGTCCGCTTTCGAGAACGTCATTTTGCCGCTTGAATTTTTAGAGTACAACGACGCAGATGCAGCAGCAAGGGCAAGAAAAATCCTAACAGATGTGGGGCTTGGTGAAAAGATGCACCACAGACCATCGCAGCTTTCAGGAGGACAGCAGCAGCGAGTGTCCATCGCAAGAAGCCTTGCAGGAAATCCTGAAATAATACTAGCTGACGAACCTACAGGAGCACTTGACAGCGCTACAGGAAAAGACGTCCTCCAGATGCTTTCAAAACTATGGAAAGAAGATGGAAAAACAATAATAATGGTCACACACGACCATAACATCGCAAAATACGCTCACACTATAGTTGAATTAAAGGACGGACAGATAGTCCGCACACATGTACAACACGATATTGCCAAATGAGGTGCAAAATGAAACTGGATAGAAAAAATAAGAATGTATTTATGATTGACGCATCATTGATAGTGATGCTTGTAATGTTATTAACACTGGCTCTCGCGTATACACCTGGAGCTAGCGCTGCAACCGTCGTCAATTCTGGAACGGCAGGCTCGAGCGCATCTTTGAGCATTGTCAATCAGAATCCTGATCCAGCTACGGCAGGCAACATTGTCGAGATAAGATTCGGTGTCGGAAACACTGGTGGGAACGCCTTGAACAACGTAATCGTTTATGCCGTGCCTCAATATCCATTCTCGCTTCTTCCTGGGGAAGACGCAAACCAGACAATAGCGACCCTCAATTCATATCAGGGAACGACTGGAAGCAGCAACACCCAGATACTAAGCTATAAATTCCTTGTGGACAGCAACGTCACAGCAGGAACATATGACTTGAACATGAACGTGGATAGTGGAGATGGCGCAGTCGTAAATAAAGCCATTCCGATAAACGTGGCAAATAAGCAGATAGCAGAGATTGTCTACATAGATAAGACCGTTCTCATCCCTGGTCAGCAGAGCGATATGAAATTCACAATCAATAATGTCGGAAGCTCCCCATTGAGAAATATCAAATTCAGTTGGGACAACACAGGCAACACAATACTTCCGGTGGGAAGCGATAACACTCAATACATAAAGTTCCTAGATGTAGGAGCGAGCGTAGATGCGGACTATAAGGTCGTTGCAGATACTAACGCAGTTCCTGGACTGTACGCGCTTAACCTTCACTTGAGCTATGATGATGCCTTGACGAATCAGACAGATATAATCCAGACGACTGCAGGAGTCTATGTTGGTGGAACGACTGATTTCGATGTCGCATTCTCTGAGACAGCAAACGGCCAGACATCTTTTAGCGTGGCAAATATCGGAAGCAATCCTGCAACATCTGTTGCTGTACGAATTCCGGATCAGCCGAGCTGGAGAGTAACAGGCTCGAACTCTATGATAATAGGGAACCTGAACAAAGGCGATTACACCGTTGCAAGTTTCTCATTGACATCAAATACTATTGCCTCAAATTATTCGGGCACAGGAACAACAGGGACTGGAGGATATGCTGGAAGGACTGGCGGCGCGACCGGCAGCCAGGCAACGAATAGGACTTTCCAAAAACCGGACGGTAACTCGCAGAATATCACTGTAGAGATTGATTATACAGATACTACAGGAACAAGACAATCCATAATGAAACAGCTCGCTATTGGAAACCAAATCTCTGTGAACAGCTCAACAACATTCTCGAGGACAGGCAGGACAACAACTAGTTCACTCACAACCTATGGACCATACATAATAGCCGCAGTTATCCTTGTGGGATTGATAATATATTACAACTCGTACAAGAAAAAGAAGTTGTTAGACCCTAAGGTCACATTCTGGAATTTCTTTAGGAGCAAGAAGAAGTGAGGCTAAGAATAGATTATGAAATTTCGTAAATGCCTAAAGAATGCCTTCAGTATGGTTATACATAGTAAACTTAGGAGTTGGCTGACCATCCTTGGCATCGTTATTGGCGTCGCAGCGGTCATAGCGATAGTTTCTATAGGTGCTGGACTACAGGCTCAGGTAAATTCGCAGCTCGGAAACCTTGGCGGAGATTTATTGACCGTAAGCGCGGGATTCTCTAGAGGTGGCGGAGGATTTGGTGGCGGTGGAGGATTCGGAGGAGGAGGCGGTGGAAAAGCCACAACAAAAGCTATAACTCTCACACGAACAGATGTTCAGGCAATCAAAGGTTCTCCATACGCTATGTACATTGATACAGAGATACGAGGCAGCGGGAAAGTCTCGTATTTTTCTCAGAACGGGACCGTAACTATAGTCGGTGTCGACCAAGCGGTATGGCCAAAACTCACAACGTCTACTATAGGCCAAGGAAGATTGCTTGATCCTACAGACCAGAACGTAATTGTTATTGGAGGAAATCTTGCCGCATCATACTTCAAGGTTCCTGTAGGATTGAATCAAGTACTGACAATTGAAGGCAAAGCGTTTAGGGTAGTTGGAATCTTGAGCGATCAGAGCAATACAGTATATATGCCTGTACAGATGGCCTTTCAAGTCATACCAAACCATGATCAAGGAGTCTATGACTCATTCATAATAAAAGTAACTGACCAGAACCAGCTTAATGAATCCATAAACGATATTCAGAGCAGACTTCAGATTGAGCGTCACGTCACATCTACGACGCAGGATTTCTCTGTAACATCTAACGCGCAAATCCAAGCTACAAGAGCTGCGGCATTGACATCGATAAGCACGTTTCTCATAGCAATTGCGGCTGTATCGCTCATTGTAGGAGCTGTTGGCGTTGCAAATACTATGTTCACATCAGTTCTTGAAAAGACTAAAGAAATCGGAATAATGAAAGCCATCGGCGCACGTAACAAGGATATACTTCTAATATTCATGTTAAACTCTGCATTGATTGGACTAATAGGCGGATTGATTGGAATAGCTCTCGGAATAATACTCTCAGGATTCATCCCTGCACTGCTAGGTGTTTCGATATTGACGCGTGGACAGACGCTTGTATCGCTCAGCTCTCTTATTATGGCAGTCGTAATATCTGTAGGCGTAGGCGTAGTTGCTGGAGCAGTTCCGGCGTATCAGGCATCAAGATTAAAGCCAGTAGACGCCCTCCGCTATGAATAAACGTAAACAAACACGAGTTTGGTGTCTTTAGAAAAATTTATATAATTCTTTGCTAAAGAAATCGCATGCAGGATTTCGATAAGATATTTGACTTTCTATACACTATCGAGGATTTGAAGAAGACAGTTCGATACAAGAGCGCAAGCGTCGAGCTTACAGAATCCGTAGCAGACCACTCATGGAGGCTTGCGATGACAACAATGATTGTCGCAAACCATCTCAAGCTTGATATCAATATTGAGCGCGCGATAAAGATAGCGCTTGTCCATGACCTAGGAGAGTATCTTCATGGAGATGTCGAGTATAAGAGAATATATCTTGGAACTATAAGTAAGGATGAGAAGCATAGGATGGAGCTCGAGGGAATAAATTCTGCAAAGAATAAGCTTCCAAAAAATCTTGGTGAAGAGATATATAATATATGGAAAGAGTATGATGAGGCAGAAACTCGTGAGGCTAAATTCGTGAAGGCACTAGATAAGATGGAAGCCATAATGCACGTCCACAGCAAGGGCCACGAGACATTTGACATCCCAGACAGTGTCGCAACGTATGCAGATAAGGCCGTAGCCAAGTTTCCAGAGTTAAAAGAGATGCTTCACATGCTCAAGATGCGCCTCAAAGAAGAGTTCGAAAAAGGGAATCTTGAATGGAAAAAAGATTACGAGAATTGAATATCATGACAAACATAATTATAATTCACGGATCATATGGACATCCGGGCGAGAATTGGTTCCCGTGGCTCAAGAAAGAACTCGAAGCTCTAGGACATAGAGTATTTGTCCCAAAATTCCCAACGCCAAAAAACCAATCCCTCAAGAATTGGCTCTTGATATTCAGAAAGTATGAGAAATACCTCGATGAGGAATCAATTGTCGTTGGCCACAGTATCGGACCTGCATTCTTATTGAGCGTGATTGAAGCGCATAAAGTCAAGACCGCGTTTTTTGTTGCCGGATTCATCGGAAAATTCACAGGAAAATGGGCTAATCCATCATTCAATAAGATAAATCGGACGTTTGCCGAGAAAGTTTTTGATTGGAAAAAGATAAAGAAGAACTGCAACAAATTCTATCTGTTCTATTCTGACAATGATCCATACGTCCCGCCAGAAAAAGCCTTTGAATTAGGAAAACATTTAGATGTCAAACCGATACTTATGAAGAATGCAGGACACTTCAATGAAAGAGCAGGGTATATAGAATTTAAATTTCTTTTGGACAAAATAAAAAAAGAATTGTGATTATTTCATTCCTGTAAGATAATCGTATACACCAAGTGCCGCTGCGCATCCCTGACCTGCAGAGATTGCAAGCTGCTTGTACGGATTGTTGACGACGTCACCTGCAGCGAATAATCCTTCTGTCTTCGTCATCCCTTTCTGGTTTATCTCTACGTATCCTAATTGATCCAATGGAACTATGTTTTTGATTGGTTCTGTTATTGGCGTGTAGCCTACGTTTATGATTACGCCCTGCGTCTCTATCTCTTTATTGTCCTGAAGAATTATTGATGTGACTAATTTTTCTCCTTTTATCTCTTTTACACGCGCGTCATTTATTATCTCAACCTTTGGATTGCTTATTATTTTTTCTGCAAGTATCGGGTCGCCTTTGAGTTTTGGATTCTTATTTATCAAATAGACTTTTTTTGCGATGTCTGCCATATAGATTGTGGATGTTAGTCCGTTGTTTCCGGCTCCGACCACAGCTACTATCTTGTTCTTGAATAATGGTCCGTCGCATATCGAGCAGTACGTGACGCCGCGTGATTTCAATTTCTCTTCTCCAGGAACTCCTAATTCTTTATACTTTGAGCCTGTTGCCCATATGAGCGTCTTTGTCTCGTATGTTCCGCCGTATGTCGTGACTGTGAATGCATTTTTTTCTTTTTTTACGTTTGTCACAGCGTCATCTATTATTTCTACGTTGAATGATTTTAAATGTTCTACATAAGAATCTGCAAGTGTCCTGCCATCTACTGATTTTATGCCTGGCCAATTCTCGACGTATGTCGTGTTCTGTATCTCGCCACCTAATTCGGGCGCAATCAGGGCGAACTTTATCTCTTTTCGCGCAGCGTATATCGCGGCTGTAATTCCGGCAAGTCCTCCTCCGACAATTATTAGATCGTACATGTTCATTCCTCTTGTGTTTTGGTATAAAAAGGTTTTGAAGTTGTTGTCAGCTATCGAACTCTTTGTCCCGCTTTTATAAGAGTAGACTCGATTCAACATCAATGAAACAAATTATATGAACCCGACAATAACTAACGGTAGTGATGTAGAAGCCACATTCGTTTATATAGCTATTGAAGAAGTGAATTTTGCGGCAATAGAAAGGCACTACTGATATTCTTTAAGCTCTCGTATCAATCTCTTTCTTGACTTTTTCCATTCGCCTGCAAATAACCCATAGAGCACTGAATCATGTATTTTTCCTGTGGATTTTGCTATGATACTCTTTCGCTTGAGACCCTCTTTTTTGAATCCGAGCTTCACCTGCATCCCGTTCGATGCCTTGTTCTCGATGTATGCCTCTGCTTCGATCTTTCTTAGCTTCAATCTATAGAACGCGAAATCTAGGACGGCTACCTTCGCCTCTTTGATGTATCCTTTTCTCCAGTATTTCTTTGCTATCCACGCGCCCGTGTTTGCCTTCCTGTCCTGAAAGTTTATGTTGTGAACGTCAGTTACGCCTATAATTTTTTTCTCCGATTTCAATTCTATGAAGAATGTATATGTCGTTCTGCTCTTCTTACTCCATCTTTTCAGTGAGTGCTTGATGAACCATACGGCGTCCTTCTTATGGTAAGGATACGGAACGACGCTAAGATATCTAGACACATCTAAGTCTTTAGCCCCTTCGAGGATATCTTTCCAGTCCGAAAGTTGCGGCTTTCTTAGTATCAGCCTTTTCGTCTCAAGTATCATAGATATAGTGATACGGTTTAGGTTTAAAAATATATCTTATCACGGGTCAGAAGAAATCCCATTTAATTAGGCACATTTAAAAATAGCGCTGATTTACTACTTATTAGAGTAATCTAGAGGTATTAAACATGAAAGGAAAAGTAAAATTTTTTAATGACGGAAAGAGATTCGGTTTCATCGCAGGAGAGGATGGCAAAGAGTATTTTGTACACGCATCCGGTCTTGAAGCGGGAGTCTCAATCACAGAGAACGATGCTGTAGAATTCGACACTGAGCAGGGCGACAAAGGCTTGAAAGCAGTGCACGTAAAGAGATCAACAGACACAACACAAGAATAAACTAATTCTTTTGTTTTTATTTTTATTATTAGGCGAAGCTATAGAATTATCTTCCAGTTGAACCTATCCTATCAGTATTCTGATGTATGTATGACGATACAACATATACTGACGATGTCGCGGCGACTGAACCCGCAATCATGAAGGCAAGTCCGACCTTTTTAGCGGTCGTAGATTTTTCTGAAAGCCAGAACTCGAATTCTAAAGATTTCTCATGAATATATTTTTGAACAGTGTTTGATGATTCTTTAGGGATTCCCCTCTTCGTTCGTGATTCTTGTATAGTCTGGTATCCCATAAGGTCTTTTGCTACGTCCATTATGTATAACATCGGTTTCATTAACAGCATGTTGAGCGCAGATCCTATAATCGTGGCCCCGGCCATCTTCCATCCATTCTTCTCCCCGCCTACGAAATAATAGTATGTTGGATTGAGTGTTGCCGTCATGATTAATGCGTATAGTTTATCATGCATCTCTGTTCGTTTCTGTGTCGAACGCTCCGTCACGCCAACGATTCCATGGTATATTTTTCTGCCGAATAATAACGTAGGTATCTCGATGCATGACACCGGAACGGCTGCGACTCTAGAAACTATCGATACGAGATCTGACATCTGCGATGCCTTCTCAGAAATTGCCTTTATAGGACTCAATACTATCAATGATGCGGTACTTGAGGGGAATTCATCTCTAATCGTTTGTCCATAGTTCTTAACAAGATCCGTTAACATAACTACTTCAAAGTAAGGAATTGTTTATAAATATTATCTATAGAATGAGGATATTATTTCTCGAGACGCAGTGTGAAATCTCCAATGCGTTTATCATAAGACTTGAATGGTTTTTCGATTAATTTTATTCTAATCTTATTTTTTAATACATAGAAATCCTTGTGTTTCTCAATGATGTCGTAATTTTTTAGGGCGCTTAATGCTTTTTTGATATCTGGAACGAGTATTTTCATTACGTGATCAATTATTGGGGTTCCATTTTCGAAATATCTTTTGTAATCGCCCGTTATTGAATAATCCTTGAGAGTTTTTGCGATGTATTTAACATATCGATGTGACTGCGAAAAGGACTTTGTAAAGCCGACATACGCCCTTAACGGCTTATGTGCTCTCATTAACGCTATTATGGTATGCCATCCATCGTATACTATGTATTTATTTTTTTCAGTGCTTATTGCAATTATCCTGGGAAGCGTGTCTGCTTTTTGCAGTTTGATGATTGCCTTCTTATGTTTCTTATCAATCTCTGAAAATTTGATGTCTATAGGTCTTCGATATAGCATTCCCTCATTCTCGTATAACGTCCAATATACTGTGTTGATGCAATCTTTTGGTCGGAGAGTCATCTCTTTCCAATGCATATGTTTAAATTCATGAAAATATGATTTAGCGTAGTTAGGAATCTTATTCCTTCTCTTTAAACGTACTTCGAATGAATATTTAGAATCAACGTTAAGCCTTGCAAGAAGATACTTAGGAATGTCCATACTAAAAAATAATTATTATAGAATAAAAATGTTATGTTTAGTCGATTTTCAAGGCTTTCATTATCTTGTCAAGTTTTTTATTGATTCTTTCTAAGTCGTCGTTTGAAGCTTCTTGCTCGAACCTGTTTGGGGCTCTATCGAAACTTTTTCCGCCTTCTGATCCTGCTCCTTCTCTAAAGCAGCTTCTGCAATATATTGGTTTATTTCCTGTTGGTTTGAATGGTACATCGCAGTCTCTGCCGCACTTGTCGCATACTGCATGGTGCAATTCGAAGCTTGAACCTGCTGAACTTTTAGGTCTATCCCTTCGTTCAAAGTCCTTCTTTCCGAATCTTTGGCCGCCGTCTCTTCGATCTTCTGAACGTGCTGAGCCTCTCTTGCCGAACTTGTTACCCTTATAATCCTTCATACTCTTAGAAATAAGTATTTATTTATAATGGTGATGAAAAAGATATCGAGTTATGATCTAGCCGAATTCTGGCTTTACTCTAGCCTTATTTTTCTTGATTTTTGACCAATTTTTTATCGTCAACGACTTAGTCGAGTAGGACCAGGTTTTTTGCTGTTTTTGTTCTTAAATCTATGTAGAATATGGCCAGTTTTCACCTAATATAGTATTCTTTCTCACATCCTCACAGGACAACCTCGCGTAGCGTATTTAAATGTACCAATTACTTTAAAAACATGGACACCGTCACCTTAATCACAGAGGAATACATGAAGAAAGAGACCGTGAATTATTTGAAGGACTTCCAGCCTAGATTATATCAGGAAAGCATCTTCAATACATGCACAAAGTCTAATACATTAGTCGTCCTCCCTACAGGCGTTGGAAAGACAGCAATCTTTCTTATGATGGCAGCATACAGATTAAACCTTTACCCAAAATCAAAGATACTATTATTAGGGCCTACAAGACCCCTCATAGAACAGTACTTTCAGGTCTTCGAAAAACATTTCGATATAGTGCCGAGTAAAGTTGCAATATTTACGGGATTTGTCTCGCCAGAAAAGAGGGCGGAGTTGTGGAAAACCTCTCAAATCATATTCTCGACACCTCAGGGCCTTGAAAATGATATACTTTCAAACAAGATAGACATCTCTGATATCTCACTTCTAGGATTTGATGAATCACATAGGGCGACAGGAGAGTATTCGTATAATTTTATAGCAAAACAGTATATGAAACGTGCTCTTCATCCAAGAATTCTCGCACTCACAGCAAGTCCTGGCACAGATCATGAATCAATAAATCAAGTAAAAGCAAATTTATTCATAGAAAAAATTGAAGTTAGAACTACATCAGATGAAGATGTCAAACCATATGTAAAAGATGTTGACATAAAGAAAATATTTGTTGAACTTCCAGATGAATTCTTACAAATAAAGAAGTATCTTGATGCGTGTTACAAATCAAAGATGGTTGAATTAAGAAATCTCGGATTCACAACAGAAAGCGCGCACTATTCAAAAAAGAACATCCTTGGCATGCAGGCAGAGATTCATGCAAGAATTGCGGGCGGGGAGAAGGATTATGAAACACTCAGAGCTATGTCGATTCTTGCCGAGGTCATTAAAGTTCATCACGCAATCGAGCTAATTGAAACTCAAGGTCTAGATTCGTTAAAGCAGTACATGGATAAATTAGGATTAGAAGCGCGAGCAAGTAAAAGCAAGGCGAGTATAAACCTAGTCAAGGATATCAATTTCCGCTCTGCACAAATAAAGACTGAATCAATAAACGGTAAATTCGAGCATCCAAAATTCAATAAGTTAAAGGAGATAATCATAGAAGAATTAGACTCAAACAATCCGGAAAATTTAACAAAAAAGATTATTATCTTTTCGCAATATCGTGATGCGGGAAGCAAAATAACAAAAGAACTCACTTCTTTAGGATTTAAAACAAAGTTATTCGTTGGTCAGGCAAAAAAGAAGGATACGGGACTTAGTCAAAAACAACAAAAGGAAATGCTCAAAGAATTTTCAAACAGCGACTTCAACGTCTTAGTTTCAAGCTCTGTTGGGGAAGAAGGACTAGACATCCCTCAGGTTGACTTGGTCATCTTCTACGAGCCAGTCCCGAGCGCAATCAGAAAGATTCAGCGTAGTGGAAGAACAGGAAGGTTAGATGATGGAAGAATAATAATGTTAATCACAAAAGACACTGTTGATGAAGTATATTATCATGTTGCACGAAATAAAGAGAAGAGAATGTACAGAACTATCAGCGAAATGAATAAGATGCACAACGCTCCGACAGAAATCAAGAATGATAAGAGTCTCAAGACGTTAATGGATTTCGAAACTAAACCGGAAGAGGAACAAAAACAATCAACAAAACTTAAGATAATCGCAGATTATAGAGAGAAGGGTTCAGGAGTTCTTAAGGAATTGATAGACAAGGTAGATTTAAGTCTGGAAAAGTTAGACATAGGCGACTATTTGCTCAGCTCGAGAGTCATCGTCGAATACAAAACTGTTCAGGATTTTGTCGATTCAATAATTGATGGACGATTGCTCGGACAATTAAAACAATTGAAACAATATGAAAGACCGTTAATCATCGTTGAGGGAACAGAAGATATTTACAGCGTTAGAAGAATCCATCCAAACGCGATCAGAGGAATGATTGCAACAATCACAGTCTCATACGGAATTCCATTAATCCAGACAAAAACATCGAGAGACACTGCAGAATACCTTATTGCAATAGCTAAAAGAGAACAAGAGGAAGGAAAGAGCGAGGTAACGTATCATTATGGTAAACCATTGACAACTAAAGAGCAGCAGGAATATTTCATAAGCGCCCTTCCAAACATCGGCATGGGTGGAGCCGTGCCATTACTAAAGCATTTCAAATCAGTAAAAAACATCATAAACGCAACAGAAGAAGAACTAAAAGATGTAGACTTAATAGGCCAAAAGAAATCCAAAGCCCTAAAAGATATATTCGACGAAGAATACAGGGATTAATGCTGTGCCATCACAAATAATCTATTCTTCATGAATATATGATCTGGTAGTGGATTGAGTTCGTTGATTCTCCAAAATCCGGCTTCTTTTAGCATCTCAAATAATTTTTCTCGCGTAGGTGCTGTCTGCTTGACCTCTACAACATACCTCTTCGAGTTTTCATAAGTTTCCCAAGGTCTTTCTTCAGCACGCCACGGATTGATACCGTTCAATTTCTGAACTAAATTCTTCACCACACCTTTTTTCGGAGTGTCATATTTGAAAACCTGCATATACAATTTCCTTGTCACGAAACCGTCCTTTCGCTCTATATCACTGGAACCAACTTGCACATATGTCATATTTGGTTTTATGATTACTTCGGGATAGTTCCAATCTTTAATTATCCTTTTTTGAGTGTTCATATCAAACAACAATAGTCCGTTAGGCATTCCATAATTATCAAACGAAGAACAGATGTGCTTGAATATCACAGGCCAATCCTTAGCCTCGAAGTGGTTTATCACATCGAGATTCATCGTCGTTACATTATTCATAGGCAGAGTAGTGTAAGCGGCACGACTTGTATAATAATTTATATTTCTGAATTCTGCTGATAAGGATTTTGCCCTTTCTATCTGACCGATTGAACAGTCTATCCCAGTAAATTTTACGTTAGGCAGATATTTAGATGCTGCCCTAATGAATGCTCCCGAACCACAGCCAATATCAAGCATGCTAAAAGTTCCTCCTCCACAAAAGAGCGGCCAATAAGATTTCGCCAGAAGCTTTCCCATATCATTTCCCATTATCTCATCATAGACAGCAGAGAATTGATCGTAGTCATTGATTCTCCTATCAACAACTCTTTTATCTATACTGTCCTCTTCGAAACTGCAAAAATCTGAATTATAATCTCTAAAATTATCCATTTTAAACTCAAAATTCTTTTCCTATACCTATATTGATGCAATAACTATTCTTGAATGCATTATTGAAATTATTGCTTAACATCCATTGCTTGTATAATCTTGCTGTAAGCGTCATGTCAGAAAATTTTATGGCACCATCAACGCTAACAGATACGTGTGAGAATCCTGAACTCTGTGTAAAATATCTATCATTATAGACTAGTTGGGTAGAGGCTGCGACATTGATCTTATCATCTATCGGGATAGCATCAATTAAATTGATTTTATTGATAAAACCATTGTCGCTACCTGCCCCGCCGAATTTAGCAAGATAATTGCTAAGAGTTATTCCAGAGATATTTTTGGATAGAATAATTCCAGATTCGTTCATATCATTTATCTGCGAGTTTGGAAAGATGAAATATCCAGCATATCCAGATAATGTTATATCGTCAAGAGTTGTTATTGGACCAGATAAGTTTAAATCCAGCTCACGAACATTATTTTTCTTCAGATTATAATCAGTCCATGCATTAAGAGCATAGCCGTTCTTCTTGAATCCGAATCTTGACTGGAACATAGGATCATCCGATGGTGTGAAACCCGATATTATTGAGTTGTTCTGGAGGGATGTATTGAGCGTCCCGACTGTCTGGGCACTTGCAGTCATACCGAGCGCAAATATTAAAGGCAATAAAATCTTTTTCATAACAACTGAAGAGTGATAACTATATTTAAATATTTCTCCCCCCTTAATGGAGGAAAATACAAAGAAATAAATATCAGAGAGAATAACATCATATTATGCGAGAATTATTGGTGAAGATTGGATTGACGCCGGGAGAAGCCGAAGTATATGAAGTTCTTGTAGGGATTGGTCTATGCAGTGCTGGAACAATCGTCAAGAAAGCCAGCATAGCAAGTTCGAAAGTATATGACGTCCTCCAACGGTTAATCAACAAGGGATTAGCGAGTTATATTGTAAAGAACGGTGTAAAGTATTATGACGCAACCCCTCCAGAGAGATTGATTGATTTTCTTGAGGAGAAAAGAGAGAGCATTAAAGATGTCGAGAAAGAAATTGAGAAAATAATCCCTTCGATAAGACTGAAAAGAAGTTCTGTCAAGGAAGAGAACAAAGTCGTAGTATACAACGGAGTAGAAGGGGCAAAAATTGTTTTAAAAGAGACAATCGACGCCGGAAGAAAAGGCGCAGAATTATGCGGTTATGGAACGGACGAAGACCCATACAAAGATTTTCTCCCTGCAGCGATACAAGAGCATTTTAGGGATCAGATAAAATACAACGTTAAATGGAAATTATTGTTCACAAAAGGAAGATGGCAGTCGCCTAATCCTAGAGGAGAGGTGCGATACTTGCCGAAAGGGTTCAACCTTCCTGTAAGGACGATGATATATGGAAACAAAATCGCAATAGTTGATTTCAGTTCACCAATCACGACAATAATAATCGAAAATAAAGGCGTTGCGCAAAGCTACAAAAGACATTTTGATTTCTTATGGAAGATAGCAAAGCCGTAGATAGATTGATAAAACAATAAATTCTTCTAAAATTCATGGGAGAAACAGACAGTAAGAAGGCTAGCCTTCTTGAGATAATGGCTGCAGGAGCATTTACTGATATGGGGGTCGTTCCAGGAATATACTCTCAAGTAAAACCTATAACTTGGCACAACATAAATCAATATTTTATGGCTTCAGGTCAAGACACATTATATGCCGGAATATATCTCGGTATCGCGGCGACTCTTCTAGTCGCAGTATACATTGCCGGAAAGAAATAATTTACTTCTTTGTAATCTTTCTGTAAATCTCATTCACTTCTTTGTAAATCTTAGAATTCTCAATAGGTCCAGTACAATCTTCGTCGTTATTTATCAAAAAATCTGCATGGACAAGACACATTGCGACCTGCTGGCCGTCAAGAGGTTCATTGAATCCTCTATCGCGCGCATCATCTATAACAAAACGGTCGTGGTCTATCAAATCAGAATCTACGTTTCTCTTCCGAACGCGATGCCATCTGACCTCGAATGGCGCATCGACACCTATCAGGAAAAAGTTTACTCGTTCGCGCAAGTAATCCGCCTCGCTCATGTTCCTTAGGCTTTCAATGACGAGTGGTGCATTATAAGAATGGAACTTGTCAAGCGCTCTCTGCATCCAGTATCCTGAGCCGAATTCTTTTCTTCGGGCGTTCCCCATATCCTGCATGCTCTTTCTTGTTACAGGAATATTTTCTTTCGCAAGCTCCTCTTTAATCAAGTCTCTTATAGATACGTGATGGAATCCTTTGGATTTAAGAATATCTGTAACGATGCCTTTTCCTGAAAGGAGCGTTCCTGTTATTCCGATGACTAATTTATTTTTATCCATAACTCACAATCATCAATATTTCTTTGCTGCAAGCCTTACGTCTTCAGCCTTAATAGTCCTTCTTCCGGCATGAACAGAAAACTCGGCTGCAACTTTTGCAAGCTCTGTCGCTTTCTCCTCGAGCCATTCACGTAGGGCTTCCTTTGCAGGCTCGCTCACACGAATATCAGCTGCCCCCTTCTTCAACAATCGCTCCATAGGAGCGAGCGGCAATATCTTATCCATAATAATCACCTATCCCTTATCTAAAAAATATAAAAAAAATAATATCAGTTTATAGCCACGCGCCAAGTATCGCTCCTATTATTAGAAACGATATCAAGTCATGGAACAACGCAATCCAGAAGAGTTTTGCAGACTTATCCTGCCATATCATCTCTCCAAGGCTCTTCATGAGGCTGAGTCCAATCCATACGACAAGCGCAACGAGTACGCCGCCTGCAAATGTCGCGTTATCTGTTGATACTATGAACATTCCGAGTACGTATGTTGTGATGAACATTGTGATAAATCCCGCAATCATTGAAAGTGCTGGACTATTATTTTTGCTTGGCTTGACAAGCTTCATCCATATCCCACCAAACACTGTTTTAGAATACCAAAGCCATCCGAACAAGAACGCAACGATGGTCGCTACAAGTACAGCCCAAAAGTTTATAGCATATATCATTAATACCACCCCACAAACTCCATGCGTAGCAGGGTATATAAATATTTTGGAATATTCCAGAACGCAACCATCACTGCGTAGCAATATCGCAAAACATATAAATGTCCTACACCAATAACTTTCTATGCCACGAAAACCGATGTTTGTAGGAAAATTCTATGAAGCGACAGAGCAAGCGCTCGATAAGCAGATGGCAGAATGCTTTGAGGGAAAGAACGGACCTGGAGCGCTTCCCTTATTGAAACGTACAGGACACATCAAAGCAATCATAGCGCCACATGCAGGATACCAATACTCGGGGCCATGCGCGGCGTGGTCATATAAAGAGATAGCCGAATCAGAGTTCGCAGATGTATACGTTATAATCGGACCGAACCATTATAGCAAGGCAAACGCTATATCGATGGATGGCTTTGAGACGCCATTCGGAATAGTGCGCGTCGATCAAGAATTCGCAAAATCATTGCTTGAAAAGAACCAAGACATAAAGATAGATGAAGCTGCACATGCGGCAGAGCATAGCATCGAAGCGCAATTACCGTTCCTTCAATTTGCAACAAAAGATATCATTCACGGTTTGAAAATTGTTCCAATAATACTTGGAGAGATAGATTACAACAAGCTCGGACTCGACCTCAAAGAAACAATACTTGAGAGCGGAAAAAACGTCGTAATAATAGCAAGTTCAGACTTCACCCACTACGGACATAGTTATCATTACGTGCCGTTCAGCACAGACGTACAAAAAAACATATACGCTATAGACAGAAAATTCATAGATTTCATAGAAGCTCACGAGGCAGACAAGTTCATGAACTATCTTGATGAGACACAAGGAACGATATGCGGCGCGTATGCTATCTCAACATTGCTCAAGGCCATTGGAAAGTCAAAGGTCGAGCTTCTCGATTATTATACATCAGCAGATCTAGAAAAAGACAGTCTTCCAGAGAGCAAGCAGTACAAGAATTCTGTAAGCTATGCCGCGATAGTGTTTAGATAGAAGTCTGATAGCGAATTTCTTCTAGGCGCAAGCTATATTACTTCCGTTGGAGGCTCTTCATTATGTAAGATTCTTTGTGGATGTTCTCTTTAGATATCCCTAATGCCATCAATCCGGATATTATCTCGTTCATCATCTTATCAGGACCACATATATAATAATCATAATCCATAAACTCATGAACGCTCTTTATATCATCAACGCTGAATCGTTCACAATCCAATTCTTTAGTAAAATATAATTTTACGTGGATGTTGTCTATATTTAGGCTCTCAAGTTCATGCTTCAAGGTCATATCCTCTGCTTTTTGTGAAGAATAATAGAAGTATATCTCATCAAAATTTTTTGTATAGATAAGATTTAGAAGCATGCTATAAAGTGGAACGACGCCGATGCCTCCTGAGATGAACATCAACTTCTTCTTGCCGTGCAGGATAAATTTTCCAAAGGGGCCGTATACAAATATCTCGTCACCCATGTTCATCAATGAAAGTTTTTTTGTGAAAGCGCCAGCAATCTTTACAAGGAGAGTTATAGTTTTTGACATCGCATCATATCTTACGACAGAGTACGCGCGCCTATCCTGCGATCTATCTTCAAACGATACCATGACATACTGACCTGGCAGAACTCTCATAGGAGCATCTAGCTTTATTGTGAACTCTTTTATTTCACGTGCCGAATTCCGTACTGATATTATCTGACCTAACATAAGAATTATCGCCTATTCACTCATCCTATCTTTTTAACTTTGATTTCTTTGAAGAGTTCTTTGCAATAGATGCTGGTTTCTTATGTGAAACCTCTTTTTCTTTTGAAGGCTTCTTCTTTACAAGAACAGGATCTGAATCATCTGAACCTATAGGGCTGTATAGTATGTTGAATAATTCTGTAAGATTTATCTCTATTACAGCAACAGGCATCTCTATCGTCCAATTGGCAAGCACCTGCGGATGGATCTCTCCGATATATGCAACCTTGTGCGTATTGACGATGACGCGTGCAACCCTTCCCTTGATGAATGATGCGTGATCATTGTCTGTTAGATCGTATTTAAGTTCGAGAGCATCTGTCAAGACCTCGAGTATCTGTTTTATCTTTGTGAAGTTCGCTTCGCTGCCGCATAATGCAATCGCTAATCGTTCAGTCTCGTGGACTCCAGTGTCATAACTGTTGTCTGATCGAAAGACTGTTCCTATCTCAAATATATTCTGCGGATAATCATGCTGTTTGTTGTACCTTAACGTCTCAAGAAGGCTCGGAGTTATCCATGACCTTAATGAATCGTAATCCTGATTCAGGCTATTCTCGAGTTCCACTAAGTCTATATTATGATTCATGAGTTTGGTCTGAGAATTCTTGCTCGTTAGATGATAATTCTTTACCTCGATCAATCCAAGACCTATGAGTATGTCCCGCAATTTGTTCATGAAACTCGCCATCGGTCTCTCTTCTGATACTGTGAAGAATTCTGATAATGTCCCTGTGAAATTCTCATAACCATATGCAATCGCAATATCTTCTACGAGGTCTATGGGATGAAGTATGTCTGATCGATAATTTGGCACGAGAACTTTCTTGCCCTTATAATCGTGACCCATTCGTGCAAGAAGCTTCTTCATGTCAGGCTCCTTGAGTTCAAGCCCTAAGATCTTATTAGCGTAATCAGGCTCGAGCTTCATCTCTCTTCCGTCAAGTTCTGGCGTAACGTATTTCTTGTCAGGATATTTCAATTCGACACTATATATTTGTCCTCCCATATCTGCGAGCGCCGTAACTATCATGTTAAGACATGTGCGTAGGTAATCGAATTCGAATCCTGAACACTCGACGAAGACGTCCCGAGTGGTTATCGATATCTTTCCGACATTGTTGCTGTTTATTATTGGAGGCATGCTCATGAAATTTTGTTTGGAATCGATGAATACGGGATATTTATCTTTGCCCTCTAGTAGATAACCGTACTCTCTTCCTGTAGGATGGATTGCAAGTATCTGTGAACCGGTAAGTTCTTTGTTCAAATCTAGTGGCTTGAATCTTATCTCTTCAGGCTTGAGCGCCGTATACAGAATAGGCGGCTTGATATGCTCTAGTGGATAGATGCCTATCGCAACCTTCTTTCTGTTCCTGCCATATGTGACGTGAAGCTTCTCTTGTATCTGAATTATCTCTTTTATCTTCTCATCGGAGAGTTTGAGTCCTTTCACGACGGCGCATGCCGTGTAAGGTCGTATATTCTTTACAGATTTATCGATTATTACCTTGACATTTCCTTTCTTGACATCGTATTTTCTGAATCCTGGTTTTATATCCATAAATGATCTTAACGCGCGTGCAAGTCCCTGCTCTGAAAGCAAATCTGGCCTGTTAGGAAATATCTCTACAGCGACCTCTAACTCATCTATCTTTTCGCAATTCGCCCCAAGATAGTTTATCCTGTTAGCAAGCTGTTCATCACTGACCTTCTTCCCTAATGATTCCATCAATGATTGCTTGTTGAATTTTACCGTTGGCATTTTTCCCTCGTAGTTATTGTTTGATTAATATTTTATTTATTTTCATCGATTGATATTATGAAATTTAATCCATTATCTTTCTTTTAAAACCTTCAGGTTTTTTTTCAGTATATTCCTCAACATCACATGCCGTGGCTCTCATCCTATCTAACAACAGGCTTATGTTTCGGCCATACATGTTTTCAAAGAGTTGCTGCATTGTGGTGCTGTCTTCATTGAGTGGATCGTGTTTTGCAATACTGAAGGTTCCGCCTAGGTTTTCGCCTTCATAATATTTTCCTTCGCATCCATCTGCGTTTCCTCTACCAAAATATCTGAAGGATTTTCTAGAGGCGCTAATTCTAAACGGTTGCAAGTACTTTTTCGTCAATGATATATCGGTTATTATATTTCCTGCAGTTATTATCTGCCCACGCCCCGTGGCTATGCCTTCTGAATCTTGTATGATGCACATGACGCGGCATATATCGTCAACGTGTAGGACGCCAAGGGCAAACGTATCCGATCTTCCATATGATGTTGTCCTTGAACCGGTGTAATCGGGTTTTACTAGTTTCTCTTTTACAGATTCTGGAGTCAATAATGGAAGTATGAGTCCTGAGCTCTCCCCGAAGTCGTTGCTGAAATCTTCATTGATTAAAGTCACAAGATCGTCATGAGCCATCTGTACTATCTGTTCGCGGGAATGTTGCATAACTTTCACATCCCCTTTATCTTTCCGCTTATCTCTTTAATATGCGCATCTATCGTGAACATGCCGATTACGCCGACAATGATCATGACGACAGACACTATGAATAGTTGGAAATTATAGCTGTAAATATTTACTATGTAGAGTATCGCTCCAAGCAATGCCAAGGCAATGACCCCGAACATGAACGTTAACTGCT
>Ga0265322_10000328_pt1 | contig 19983 bp, 13 predicted proteins | sample 41222metaG_FD_193584 | JGI IMG/M metagenome (GOLD analysis project Ga0265322, IMG submission 193584) | Rhizosphere microbial communities from Carex aquatilis grown in University of Washington, Seatle, WA, United States - 4-12-22 metaG | ecosystem: Host-associated > Plants > Roots > Rhizosphere...
TGAATTTGTTTGCAAGGTCAGCAAGCTGAGAATAATCCCCGCGCTGTTACACTCACATCTTCGCTTGTGCCTGAAATCGTAAAGCTTTCCTCATTCACTGTGACATCTTCTTTAGCTTAGGCTTGTATAAAGAAAGACTTTGCACATCTAGTATCACTTTGGTGTACTCAAAGCCAAAAACAGCTTGATGAAGAGTTCCCTTTACAGCCACTTTATGTCCAACAAGCTTAAAATTATTCACGTCATAATCTATGACCAATTGAATTTTTCGTACTCCTTTGATTGTATCATTGGTAGAGTTTCCTTTTAAGTTAATAGGTATGTCAAGTTTTATCACATAGAATTTTCTTATTTTATCAATTTTAGGAGTTTCGCCATACCCCGGTGGACCGTAGGATTGCTGAATGGATAACACACCAACTATTATTACAACTGATGGCTTGTATTCATACCAAATCTCTTTCTGATGAGGATTTTTTTCCGCAACCTCCTCAATTATCGGTGTCTGATAGATTGTTGTACCCAAGGTAATTAACCAAGCGAAGTTAAAAAAAAGTATGCTGGTGAGCTCCTTGAAAATTTTCACCTTGTCTAGGTGCATATCCATCTTACCTTTTAATAATTGTAATCTTACCGTCACAATAGTATCATTCCCCTCAAGCTATTGCATTGACCAACGATTGCAGCTTTAGTAACTGGGAGGAAGTTCAACTTCTCAACGAGTTGAGTTATCAACCGACCAGACCAGGTAGTCGGTAGTAGAACTACCTCCTAGTCGAATTATCCCTTACTTCCCCATCCCCTCCGACTTTCCGTTGGAATGATATTTATCGTACGCGTCGATGATGTCTTTGACGAGTTTATGCCGCACAACGTCGTTGCGGTCGAAATAGCAGAACTGGATTCCATCGATCTTCTGCAATACTTCCTGAATCTGCACGAGACCGGACGTCGTTTTCATCGGTAAATCGATTTGCGTGATATCGCCGGTGATGATCGCTTTGGAGTTGGCGCCGAGCCGCGTCAGGAACATTTTCATCTGCATGCTCGAAGCATTTTGCGCTTCATCGAGAATCACGTAGGCATTGTTCAACGTCCTGCCGCGCATGTAGGCAAGCGGCACCACTTCGATCACGCGCCGTTCGACATACGTTTTCAGCTTGTCGGGCGGGATCATATCGTCCAGCGCATCGTACAGCGGGCGAAGATACGGATCAACTTTATCTTTCAAATCACCGGGCAGAAATCCCAGGCTTTCGCCTGCTTCCACCGCCGGGCGGGCAAGCATGATCTTCATTATCTCACGGTTTTTGAGAGCGGCAACTGCCATCGAAACGGCAAGATATGTCTTTCCGGTACCGGCAGGACCGATAGCAAAGACGATATCGTTTCGTTTTATCTGCCGTATATATTCCCGTTGCCCGGGAGTTTTTGCCCGGATAATGCCATTGCGCGTAAAGAGCACAACTGTTTCTAATTCGTCACCGCCGACCTGTTCAGCAATATTTTTCGGCACCGCCGGCTCGCCGTTCACCTTGATGAGATCGATGACAGTCTCAACGTCGTTGATGGAGATGCTGCCGTTTTTATTGAGAATGTAGATAAGTTCTTTGAAGATTTTTTCCAGCTCATCAACCTGCTGCTGGTCTCCCTGAAATGTCATTTGTTCCCCGCGCACGGTGATGTGCGCATCGTACCGGTGCTCGAGCACCTGCAGGTTCGCATCGTTCAAGCCGAGAAGCCGAACCATGTCGACACCTTCTGCCTTCAATTTTCGTTCAGCCAATGAAGTCGTTATCTCCTTTCATTATAAAAAATGAAAGAAGCCCTTTCCGCCGATGGCAGAGAGGGCTTCTTGTGAATATTGTTGTTTTATGAACAACGGTAGAAGTTTGAGCTAATTCTCCAGAGAATTATTTCGAGTCGGACGCCGGAGCCGAAGCTTTTTTCCGGTAATAATTTTTCGCAGCCGACTTTTCTTCTTTCGATAATTCATTTCCTTCCGGGATCTTCAATACCCATTTCGGTTTAATGAGATCGGGATCTTTGATCTTATCACGGTTGCCCTGCCAGATTTTGGGCCACAACCAAGCATTGGCATAGACGTCTTTCTTCTTGGCAATGTTCCAGAGGCAATCGCGGTTCTTCGACCACGTTCCGACGGTGTAGGTCTTTTCGCGCTGCATGCTGCCGAGTAATGCCGTCACTTTTTCCTGCAACGAGCGTACACGATCGCCGTACCGCGGGATCAAAGCGATTTTACTCTGCGCCATTTCTTTCAAACGGGCGTCGAGTTTTTCGATTTCATCTTTATGTTGGGCAAGATCGGCATCGGACATCCGCTGAAGTTCCGCAACACGATTCTCCATACCGGTCAGTTCTTTATCATACGCATCGACATCGGCAGCGGTAACACCGAGCATACCGTACAATGCATCCTGACATGCCTTCAGATCGGCATCCAGTTTATCGGATTGACCTTGCATGGTTTTAATATCATCGCCGAGTTTTTTCAATTGTGCCTGAAGATCGGCAACTTTCTGATTTGCGGCGGCCATTTCCGACTGCCATTCATCTTTCGACATTTTATCCTGCGCCATCACCGGAGTAACAATCACAAACAAGAATCCGACGATGAGGACAGCTACGATAGAATAAACGATGCGGTTCATATTATTTACCCATCGCTTTCTTCACAGCTTCCTGATCGGACTGGCACTGCTGAAGCTTGCCATTCTTTTCGGCAATCTGTTTTTCCAGCGCGGCTTTGGCGCTTTGTTGTTCATCGACCTGTTGCTGTAACGACTTTACCTGGTCTTTCAATTTTGCGAGTTGATTCAACTCCTCATCGGACGGCGAGCTAGAACATCCAGCCAGCAAGAAACCACCGATAAGAAGAGAAGCAACAATGAATGACCTGATTATTTTAATCATTGTAGACTCCTCAGTTATTTCAGATAATTCCATCAACATCATTACTCCTATGAAAATAGCAAATAAAACCCTCTTTGTCAAATTACTTTAAGTGATTAAAGAAACTTTAATGGTTCAAAGAAGCCCCATTTCTGCAAAACTGGCATATTTTTCCACTGCAATGATAATATGGTCATGTACCGGAATGCCGATGATTTTTCCCGACTCGATCAATTGGCGCGTAATCTGGATATCTTCCGAACTTGGCTCGGGATTTCCGCTTGGATGATTATGAAGAAGGATGATGCTTGCCGCCGGTTCGAGTATGGCGGGCTGAAATACTTCGCGCGGATGGACAAGCGAGCTATTCAATATCCCGGTTGAAATGGTTACATCTCTCAAGAGATGATTCGCGCTGTCGAGCAAAAGTACCTTGAACTCTTCCTGTTTCTGATCACGGAGCAACGGTTGATACCGCCGGACGACATCCTCCGGTGAAACGATGGAATATTTTTCAAAAGAACGGTTCGCCGCGGTACGCCTTCCGATTTCAAAAGCCGCAACGATCCCGATCGCTTTTACATCACCTAATCCTTTGAAACATCGCAGCTCCTGAATCGATCGTGAAGCAAGATGTTCGAGTGATTGAAATTCTTTCAAAAGTGTTTTTGCAAGATCGACTGCCGTAATCTTTCCGGCGCCGGAACGGAGAAGAATAGCGAGCAGTTCCGCATCGGAAAGCGATGAGCATCCCCGCCGCATGAGTTTTTCACGGGGGCGTTCATCTTCGGGCCAATCGGTAATTTTGGAATGATACAACGACGGTTCGCTGACCTTCTTCGGTGGTATTGCCATAACATCCTCCCTGGTTGAAATGACTATTGAACGGTAATTTCTTTCAGTCTGATAATTTCTCCGTTTGAATATTTCAAAATATTAACTTCAGAATTGGAACGATGCGGGTTCAACGTGATGATGGAATGTAATCCTTTGTACCCTTTCAGTTTGGTGAGCGACGATGTTATCGCGGTCCGTGAAATCGAACCATGTTCAATCTGTGACAGAAGAAGATGCATCGCATCGTAACCGAGAAACGTAAACCGGGAGGGTTCCTTTTTCATTTGTTCGGAAAATGTTTTCCGAACGTATGCCGTCATAGAATCGGTTTCATCGATAAATGCATCGGAACAAAATATCACGCCATTCACATCCCGTTTGTGCTGATCGAGCTGGTTCGGATCGTTCCATACACCGTTGCCGAGAAGAGCCGCATTGATGTTGAAATATTTCATCTGTGCGGAAAGGACTCCGATCTCCTCGGAATTTTCTATCGGCAGAAACACTCCCTGGATCAGGGAAATAGGAATATTCAAATTCTGGGGATCATCGTTTTGTTGGGCAACGTGAAGAGCGACCGTCCGAAGGTCGATAAACTGGTCGTGCATGTCTGTGACGCCGTTATTATAAAATTCGACGGCGACAATTGTTGCACCCAACCGTTTTGCTTCCTCAGCGAAACTTTGAGAGATTGCCTTACCTCCGGGATCAGCAGAACTAACGACTGCCAGCGTCGACATGCCGAGATCCTGCACGGCATATCGGGCCATCGCTTTGCCGCGTGTAATAAAATCGGGACTCAATTGGAAAACATGTTTTCCCATCGCGGCAATGCTATCGCCGTCGGCCGTCGGCGTCATCAAAGGAATGTGTGCCCGTTCGGCGAGCGGTGCACAATCCATCGTCAAATTACTGAAGAGCGGACCGATAATCGCGACAAGATCCGCCTGGTCGCAAAGATCCTTCATGAAAGTCACCGTCGTTACGGAATCCCGTTCCGTATCACGAATGTCGAGAGAAAGAGACGCGACACGGGATATGGAGTTTTTCTCTTCACTCAAGGCAAAATTTATTCCGTCGAGTATATCCGCTGCAATGGATGAAACCGGATTGAGCGTTTGTTGTTTCATCAAGGAAAGGAGAACGCCGATTTTCAGCGATGGAACTTCATGCATGTTGTGTTCCACCGATCGCATTTCCGCATCGTACATGCTCGGTACAGTTCGTGCAAGAGGTTCCTGCAAGGTTTGAAAAACTTTACGGGTATCGCCTGCGGATTCATATTTCTGTGCGAGAAGCAACAGGATCAAATCTTTCGTCCGGGTGGAATCCGCGGAAGAAAGCAGTTTCCGTAATTGAGATTCCATCAGCCGTTGTGAAGAAAGAGAAGTGAACAGCGCTACAGCTTTCGAGGCGAGAACGGAATCCGGACTTATTTCAGCCGTCTTCAATAATTGGTACGAAGCATCTTCATATAAATCCATCATCATATAATCGAGAGCGAGCGTAAACCGGGCATCGTCGACATACGCCGAGGTAGGGAAATTTTTTAAAACCGGAGAAAGATTCATCGCCGATTCCCGGTACGCACCCAAATTGTACCGCGCTTTTGCCGCCATCACGAATGATGCAGTCGTCCTTTGGTGCAGAGGACTGATACGGGATAGAGAGTCAAATAGAACCGCTGCTTCGGAAAATTTTCCTTCACGAAACAGTGTCAAGCCCGACGAAAACGCCTGCTCAACATCAGCGTTATAATGGAAGACGTCCTGCCCGACGCTTTGCGAGAACATGGTGAACGTCATCAATACAATTCCAATCCACACGTATCGAATCATCGGAAAATATTAAAAAAGTGATTCTATTTTTTTAGGAGCTGGCGCGCTTTCCATTGCGCCTCCCGTGCACGCGCATGAACCGAATCGACATGAAATGCCTTTTCCAGATACATGTTCGATCGTTCGGTATCACCTTTGATCGACAAAACACAGCCAAGATCGACGAGCGTTTCCACTGATTGCGGGGCAAGTTCAAGTGTTTTCCGAAGGTACGCTTCCGCTTCATTGTACTGTTTCATTTGAATCAACGCCTCGCCGCACATTTGCCATCCTGACGGTTCATTCGGGTCAAGATCGATTGCCGTCACAAATTCCTGATATGCTTTTTTCCATTGGTCGAGCCGGCTATAGGCGGTTCCCAGCAAATAATGATTCACGGCGCTGTACGGGTCGGTCTCGGCCCCCTGCCGTAAATATTGTATCGCTTCGGTGTATGCCTGGCGTTTAATCAGAAGCTCACCCAATGACTCATTAATTTTAGGAAATTTCGGATCCAAGCGAAGTGTCAGCCGGAATTGCTCCTCCGCATATTTAAAATTTTGCTTATAAAAATACGCAATTCCCATATTAAAATGAATGTGCGGAATTTTCTTATCCGACAGCTTTTTGTAATACCGAAGAGCCGCGTCATAATCTTCGATAGCGAGATAATAATTTCCGATATGAAAAATAATATCGTCGTTACCGGGAACCGATTTATTCGCCCTGAGCAATAATTGTATGGCGGCGGAAATCATTCCACATTCGGCCAAAACAGATGACAGTTCAAGGTATATCGAAATATCGCGGGAATCATAATCCAGGAGGCGGTAATACTGCTGGAATGCATGAAGGAATTTTTCTTCCCGGACAAGCGTGCGCGCTTGTTCCAGAATTCGTACATAGCGGATTTCATCTATCTTCATAAACTCTCAAAAAAAGCAAACGAACATGCGACTATCGACCATTGGGTTTTCATTCAAAACATTGCAGTACCGTTGTTTCAATGAAACGAAACAATTTCCAATATTTTCAAACGTAACGAAAGCACATAAAAAATTTTTGTAATGACCGGGAAATTTCGTATACTGTGTCGAATAATTTTTATGCTGAAGTGGCGGAACTGGCAGACGCGCTGGACTCAAAATCCAGTCCGGCTTACCCCGGGTGTGGGTTCAACTCCCACCTTCAGTACTCTCCGGAAATCGGTCATTCGGTAAATTTCATACCACATTCCCCGCCTCATTTTCTTTGTCCGTCATGAAATAACAACGCCAGAACAAATGTTCTGGCGTCTTATGCTATCGCATAAGCAATGATCGTTATTTTAAGCTGGGCCAACCCGGTAGTGGCGACGCCGTAAAGTAAAAAGAAGAATTCGTATTTTCTGTCCCGGGAGTCACACTCACCATATTAAAATGTCGGGCCATCGATGACCACTCCGGTATATATCCGATAGGAATATTTTGCGGATAACTCTGAAGAGAGTCTGCTAAACCGAGTGGAAATATTTGCTCGAAGAAACCCAAGTTGATGTCGACAATCGGAAATCCTTTAAATTCACCGTGAGTAGCTTTAAATCCACCCCACCGAACAACATCAACGGTCCTTGTTACTAATGGATTCGTTATCGGCGGCGCCCCGGGTGGCGGAGTTCCGATATACTGTTTGAATGAAACAGAATATAACCGCATCTCTCCCGCATCGGGCAACAGCCATTTATAACTATATTCCTGATTATTGGCATCGAAATCATGGAGCAACTCGGGGAAAAATTTAAAGACACCCGCCGGCGCATTTGCAATATACGTATGATCGAATAATTGTGTGCTGTCATTTCCGATAATCAGAAAAGCACCGGGCGCCATCGAGGCAAAGGGATTCGAGGGTATCAATGGAATGGCAATAACGGTCATTGTGTCGCCAATGACGACACTTCCGATTACACGTTCCTTATGTGCATAAATTCCCAGGACATAAAATGTTTGAGTTTGGTATAACAACGGTAAAAAAGACATAGATAATAAATTATTCGAACCTACTTGTGTCCTGAACCATTTGTGACCACCATCCTGCGTGGAAAGAATAATTCCACCATCTCCACATGCCCAACCACGAGCGGTGTCGATAAAAGAGATCGAATGCAAATTGTTTGTAATCCCGTTCGGTGATAGGTTCGTCACAACAGAATCATCCAGTCGTAAAATGGTTCCATGATCGCCGACGATCCACGCCGTATGGTTCGGAAAAATATCACTGTTAGCAAATATTGATCGCAGAACACCGGTCACACCGCTCTGAACCGGTTTCCAAACAACGCCTGTATTGGTCGTCCTCGCAATGGAGCCGCCATCACCGACCACAAATCCCAAACTGGTTGACACGCTGGGATTGTACATAAAAATATCATAGTAGTTAACATTTGCCTGAACAGGAGGAGGACTTTTCACAGTAGGCGTTTGACCCAATAAACCGGATAGGATCGTCCCTTTATCACCGACGATCAAAACAGAAGTCGGACCTGAAAATTTTATCGATCGCAAATTTGGATTTCCTATCCCGCTCGGCATCGAAATCGATCGAAACGTAGTGCCCCAATCGATAGAATAAATATACGCGCCCTGATCGCCGACAGCCAAAACAAGCTTTCCAATTTGCGAATTTGTAACATCGGGTGGTCGGGGAGTCACCACATCATTAAAATTGACCGAACCGGCTGGAGTCGAAATATTACCGGAAACCTGCAGTGTGTCGCTGTCGCCATTGCGTGTCATTTTCTTGAAGACACCTGCATTGCCAACAACATATCCGGTATCCTGATTAACAAAACTCGTGGAATTAAACGTCGAAGATTGCGATGGATTCAAAACCATGCTTTGCCATGGTTGCCCGCTATTTGCGGTAAAAAACATGGCACCATTTGCCCCGGCGACATACGCAAAAGCGGGGATATCAAATGATAAGAATTGTCTAAAGCCGTCTTGCGGATCACTGGGTGACGAAGCGTTATAAATTTCAATCCAGGAGTAATGGTTAAACTGCTTCGGAGATATCGAAAATACTTCATTGATGACGAGATCATTCCCGTACGAAGGACCGGTGGGCGGCGGTGCCTGAGTTAAAATATCGCATCCCATCGGAATCATAATCATGACACAACAGACAAGCAATATAAAAAAAGTAAACAACGACTTCATCATATTCTCCAATGTCAAAACTCTTGCGGCAGTATTTCCTAAAGCTGCACTTCGAGTGTGAATGTATGCGTACCCGGCAAGTACTGATAATTATTGTAACCGTAATCAAGCATGCTATTAATGCCTAACGAGTTCAACTTCACGCCAAACCCCGCTGTCAGATTTTCCTGATCGTATGCGAACTTCCACCCTCCTCGCAATGCGATGAGGTTATCAAATGTATACTCCACGCCCCAATTGTATTGTTCATCCGCATCATTGGAGCGATTAATTTGAAGTGTCGTAATTAATTTATCATCTTCCTTATTGATAACATCGAAAAGCACGCCGAACTTCAGCGCCGTCGGCAAGGAATATGGTTCTTGAATGAACGTAACGTCTTTTCCAATATTCGTCAGAGAGACACCGATATGGCATTGCAACAGCGGAATATCATAGAGGGTACCTATATCAAACGCAAATGACGATGTCCCAATTTCAGTATTAAACAAGTAGGACTGTATCAATTTTCCGTTTATCCCCACCCGGAACTGATCACTTACCTGGCGAGCGAAGGCAATGCTGAATGCATAGTCCGATGCGGTAAAATACCGACCCGTTCCTTCCGGAAATGCCGGAGTCGTTTCGACCATATCGTCGGTTGTTAACACGGTAACGCTCACTCCGACAGCCCCGATACCCGGAAGATTTTTTACCAGGCCGAAAAAGGAGTGTTGGATATTTGCCAGATAGGCAGTATATGTCAAACCCACCCCGATATCATTAACCGACAAGATACCGGCAGGATTAAAACCAAGAGAAGAGGCGCCTTCAGCAACACCAACTTCGGCACCTCCGATACCAATGGCACGTGCGCTCGTCGGAATTGTTAAGAATTCTTCGGATACTGTCCCCGATCTATCACCCGCCGTTGCGCCGACAGCATATAAAACGAGTACGGTAAAGATTACAAAATATCTTATTTTTATAAATGTCATATTTTCTTTGACCTTTCCATTACCGTATCAATACAAATTTGCCAACTTGAGTCCCGAACTCAGACTCAACGGTAAAAATATAGACACCACTGGCAAGAGCACGGTTGCTTGAACTAAATATGGGCCAATCGACTGAACCGGAATTCGGATCAGTGTTGCCGCTCGGATCCTTGGCAGTTTGCGCATCGAATTGTATCGTTCCAATTTCCGCTCCTACCAGGTCGAAGATACGAATAGTACATTTTTTGGGTAAATGAATGAACCGGATGATACGATCTTGTTCAGTCCATGCACCTCCGCCCGAACGGGTAGAAGTCTCCCATCCTCCGTTATTCGGCGTATAATTTTGATCGACGCGATACGGATTCGGCACGGCAAGAACTTGCCCCAATTTTGTGGATTGGGAAAATGGTATATAAATATCGTACGGGACTATATTCGATTCAAGAATCGGGGTACGCACTGTATCATAGAATGTTTCGCCAAGAATATTCTTTAACTGATTCACCTGAAAATCAGGAAGAATGAATGATGTAACGGCATACCAATAATGTCTTCCGCGCACGAGATTTGTGTCCGTAAATGAAGACTGTATTCCGGTGTGGTATGTCGGGAAATCCGGGCTAAACGGTACCGAACTGTCGGCATTGTCCCACTGCCGCAGAAGTGTAAAAGCACTTTTGGCGGGCGGTGTGCTTTGATCCGTCGTTCGATGGTCTTCGTATCGATACAATCGATATCCCAAAAAATTCCTGCAACCGGATAACTTTCCATCGACACACACATGGGGAAATGCGCACGGCGGACTTTTTAGGCGCCAACTTGTGTCCGGGAACGTACCTGCAAGTTTACTCGAATCATCCCAAACATTGATCGGATCGACAGCGCCGGGACCTGCTGCTGCACCCCAGTCGATATCGACTTTTTTAAATCCCGGCGTTAACTTGACCGTCGGAGACACCGGCTGAAATGGCAGATGATACCCGTTGCCATGAAATAAAAGTGCATATTGCGCCCGTTGCACCATACTGGGATTTTGATTATTAAAAACATCAACGGAATATCCGGACACGAGCGCCAATTCAATTTTTAATGTATCTCCCGGTTGTAACGTGTTAAATGGTCCAAAGGAAAAAAAGAATCTTGTATCCGATATTTGTGTCTGATTCTGTTCAATATACTGTGGTGCAAATGCCGCACCGCTCAACCATGAATAACATGCCGAATCAGCTGTTTCTACCGGTTCATCTCCGGCATTGGCAAACCAATGGAAAATATACGTCAATGAATCGAGCGGCTTGGGTGTTTTAAGAATTGTTACACCCAACGGAGTAGAACCGACGTCGACCGAATTATAGATATATGCCGTTCGCAAGCTGTCGATATATCCTGCCAAATCGTTTTGATAAAAATTTGAATTCCTGGTCGATGGACCGACGTCCATATCTGCAAAGAATCCGACATAGACATTAGAAATAGCGTCAGTTTTATTGATATTGATGAAATCGTATTCAAACGGAAGTATGCCGTCTACTCCATTTTGCCATGCATACGATTTTTGTATAACCTGAACGCCCATCGCGACGTGGCCGGGATAAGGAGGAGTCGAAAAAACATCTGTTGCGGAACAATATAAATCATTGTCGGATATCGCCCCGTAATCTTCATCGACATGCGGCTCGCCGTGATCGGGTACGCCGTTTTTTTCCGTATAGGAATCTTTATTATTTTTAAGGGGAAATGCCCCAGTTGTTGGATTCGGATGGCATTTATCTCGTATGCTCGGATCGTAATTGTCCTGAGCAGGATCCGGATTGAGAACCGGATCGTATTTTTGGCCATCACAGGAAACTTCCAAAGAATCGGGTAAACCATCGGCGCCGACATCATCGGTGGCAGGATTCCAATCCCCGTCATTATCGATTCCGTCAAGATCATCTTCATCGACTTTTCCGTCATGGTCATCATCATAACCGCGGGTATTCGTTAAGATACCATGATTATAATAATATCCCGACCAACCTTCAGGATCCTCATCGGGCGTACCCGTCTGGGTATGCCAAAAATGCCATCGCGGCAAGTGATTGAAATCAGGGAAAAATTCATTCCCGGCAGACCCGCCATTATATGCCTCGCTCACGACAACTTTACCACGGACGATACCACCTATCCTTGGTCCTGCTCCAAAAATATGTTCAATACCGGAACCGGTCGGATACTCCAGTCCAAAGTGGGGCGCTAAAGGAATTTGAGGTCCCGTGCCTGCATCCCAAGCCTGCTCTCCCATCGTCATTTTATTGCTCAGCCAAACACGCATATCATAACCTTGAAGCTTACGCTCAACCCAACTGACGCTGGTCTCTTCTTTAGAGAGGCTGCCATTTCCTTTTTTTGTCGCGGCATGCATGGCTCCGCTCACACACATCATCAATACCACCATTGCCATCATTTTCTTCATAGAAATATATCCTTTAATCACCATAAGAAATTAAAACCAATTTAGTTTCACGCCGAGCAGGATCTGACGAGGCGCAGCGAAAATACCCGGAAATGTTATGTCATGCGCAACCCGACTCCATGGCACAATAGTAGGCGTCGGGGAGGTGGGATCCTGAAGGTCGCCGTACTGTACCGGTCTGCCGTAATACGCAGCAACGTTATTTTTCAACGCAGCGACGCTAACATTATCCCGATTGAGCAAATTCGTTATATCCAGTGTAACGAGAAGATTGAGGCTTTCAAGCACCTGAAATCCTTTAGAGCAGGAAAAATTAATTGTTGATGTGAACGGCGATGTCTCGACATTGGTCAATGTTAACGTTTGGACAGATGTTTGCCCGGCAACATAACCATTGTACGGGAACCCGCTGCCGAAATTCCACGTCAACGAAAGGTTGTAATTATTGAACGGTATACCGAAAATATATGAATCTTCGTTCGGACCGACGCCATACTTGATAAATAAATTGATCGTATGATTTTGGTCCCAATCCAGACGCACTTCGCGGGAGAGTGCCGCCGATCCGGGTGTGAACACTTCTTCGAGCGGACTCGATGAACGTCCCTTGGCAATTTGATACGAGTAGGTCAATGTTGAAGAGAAATTCCTGGAAAAGTTCTGGTTTAACGTAAAATCGAATCCTCGTGCACTTGCATAATCCTGATTGAGATAGGAAAGTGACGCGCCATTATCAGACGTAGCAGCGACCAATGTTGAATAATCAAAAATATCTTTATAAAAGGCACGGATAGAAAAACTCATATCGTCCGAGAACTGATCTTCAAATCCCGATTCGTATTGGACTGTTCGCTGAGGCCGCAAATTCGGATTACCGACCCAGTCACCTGCAGCACGGACTGTTGGGTCACGAAAATAATTATCAAGAGGAGCAAACTGCAGAAAATGCCCATAATTAAAATAGAAAACAATACGTTCAGTTACAGGATAACCGATGGCCAGCCGCGGGCTGAAGTATCCATGAGTCGCGTAGTACAAAAAGGTACTTCCACCGGTCATGTGAGTAAATTGATCGGTGGGCAGGCCGTTTGCACCCACAACCCGTTGCGCCCAGTCAGCATGAAAAATTGATCTCGGATCGCTTGATTGAAGGTCTCTCTCCCAATCAGCTACCCACGCCGAATCAAAGACTTGTTTTCCGATGTCTAAATAATCATACCGTACCCCGACATGTATATTCAAACCGGAAAATTCAATATTGTCCTGAACGTATGCTCCACCGCGGTTCGGATAATTATCCATCGCCCAACGATAATTGCCGTACCCGGGATATTGGCCTCTTTGATAGAGTATCCCCGTGTCGGGAGTGCCATTGATAAGGAAATTCGTCGGGTCGTCAATTTCAGTAGATTGAGCTGTCAGATAATGAAACTCAAATCCGGTTTTCAATAAGTGAAGCGGATGCACCTGGCTGTTTAAATCCAACCGTAACGACCAGTCATGAGTTTCGGAACTGTACCACCGTTGACCCGTTCCTAAATCGTAATACCCGTCTTGATTCAAATCGACATTGGTGAGATTGGAAACCGGGATAACAGGATTATAGTCTTGCGGCAACAATCCCGCCACGTCGTTTCCGTCATGCTGTTCGACTTCACCCAAAATAAGTTTGAGAAAAGAATTATTACTGAAAAAATGTATGGCTTGAATCGTATGATTGACAGAATATCCGGCACTGAGAGAAGAGGAGTCAGCCAGATAACTAAAATCATTACTGAAATTATGAGCGGAAGAAAGACTGGCATTGTACGTATAGGTGAACTGATCTTCTCCGACATCATATCGAAGTTTTGTCGTGAATGTAAATGAATTACTCAGGTTATCATAATAATTAAAACCCATGCCGTTCAAAATGCCGCCGAATAATCCGTTGAATTCCACTCTTCGTTGAACAGGATTATAAAAATTATTTTGCACAAAATTATATGCACCGTCTGCCCTGTCCATATCTCCGTTCATAAAAAAAGTCAAGTTTCCCGGAAGTTTCAGTCCCAAATCGGGCAATATATATTTTGTGAGGGGCTCCGGACCTCCGAACGAAAATGAACCGTACGTTTCGTTCTGGTTCGTGGAGGCAATTTTATCCGTTCGATATTGAGTTGAACCGGTATATTTATCCGGCGATCCGGATTTTGTAACGATATTGATGATTCCCGATTGAACATTTCCGTAGTCGGCATCAAATCCGCTTGTTTGGACGCTGACAGATTGAATGGCATTTGCAGAAATAGAAAGGCCGCTGACTCCGCCCCCGATTGCACCCGATTGCACCCCGGCATAAAGGTTGGACAGAGATTGATTAGCGCTGTTCGTTGCGAGCAAATCCCCGGAATTGCTTATGAGATTATTCGTCGCAACACCATCAACGATATATTGCACCTCGTTGGCACGTCCGCCTCTGAGAAAAATATTCTTTCCCTGCTGGACAAATCCTGCCTGCGTCTTGAGAACATCATCGACGGTTTTTACATCGGGCAAACTCTCAATACTTTTTGAATTTATCGATAGTTCACTGGACGTTGATAAGTTATTGACGAGTTGCTCGGCAGTGATCGTCACTCCACCGATTTGTACATCAGATGATGTAAGCTTGAAGTCGAGCGGTGTGGTTACATCGGCAGAAATCTTAACACCGGTATATTCAATATTTCCGTACCCGACGAGACTTGCCCGAACAGTATAACTCCCGCTCGGAATACCGATGATCGTATATTTTCCATCAAGATCTGTTGCTGCACCTCTGCTTGTACCAACAACTAAAATATTGACACCGGGAATAGCTTCACCGGTCTTTGCATCGGTAGCCCTACCAATAATTTTACCGGTATTGCCCGCAACCATCTGGTTTATAATTACGAAAACCAACACTACAGGTAAAATCACCCGTAACAATTTATTCACAATACATTCCTTTCTTCTTCACGGATTTTTCTTGTTCACATCGGATAACGCCTGTTTCAGCACCTGCTCGGCAATAGTCGAATCGACGTAATACAGAGGAAACGAAAAAAATACACAATTAAAAAACCCAGGAGGATTACCTTGAGGGCTTCCCCCAAGATAACGGACTGCTAACGGCTGATCGTTATAAAGAGGATAATAATAATGTCTACCGAATTGATCAGTATAAAAGCTTTGATCGTTCGGGTCGTATTCAAGCCGATATATAGTTTCACCAAAGCCATCCGGAAAAGTAACCCATTGTCCCGGAAGCCCTCCATGCCAGGATGTATCTAATTTCGACTGATCCCACACAATATCGGGATAATTGAGTTGACCATGTGCACCGATTAAACTGTTACCTGGTATCGGTAAAAGAGTGCTCGCAATACCGATGCTAAATCTACTACTCTCCCCCACATGAATGATACCTTGATAAAAAGGATCATTCGGAGGACTGGTCAGTGGAACATTGATTGTACTTCGCAAACTCCATCCCGTCATAATTAAGTTGCCACCGACATCACAGTACTGTATGAGTACAGCTTCCCTGCTTTTACCAAATGCTGGAAGAATTTCAGTTAGGTTTTCTGCCCGGTCGGCAACGAAAATGACTAAACTATATTTCTGCAAATCCCGCAGATACGGAAAACCGGGACCATCCGGCGGATCTTTTCCTGCTTCCCATACGTCACAGGAATCTCCTAAATCATTCAACATGTGAATATAATAATTTTCAACTTCTTGTCGAGACGGGTACGTCGGTCCCTGACTTGCCGAATCCAAGGAGTTGTTGACCAACAAAATCCTTTTCGGGTACGGTGGTATTGCAAAAGAAGGATAAATAGTGTGGAACGTAATCTGTGTATCCCTGCTGACGACACCAAATTGATTCTTCACATGAACATACATGATGTGTGTAGAAGCATATTGATTGGGCATATTTTCGCCTGCAATGAACGCATGCGGTGTCGGATCAAATGCCGACCATGGGATTGAATCCGGAGGCCACTGATCCCTATCCACTACCCATTGGTAGGCGTAGAACAAACTTCCCCCCGGGTTCGATGCAGAAAAATCAAATTCAATGCCCTTGAATGCATCCGATTTATGTGTCAGTATCAAGCTCGTGTCTTGTGAACGAGTGATATATGCCGTGGGTGCTTGGAGCTTTCCGGTAGTAAAAGAAATCTTGGCAGGTGCAACAGACAACGCACCAACATTGTCGATCGCTTCGATCGAAAAAGTGTGCAAATTAACAGAATCGACAGATTCAAAAACAAATGTTCCGCTTGTTGGATTTATATGAACCGGCGTCCTGTTGGAATCCCGTATCGACGTCCCGGGGATGATAGCAGAATCGGAATTGGAAGCAAACACCGGCACCCCCGCAATGAGGAGAGAGTCACCCCGTCGAAGATGCGCAAGTGATACCGTGTCCAATTGATCGTTCGTCAACGTTGCAAAATAATGATACACGGGAGGAATGAGCGCAACGTTCTGTGTAACGGCGATCAATGCATATTTTTGATCGACTAAAATATTTAAGAGAATCGTATACGGATGATAAATGTTCGGATTGGTGAAACCATTCAACGTCCACCGATATCTGTATCCGACAACAAATCCATCCGGATCGTTGGCCCACCATGATAAAGACAATTGCGGACCTGAAAGCGAATCCAGATATATCTTGCCACCTAACGAATCCGGCGGAACGTTTGAGAGGTAGATCAGAGGTTTCGCATTAGAGTAGAACGCTCCGGAGTTTTGTTTACATCCGCCGTCAATAAGGATTCCGACAAGAAGGAGGATTGAAAAAAAGAAAACTTTTTTTGGGAAGAAATATCCACGATGTAATATCATTCCGACAATTCCCGATACTAATGAATTTACTGAATAGTTATGGACGAAATGTAATATTTCGGTTTGAAATAATAATTAGAATACCCTTTCACTAAGGAAGAGTCTAAATCGAGTGTCAGGATAATCGTCGTCGATTTCGATTCTTGAACTTGAAAGGATTTTTTAAACGAAAGAAGAGAACTGACGTTCACCGGCACATTCACAGGAACGGACTGGCTATCGGGAGAATTGGCATTGAGAATCACAATCGTCCCCGGGATCACATTCAAATTGATGCCGGTATAATTCCCCACAGGTGCATATCCCTGTCCGAGCACAAGACTTGAATCCTCTGCCCGTACATCAAGAACATTATATGAAATAAACTCTCGTTGGAACGCTTGAAGGTCACTATAAATCGGGACAAAATATCCATTGGATTCTACAGCTTCAAGTGCCGCCTGCGGAGATTGTATATAGGGAAATGAAAGCAGGTAACCATTGAGATGAATAGGAGATTGAAAAGGGATATTGTGCGAAACCGTTTTAAGATTGACTGTAATTATTCCGGGCGACGGAGAGACATAATCATAGGGAGTACAGCGTAGATTAAATACCGTTACAATCAAGAATAGAAAAATTGCCCCAACAACCTGAAACTTTGCATTCCGCATACACTTAATTTAGGATTGATGAGATAAAACAAACATTTACATTTAGGTAATGGATTATAGCAAAAAAAATAACGACTGTCAAGAAAAAAAATGCCAAATTTAAGAATTTTCAAAAGAAAACTAAGAGTAATGAATCTATACCATGTCTCTTTTTTTGTGGTATGAGTCGCCTGATATATCAAAAATCGAAACAATCCGCAACAATTGATGCAATTTCAAAAGCCCCGGCGATTGAATGCACTATTTCGGGCGGTTATGGTTCGATTCTCTGTATAGAATATAAAATAAATTTGAAAATTTTTCTCACCTAATTTTTTTATCCCGTGGGTGTATTGTTTTCTTGTAAGCATGTAGATAAAATCGGAATCTACCATCGCATCAACAAATCAGGCGGTCTTCAATCTCAAAGAAACTCTTTTCTCCTCTTTACAAACCGTCATGATGTGAACGCCTCCGGGATTGCTATAACGATCGCCACGTGCATTCCCACGATAAGAAATTGCCCGGAATGAGCACACGGTGCCCATTCACTGCCCGTGTTGCACCGGTAATTTTATCGAACCAGAAACCTCCCGGAAGCTTGTCGGGCATTTCAACATTGTAAAACAACGGCATTGTTTTCTCATCAAAACCTTCCCGTGTAAACTTCGTGCGCCAGTTTTTTGCGTCGACTGGTTCGAGCGAAACTGAAACACGTCCCCATTTCGTCGGTGAATACGTGAGCGAGATCGGCTTGGCTGACTGCATTTCCGGCAAACCGATACCTTCAAACAAACGGAGATTTTTTTCATCCTCTAACACCAACATGTGCCTCAGATAGCGGATACATTCCGCACTCGCCCAGTTATGAGGCATATCACCGATGTATCGTTTCACGGGAACATCCAGAAGCGATTGCTCCTCTCGCCATGCGAACAAAGGCGATGCATGATTGAGATATGCGATGAATGTTTTGCGCGCAAGATCGGACATCCCTTTCCATAAATACATCTGCGCGACGATGGCGCCGTTGTAGGGCCAAACACCATGATCGGACAACCATCCGGTCTCAATCGGGAGATCCTCCGTTGTTGTTACCGCTTTCATCAGGTCAACATTGCAGCCGACAAAAGGATCATCGGGTATAAAAAGAAGGCCGGGATAACATGCTTGCGTAAGATAGATTTGTGCCGCCTGAATGCGAGGTAGTTTTCGTTCATCTTTTTCCGCCCATTGGGGATCATCTTTCATCAACATCGGCAAATAAGAAAATCCTTTGGGGTGTTTTCGTCGTTCTTGCTTGCCAGCCTCATAAAATGCCTGTCGCAATTCACCGTAAAATTTATTCAACGCAGGCATACGTTCCAGCTTGAACTGCTTTGCAACATTGGTTATTTTATTGAGGGCGATTAAAGCCCATATCGTATTCGTAAACTCCGAGCGCACACCGTCGATGCCGCTGTCGCCAAATCCCTGGGGCAGTAAACCGTATTTTCCGTTCGCGGTATTCGTATTCATCGCGTCGTCACGCAATTGTCGTAAATAATCTATTGCTTTGAATGCATCCGGATACAACTCATTGAAGTATTCCCAATTTTGCGACAGCTCTGCCTGACGAATCAATGTATACACGGCAACAGCCGTATCTTTATAATGCTTCTCACCGGCGGCACCGATAATCGCACCGTTATCCGACTGGCGATCCCAAATGGATTCAAGTCCCTCCTGCGCTTCTTTATCATATCCAAGATATCGTGCGGCTTCCAGCAACGAAAAACCGTCCACCATCCATAAACCGCGGTAGCATGTCGGTCCGACTTGAAATATCTTCTTCCCATTTTTGATTTCACGCGATTCGACAATATTTCTTGAACAGGCAACCAGGAAATCGTTGGAAGCTCCGTTCAATTTCCATACAACTTTTCCGTCGGTCGGTTTCCATTCCTGCCAGAACGTTCGTACGTTCTCAAGAAGTTTGTCCGTGTCATCGACATTATATTTGATCTTATCTTTGACCTGCTTTTCCTGCGGAAATCGCAGCAGGAACCGTAACGGTTTTTCTTTTTTTGCTTTATCGGTTTTAAGCTGATAAGTATGAACATCGTTTCCTTCGATGGATTGTACCGGGGAGCTGACCGAAAAAAAGACAGCCGGAGCGGCACCGGCGATCTGGACCGTGCTCGTATCATCATTCGAAAAGAATGTAAATTTTTCTTTCGATGCGATAGAGATTTCCGGAGTGACCTCCAGTTCATCTTTGATTTTGGAAAATATTTCTACCAATAA
>Ga0265322_10000329_pt1 | contig 19970 bp, 18 predicted proteins | sample 41222metaG_FD_193584 | JGI IMG/M metagenome (GOLD analysis project Ga0265322, IMG submission 193584) | Rhizosphere microbial communities from Carex aquatilis grown in University of Washington, Seatle, WA, United States - 4-12-22 metaG | ecosystem: Host-associated > Plants > Roots > Rhizosphere...
AATTCTCCGACAGCAAATCTGCATGCGCGACAAAATTATTCTTCAATCGAAATGCGGTATCAGGATGAAGGACGATCCTCTCACGGGAAACCCGTTCCGGTATGATTTCAGCCATGAACATATTGTCCGGTCGGTGGAAGGAAGTTTACGTCGTTTACAAACCGACCATCTCGACATCCTTTTGTTACACCGGCCCGACCCACTGGTAGAGCCGGAAGAAGTCGCGAAAGCATTTCAGGAATTGCAGAAATCCGGGAAAGTCCGATATTTCGGCGTCAGCAACCATACGGCACAGCAAATTGCTTTACTTCAGAGCGTCATCGACCAACGAATCGTCATTAATCAGGTCGAACTCAATCTTCTCCACTCTTCGTTGATTACTGAAGGCGTTGTCGCGAATACAAACGACGTTCACTACACGGCATCAGCGGGAACGTTGGATTATTGCCGTCTCCAAAAGATTATGATTCAGGCATGGTCTCCACTTGCGAAGGGAGTGCTTTCTCATCCTCCTCACGATGCCGATGAGTGCATCCGGCATACGAATGCACTCGTGACAAAACTTGCATCGGACAAGAACACTACGAATGAGGCAATTCTTCTGGCATGGCTATTGCGGCATCCCGCACAAATCCAACCGATCATCGGAACAACGAATCCCGAGCGCATTGTATCAAGCTCACCCGCACCAGACATTCATCTGACACGGGAAGAATGGTATGCGCTCTTCACGGCGGCAAGAGGAAAACAGATACCATAGTCCCGCAAACCACTAGAATAATCCGTCAACCGAAAGATATCGTTCTCCCGTATCGTAACAAAATGTCAGCAAGCGACCTTTCGGCGGCAGGTCGGGAAGTTTTTTAGCAACTGCTGCCAGAGCTGCTCCTGTTGAAATTCCGACGAAGATTCCTTCTTCCCGTGCACATCGTTGAGCATACTCGAATGCCTCCTCTTTCGTAACCTGTACAACTCCATCGAGAACTTCCCTGTGTAAATTTTTAGGAATGAACCCTGCCCCGATCCCTTGGATCGGATGTGGGGAATGCTGCCCACCACTGATCACCGGAGACAAAGACGGTTCAACGGCATAAACCTTGAGCCGGGGAAATTGTTTCTTCAATATTTCACCGACACCGGTAATATGACCGCCGGTTCCGACACCCGTTACCAGCAAATCGAAACCGTCGGGGAAATCAATCAGCAGTTCCTTCGCCGTAGTATTTCGGTGAACTTCGATGTTGGCTTCGTTTTCAAACTGTTGGGGAATCCAGGAATTGGGAGTCGATGCTGCAAGTTCATTAGCACGCTGGATAGCGCCATTCATTCCCTTTTCTCTTGGCGTCAGTTCAAGTTTGGCGCCATATGCCGCCATGATACGTCGACGTTCAATGGACATCGATTCCGGCATAACAAGAATCAGCCGGTAATTCTTAACTGCCGAGACCATTGCCAATCCGATCCCTGTATTTCCGGACGTCGGTTCGATAATGACACTATCCGGTTTCAGGATGCCGCGCCGTTCTGCATCTTCGATCATCGAGAGAGCAATCCGATCTTTGATACTGCCGCCGGGATTTGCCCGCTCCAGCTTCATCCAGACTTCTTTCATACCGAACAACTTCCGGAGGCGCACATGCGGTGTGTTTCCAATGGTTTCGAGTATGCTGATTGCTTTCATGTTTATCCCCTATAATGATTAAATGACGTAATTAAGAACACCTTCGAGACCTTCTTTACTCTGGACGATCGCCTTCTGTTCCTGGGAAACAACAGAATATTCCGGCACACTATGGGTCAGCCAAACATTTCCACCGATGATGCTGTGATGACCGACGACGGTTTTCCCACCGAGGATGACTGCCTGGGCATAGATGACAACATCGTGTTCAATCGTCGGATGTCTTTTCGACTTGGCAATCTTCTTATCGACACTCAGTGCACCGAGCGTTACCCCCTGGTACATTTTCACATTGTCGCCGATAACCGCTGACTCACCAATAACGATGCCGCTGCCGTGATCAATTGCAAACGACGTTCCGATTTGTGCACCAGGATGAATATCGATCCCGGTTTTTCCGTGTCCGTATTCCGTTAATAGGCGCGGGAAAATGGGAACATGCAGGCGGTAAAATTCATGTGCAAGACGGTAAATAGCAATGGCACGAAAGCCGGGATACGCAAGAATGACTTCGTCGACACTTTCAGCTGCGGGGTCCCCACTATTGATTGCTTCCGCGTCGAGACGGAGTTTGTGATACACTTCCGGCAGAAGGGACATGAACTCACCCGCAACATTTTGTATATCGAACCGAGAATCACCCGACAGCGATGTAAGCAGGATCTTCAAGTCATGTTCCAACAACACCAGTTGCCGTTCGATTTCGTCTGCGGTCCGATATTGCGATTTACAGAAATGCGGAAACAGAATACCCATCAGTGAATCAACGAAGAGTTCTGTTCCGCGTTGTAATTCCACTCCGAGGAAATGGCTTTCCCGATGTTCCTGGAGTTCCTCGGAAAATTGTTTCAATATCATTTTGCGATCATTGGATTTAACGTCCATCGTAGTTTTCCTCCGTCACGATCCGTCTAAAAATTCTCACCGTTAGAGTAAAGTATCGTCAGAAAAAATGCTGCCGGTTTATCTTTGAATCGGTCGCATTTTATGTAACTTCTGTTGAAAAAAGCAGGGAGAGTTACAGTGTAAAATAAAGCCCGAAGCAAGAAGCCCCGGGCTTTCTGTTGCGGCTACTGGGAGGGTTGCTTGTCTACGAAGCGCCAGTGCCTTTTCAGGAATATCAATCTTCCAGAATCATTCCTTCTACGTTATCGATCGAGGTCAATCCCTGTTTTGCCAAATTGATTGCAGACTGCCGAAGCGTCTGCATACCGTTCTGCAAAGCCAGTGCACGGATAGTATCTTCATCGACAAAATCTTTCGATTTAAGAATGATCCTGCGAATTTCTTTTGTCATCTGCAAAGCTTCAAAAATTCCTATTCGTCCCCGATAACCGCGGATACAATGAACGCAACCGACCGGTTTATAGAACTTCGTCGAATCAATATCTCGTTCTGCAAACCCGGAATCGATAAGAAAGTCATGATCGACAGTATCATCAATTGCCTTGCAGCGATCACAGAGCTTTCGAACGAGACGTTGTGCAACAATAATATTAATCGTATAGGCAAGAAGAAACGGCTCAATGCCCATATTATACAAACGGGTAATAGCGCCGATCGAATCGTTCGTATGCAGTGTCGAAAATATCAGATGCCCGGTGTTGGCAAGCTTGACGGCGATTTCGGCTGTCACTTTATCACGCATTTCACCGACCATGACGACGTCGGGATCGTGGCGCAATAATCCGCGCAGCGCGCCTTCGAAGTCGAGTTTGTGATTCAATTTTACCTGACGGCAACCTTCGATGAGATATTCGACAGGATCTTCGATGGTGATAATATTAATTCCCGGATCCATAATTGTTTGAAGGGCTGCAAGCTGGGACGTGGTTTTTCCGCTGCCTGTCGGTCCGGTGAAAATAATAATGCCCTGCGGTTTACGGATTGCTTTCAGAAATATTTCCTGAGTCGATGCAGGCATTTGCAACGATTCGATACCATTGGAAGCATCTGCACTTCTCAGGATACGAATAACGATGGATTCTACTTTACTACGAAGATCGCCGCTATAAATCGGCATTGTCGAGAACCGAAACCGTATCATTTTGTTATCAACCATACGCTGTGCGAAACCGTCCTGCGAAAGCATTTTTTCGAACCGGTCAAGATTTTTTGCACGGTCTTTGATAACGGTAAGAATTGCTTCGGAGCGAACGTCGGTAATCGCGCTCCACAGACTCAACCTGCCGTCGATACGAAAATGAAATTCTGTCCGATTTAATGATTTTGGAATGACATGAATATCGCTCGCACCGGTCCGAACACCATCAACCAACAATGCTTCGATGATATCATTCAGTCTTCCACGACCAATTTTATCTTCCAGTGAAGCTTCGATTTCCTTTTCGGTTTCATCCGGGTTGTATTGAGAAAACCCATCCTCAGTATCAACTCCCAATTGTTTCGCGCTTTGATCGAAAGCAAGCTGTCTCCACATTTCCTGCCACAGGTCGGTCGAGACATATTTGACTTCATATTTCGGAAATTTAAATGCGCGCGCAACGAGATGAACATCCGGATGAGTCGGATCGGGAGTGATCAGAACCAGTTTATCATAACCGTTGGTAAACAATTCAAACGGTAAAATCTTATGCCGGACAGCGCTGTCATAATACAGCGCCGGCAATGTTTCCAGCAACTGTTTTATAAATTGAAGTTTGTCTTTATTCCCGAAAGAAGACGTCGGGTCGATAGTTTCAAATGAATAATAGTGCGCAACGGTCCGTAAAATTTCATCCTTGTTGACGTTGAGGTCTTCCATCAAAATATCGATAATACGGCGCTTGTCGGATGTCTTCGCCTGAGTTTCCAACGCCTCATCCAATTGATCTTTCGTGACAATTCCACTTTCAACCAGGTATTGGTTAAGACGCACCGATTGAGGACGTTTGGAGTGTACACTTCGGTCTTCGCTGTTTGGTTGCGTTGAAAGCGGAAATGGTTTTAACGGAATGCTTTCCATGAGAACTTTTTCGCCCGAAGCCGGATTGCCATTTCCTTTCGGTTTAGAGTTCTCTTCTTCGTCCCACAATAAATGATCGAGATTTTCGCCTGAACCCTGATCCGGCTTTTTCTCAACGGAGTTGTTGTACGTCAGAAGAACATTTGGTTTCTTCTTGTTGTTGAAATCGTTTGTAGACATAGTGCCCTCGTTTAACAAATATGTAATTTAAGAACGATACAAAATGAATTTACGCTATAGTCTATGACAATTTGCTTACCTTTGAAATGACACACAACAACTCGTGTGATATACGACAAATACGCTTCTGCCCCCCAAATTAGGCTTCCCGCAATTTCACACATTTGACCGCTTTCTTGATATTAAGATAAGGACATCGCACACAAAAAGCGTTGAGGTAACGCACATTTTCATGGACGTTCATCTCAAGAAATGAATCGAATTGATTTTAGAGAAAGGTTGAAGAATAGCCCAAAAAAGCAGCCGGAATTTTTACTAAATGAGGAATCTTCTACAAGGGGAAAATTGAGGGTGCCAATTCTTTCCTTGAATGGGGAGAGTAGTTTTAAATCTAAAAATCCGCTATTGTTTAACGGCTTGTCGTTCCTTTTGTTTTTCGAATAGTTGAGCCGAAGATTCAATCAATTTCTGTGCTTCGTATGCCTGAAGATCCCGAATCGTATTATGGATGCGCTTCATGGCGCCGTCAATACGGTCAAGCCACCGGATAATTTCCGTATCGGATTCGAATTTCCGCCGGATTTCCTGCGTAGTAACGGAAATGATGGCAAGCGGATTGTTGACATTATCCTGAAGAAGCGATGTAATATCCTGAACAAGTCCGCTGTAAATCTGTTGGCGGTCAAGAACCCGCTCAATCTCGCGTCGTTGGCCCTCCTCTTTCTTGAAACTTTTCCGGACACGCTGCAACTGAATAAGTGCCGCCGCCGCAAGCCAAAGGAAGAACAACGAATCAAATTGAAGGAAATAATCGATGAACGACTTCTTTTCCCCTTCGTGATTGAAAAAATTCACCGTCGTAAACAGGTAGTATAGATATATCACAAGCGCCGCTATCAATACCGGATATGCTTCGATAAAATTCCATATCACTCGCCCAATCTTTCTGAATCGCTCTTTTACAGTCACGTTATATTCCTAAAAAAGGTTGAAAAATATTGATCCATCATGTTATATCACTCTGGTTTTAGCGATGATTTTTTCACAATCGCATTCCAATAAGCGCTGGTCACCGGCATCACCGAAAGCCGGGGCATGCAGACAAGCTCGAACGATGCAAATGTTTTGTCGCTTTTCAATTCTGCCAGCGTCACCGCTCGCTGTAAACGTCGTTTCACTTTTATATCAACAACAACTTGTTTGGGATCGTTACCCGAAGGATCGGGATACGCCGCTTTTATTACCTCGGCAATGCCGACAACTGCTTTTTCTTTACCGGTATGATAGATAAATGCGCAATCGTTCTTTTTGATGGCACGGAGATGCTTCAATGCAAGATTGTTCGATACGCCTTCCCACCGCGTCGTTCCTTCACTTTCCAGGTCGGCGAATGAATATGTTTCAGGTTCGGTTTTCAAAAGCCAGTATGCCATATTTTCGTTCAAGTCCGGTAATGAAAATTCGCAAAAAACGTTACCTGCAATCGGTCATAAAAAACATACAGAGAATACAAAAAGGAAATGAGATAAGCAAGGCGGGCAGGAAGTATATCACATTAAAATTTTCGTAGTGTGGTGTGAATATATTTGACAAGGATTTAGAAAAAATGCGATACTTTGGTGAGTATGTAATTATCACTAAAAGTGGATCAATGCATTAAGCGAGGCTTTTAATTTCATTGGCATTATTTTTAAGCTACGTTATTTTGCTTGTTAGGCATTCGTTGTGTTGCGGATTCAACATCGGTTGTCAGATCCCCTAGTTTGCCCAAAAGTGGAAAACTAACCACATGATCAACCACGAAGCCAATCCGAAATACCCGGTTAACTCCGTTTCCTTCACTCGCTGTGCTGCTTTACGTTGAAAATCGTATCCTCTTTCCATCTTGTCTCTAATGGTATCTGCGAGCAATGGTGCTGGTGTATAGGAAAACAAGATCACAAACGGAAACCATAGTGATTCAAACGCGTGTAATCGAAAAATGAAATATACTATGAAAGGTACCGAGTACAATGTTGCTGCAACCGTGAATAATGTAAACGCATGTGGGGAGACACCTTTTTGTATCGCAATCTTTCTCTGTTCTCTCATTTCTCGATGCACCATAAATGTTCGAAAGAGAACCGCAAACAGTATCAATATGATTATGAAATTACTCATCACCACTAAAGCTTCCAAGTATATGAAATCCTATTCCAACACAATGACGAATAACAATTGTAACGACGCAATATTGCGTTTTTATTTTCTTTGATATGCCCGCATTCATCATGCAAGTCAATCCCCCAAGTTTCCTGTGAGTATACCATTATTTTCAGAACAAATCAAGAATGAACGTGCGACTCACTTCGCGGGGACGAAGCCTTTCGAAGGTTTCCCGCCTTCGGCGGGATAAATTTCACCTTCGCAAGGTTCGTCCTGAGTCGCACATTGCGTTTGAATAATGCCTCTTTTTTCTTACCTTTTGTCTATACGATGAAAGCAAACGCACTGTCGAAGGAATTCCGGGATCTTGAACGAACAATTACTTCCTGTTCCCGGTGCCCGCGGCTGGTGCGGTGGCGTGAAGACGTTGCGCTGGAAAAAGTCGCACGGTTTAGGAATGAACAATATTGGGGAAAACCGGTCCCTCCATTCGGCGATCCGGATGCTCGGCTGTTAATTGTCGGACTGGCACCGGCGGCGCACGGCGCGAACAGAACCGGCAGAATGTTCACCGGCGACCGCAGCGGCGAATGGCTCTACCGCACATTGCACAAATTCGGCTTTGCAAACCGGCCGGCATCAATCTCCCGCACCGACGGTTTGAAACTGACGGATTCCTATATTACTGCCGCTGCACGGTGTGCGCCGCCGCAGAACAAGCTTCTGCCGAAGGAATTACAAAACTGCCGTCCGTTTTTATTGACGGAACTTCGGTTATTAAAAAATGTGTGCGTGATCGTCGGGCTCGGCAAAGTTGCCTGCGATGTCGTGTATGATGCGATGCGTGAAATGGAAATGACATCGCTGACAAAACGCCCGCCATTCGGTCATGGCTTGGAATGTACATTAAACGAACAACAAACACTGATTGCTTCGTTTCATCCGAGCCAGCAAAATACGTTCACCGGAAAACTGACGCAGCCGATGTTTGATGCGGTGTTTCAAAGAGCAAAAGAGATAATCAAAATTAAAAAATCAAAAGTAAAAAAATGACAAACGAATTTCAGAACAAAATATTTATCGTCACCGGTGCGTCAAGCGGCATCGGGAAAGCAACCGCGCTCACCGCAATCGAGCGCGGGGCAAAAGTTGCGTTTGTTGCGCGTCGACGGCAAGAGCTTACATCGATCACTTCGAATCTTACTCCATCGAACTTCGAGATTATCGCAGCCGACGTCACCAATGAACAAGACCGGCAGCAAATCATTTCACAAACTTTAAAACGATTCGGTGGCATCGATGTTCTGGTGAACGCCGCCGGCATTATCGGCAATGGCACGATCGAAAATACAACGCTCGAGCAATGGGATACGATGATGGATGTCAACCTCCGCTCGATCTTCCGGCTGACACAGCTTGCACTGCCTTCTATCATAGAACGAAAAGGAAATATCGTCAACCTTTCCAGCGTTACCGGCATCCGCTCGTTTCCGAATGTGCTTGCCTACTGCGTGAGTAAAGCGGGAGTTGATCAACTCACACATTGTGCGGCATTGGAATTGGGACCGAAAGGCGTTCGCATCAATGCCGTCGATCCGGGCGTTGTCGTCACCAATCTTCACCGCACCAGCGGAATGCAGGAAGACGCGTATACGAAATTTCTCGAACACAGTAAATCGACGCACCCGATCGGCCGCGTGGGAAAACCGGAAGATGTCGCGGAACTCATTTTATTTCTCGCTTCCGATCGTGCAGGATGGATTACGGGCGGAAGCTTCAGCATCGACGGCGGCAGGGCACAAACGTGTGCGCGATAGAAAAATTCAAAAATTTATAACAGAGGATGTTATGAAAAAGACCAAAACATTTTCGCTTGCAACGCGGGCAATTCACGGCAACCATCTTCATGCATTCAAAGGACCGGTAACAACGCCGATTTATCAGACAAGCACGTACCGTTTTGAAAATTCGAACGATGCCATCCGGTATGCCAAAGGCGATCCGAAAGTGCTCGTCTACACGCGCTACCACAATCCCACGACGAATGAGGTGGAAGACCGGATCGCGTTGATGGAAAACGGCGAGGCATGCATACTTTTTGCATCGGGCATGGCGGCAATTTCAACGGCAGCACTAGCGTTATGCAAACAGGGCGATGAAATCGTGAGTACACCGGCGCTGTATGGCGGCACATACCGATTTTTCCGCGACACGATTTCCGATTACGGCATCGGCGTACAATATCTCGATCCGAACGCGCTCGACGACCTTCTCTATCTCATCACACCGAAAACGAAGATCGTTTATTTTGAGACGCCGACGAATCCGACATTGCAAATTGTCGATATGGAAAAATTAGTCCGCATCACACGCAAGATGGAAAAAGAATTCCGCACGAAAATCACGATCATGATCGATAACACATTTGCAACGTGCCTTCATCAGAAGCCGTTTGAGTACGGCGTCGACCTGATTATGGAAAGCGCGACGAAATACTTGGGCGGTCATGCCGATATTCTTGCCGGTGTGTTGGTCGGGCCGACATCTCTCATCAAAAAAATAAAAGGCATAGCAAAACAATTCGGTGCGACGCCCGACCCGTTCATGTCGTTCCTGCTCGACCGGAGTTTGAAGACATTCGAGCTTCGCGTCAATCGACAATCGGAAAACGCTTTTGCGCTTGCCCGCGCGCTTGAACGGCATCCCAAAGTTAGTCGCGTATTATATCCCGGACTTCCGTCACATCCGCATTACAAGCTGGCAAAAAAACAAATGACCAGCTTCGGCGGGATGGTAACAATTGAAGTAAAAGGCGGAGTAAAATCAGCGGTCAGGGTTTGTGATTCACTGAAAGTTGCCATCAATGCGATGTCGCTTGGCGGTGTTGAAACGCTGGTGAGCATTCCGGTCTATTCGTCGCACATCAACATGAGCAGTGAAGAACTCCGCAAACATGGTGTTACGCCGGGAATGATCCGGATTTCGGTTGGCGTAGAGGGTGTTGAAGATTTGATTGAAGATTTCCGGCAGGCTTTACGGAAGATTTAAACAACCTTGCGAAAGTTTCCCGCGTTCAGCGGGGACCTTCGCAAGGATTGCAAACTAGTTATTTTTCGATCATATAAATTTCGCGCCGCCCCGACTGTATCAGCTCGTGATATCCTTTCATGATTTTCTGGAGCTTTTTGTCGCTCATCGATGAGCGCGACATCTCGGCGTATTCTTCAAGACTGTCAACTTCCATTTCAGAAACGACCGTCCAATACCGTTCCGCCGACACATCGGTCATGACCCGCGCCGATGCGACGCCCATCTTTTTCATTATTTTTGCAAGCTCAGTAAATTTTTCGACCATCGGCCGCACTTGCCCCGGCTTGCAGTACATGATATCACGTACCAGATACATAACTCCTCCTGAATATGATGAAGAACGAAAAACAGTGATTTATTGACCAAGAAAAATAACAATTTTCTTTTGACGAAGCAATAGCAGCTGGTTAAAAAATGCGCTACGGTTTTTCAAGGATGTGACGGAAGAGATTTGCATCCACATTTCCACCGCTGATAACCGCACAGGTTTTTTTTCCATGAAGATTCAACGCGTTTTTCATGACGGCGGCCGGAGCGACAGCGCCCGTCGGTTCCACTACAATCTTCATCCGTTCAAAGAAGAATTTCATCATCGGATAAATATCATCATCGGTAATCGTTATGACATCATCGACATATTTCATGATGATATCGAAATTTACAGTACCGACGGAAAGTGTCCGCATACCATCGGCAATTGTTTTGGCAGAAGTGATTTTGACGATCCGCTTTTCACGGAATGATTGATAACAATCGTTTGCCGGTTCCGTTTCCACGCCGATAACTTTGATGTTGGGGAAAAAATGTTTTGCGGCAACAGCACAACCGGAAATGAGTCCGCCGCCGCCGATCGGAACGAAAAGATAATCGAGAGATTTGAGTTCCTGTCCGATTTCGAGAGCAACGGTTCCTTGACCTGCAATCAGCGTTTCATCCTGATATGGATGGATGAGCGTGTATCCATGCTGTCGGATAAGCTGATCAGTTAATCGTTCGCGGTCGTCGGTTGAGTCTTCACAGAAAACGACTTCCGCTCCATAACCTTTTGTCGCTTCCACTTTCGAAACGACGGAATTGTGCGGCATCACCACGACTGCCTTGATGCCGAAGAGCTTACTTGCCAGTGCAACGCCTTGCGCGTGGTTACCGGATGAATGCGATATGACTCCGCGTTTCCGTTCCTGTTCGGATAATGAAGCAATCTTGTTATATGCACCGCGGAATTTAAATTCACCGATACGCTGAAAATTTTCCGCTTTGAAATAAACTTCATTCCCGGTCATTTCATTGAACGTCCGCGATGATAACAGCGGCGTTTTGTGAACGACAGGTTGAAGAACTTTGTATGCCCGCTCGATGTCGGGGAAACTTAACATGATATTATTTCCATTCTGGCGGACATCTCAATACAAAACCATCTGCCCTTTGTATAACTTCTGGAAAAACACTCTTAGCAAGATTGGCGCGTCCTATAGAAAAGTATCCATGTGCATGCTTAGCCAATTCGGCTGAATATCGTTGAGGAGGAAATGCAATTACAACTTTTTTAGTCGGGAAAAGATCTTTAACGGCAAGTATCGCTGCAGTAAGGTCAGCATCAGCAGACATAAGTAGCGCCGTATCAAAATTGTTTTGATAAGCATCAGTAAGAAGTTCTACCGCGATGTTTACATCAGATTTCTTCTCACTTTGAACCATTTCCTTATAACCACATTTTCTGCATTGACGTGGATTAGATTGGTACCTTCCATAAAAAATTCTAAAATCATCCAGCGTTTCCAATGCTTCAATGAAGGTTGATTGCCGTTTCCTCTTGTCTTGTGGATATGAAACCCTGCTCGTAAAATACTTCATAAGAATAAGGGATTGATCTATTTTAAGCAAGTTTTGGGAAAGAAGTTGTAAGTTGAGCCAGTAATAGCGTCTCCAATTAGAAGATTTAAGCCCGAAATAAAGATTAAACCCGTCAATATATGAAATGACTCGTTCGTTCATTTGAATGGCTATGTTAAACTTGATTTTTGATGAATCAGTATGTATATTTCCCTTGTAGTTTTACAGCACCAGCGTGAGTAACGTTGGTTCTACGGCTTCAGGAGAAATTCTGAAGCCGTTTCTTTTTATCATTCAATCGAAAGCACAACCTTTCCAATATTCTTCCGTTCTTCCACTCTTCGATGCGCATCGGCGGCTTGAGACAGCGGGAAAACGCTGTCAATGACAGGATGCAGTTTTCGTTTTGCAGCACCGCCTTCAAAAAATTTTAATACTTCAGGAAGTTCCGGTTTCCCGCCCATCCATGAGCCGTATATCGTGAGATGTCGAGAGTAGACATAACGGATATCGAGGTTTGCGGAGTATTGTGTCGTTGCACCGCATGTTACGAGTCGGCCGCCTTTCGCCATGATGGTGATGCTTTTTTCCAAAACTTCCCCGCCGATATGTTCGAACACAACATCCGCGCCTCGTTTGTCCGTCAAACGCTTTATTTCTTCGACAAAATCGTGTTCACGATAATTGATGAGATCGTCGGCTCCTAACGATTTTCCCCTGGCAAGTTTTTCGTTCGAACCTGCTGTTGTGATAACACGCGTGCCGAACATTTTCGCAATCTGAATTGCCGCAGAACCGACACCGCTTCCCGCTCCGTGAACGAGGACTGTTTCTCCCTGCTGAATCTTCGCAAGCGTCACGAGCATGTGCCACGCAGTCAGAAACACTAGCGGAATTGCCGCCGCTTCGGTAAATTCCAGGCCATCGGGAATAGGAAGAACATTTGCTTCAGGCAGTTTTACACCTTCAGCATACGTTCCATCCTCCCGAACGCCGAGGACGCGGTAGTCGCGGCAAAGATTGTCACGACCTTCAAGGCATTGTTTGCACTTCCCGCACGACAATCCCGGCGAAATCAAAACACGGTCATGAGGTTTGTACTTTTTCACAGCGCTTCCGACTTCGGCAATAATTCCTGCGCCATCGGAACCGGGAATATGCGGAAGAGGAATATTGCGCTCCCGCGCACCGCTTCGTACCCAAATATCAAGATGATTTAATGCGGCAGCTTTGAGATGAAGAAGAACTTCATTCGGTCCGATTGTCGGTGTGGGCGCTTCTTCATACCGAAGCACTTCGGGTCCGCCGAACGAATGAAGTCTGATGGCTTTCATAGATTATCGCTCCTGCGCGAGTTCCCAATGTTCCGGTGAACGCCAGATGCTGGAAAGAAGAAGTTCGCGCATAAAAATGAATTCTTTCGGAAGCTTATCGTACAATTTTGAAAATAATTCCTGCTGTGAAAGGATTTCATTCTTCCACTCATCGCTTTTTACAAACATGACGTTATTGAATTTGTCATGTGTGAATTCCTCCAATCCTTCCCACTGGAGATTCTCATAGCGCGGCATCCAGCCGAGCGGACTTTCGATGGCATATCCATGTCCGCGGGCCCGATCCACAATCCATTTCAGCACACGCATATTTTCACCGTAGCCGGGCCAGAGAAATTTTCCGTCTTCATCTTTCCGGAACCAGTTGACGCCAAAAATGCGCGGGGGATTGGGAAGGTTGCGTCCGAATTGCAGCCAGTGGTTGAAATAATCGGCCATGTGATAACCGCAGAATGGCAGCATTGCCATCGGATCGCGGCGAATTTTGCCGATTTCACCGGCAGCGGCGGCAGTCGTTTCCGATCCCATTGTTGCCGCCATATACACGCCGAAATTCCAATTTACCGATTGATAGACGAGCGGTACGACGTTGCTGCGGCGCCCGCCGAAAATAAGAGCGCTGATCGGAACCCCATTCGGGTTTTCCCAATCCGGGTCTATGATCGGATTCTGGTATGCGGGCGCGGTAAACCGCGCGTTAGGATGCGCTGCAAATCTTCCGGAAGAAGGAGTCCAATCATTTCCCTGCCAGTCGACGAGTTTTTCCGGTAACGTATCGGTCATCCCTTCCCACCACACATCGCCATCGGGCGTAAGAGCGACATTTGTGAAAATGGTATTTTTCTTGATACACTCCATTGCGTTCGGATTTGTTTTGTAGGACGTTCCCGGCGCAACACCGAAATATCCCGCCTCGGGATTGATGGCATAGAGCCGGCCATCGCTTCCGGGTTTGATCCATGCGATATCGTCACCGACTGTTGTGACTTTCCATCCCTTAAACGACTTCGGCGGAATGAGCATTGCGAAATTCGTTTTTCCACACGCGCTTGGAAATGCCGCCGCAACATACGTCTTCTCATTTTCGGGTGATTCAACGCCGAGAATCAGCATGTGTTCGGCAAGCCAACCTTCATCACGCGCCATGGTCGACGCAATCCGGAGAGCGAAACACTTTTTTCCCAATAACGCGTTTCCACCGTAACCGCTGCCGAAGGACCAGATACTGCGTTCATCCGGAAAATGCACAATGTATTTGTGATCTTTGTTGCAGGGCCAGGGAACATCTTTTTGTCCCGGTTGTAACGGCATGCCGACGGAGTGAAGGCAGGGTACAAATTCTCCATCTCCGAGGAAATCGAGAACTCTTTTCCCCATCCGCGTCATGATCTTCGTGCTGACAACGACATACGGTGAATCAGTTATCTGAATGCCAATATGTGCGAGGGGAGAAGTCAGCGGTCCCATACTGAACGGGATCACGTACATGGTTCTTCCACGCATCGATCCATCGAAAAGTTTCAATAAGGAAACTTTCATCTCGTGCGGATTGACCCAGTTATTGGTGGGGCCAGCATCTTCTTTTCGCAAACTGCAAATGAATGTTCGGTCTTCAACACGCGCCACATCTCCGGGATCGGAACGCGAAAGAAAACTGTTCGGTCGTTTTTGTTCGTTCAGTTTTATGAACGTTCCCGACGCGACAAGCTGGTTGCATAATGTACGGTATTCTTCATCCGATCCGTCGCACCAATGAACGTTATCGGGCTGACAAAGTCGCACTGTTTCTTCAACCCATTTCAGAAGTCGTTGATTCCGGATATTGCCTTGAGACATCATTCACTGTTTCCTTTTTCAAAAAGATGGTAAAAATGTACTTTTATAAAGAAATTTCTGTCAAGATACTGAAAAATCGAATGAGGCACAATCATTTTGATTTCAGAAGAATAGACACGTGACCTTGCTTCTCTCCGGGCATTTCGTTACTTTTTCATGTTTTGCAAATAGAAAGCGATCACCTCACGAACTTCAAGGAGCTTGCATGGCAATCAGTGAAGAGTTTGAAAAAGTCCGAAAAGGTTTTCACAGAACTTTTTGGGTGGCAAACACGATGGAACTGTTTGAGCGACTTGCGTATTACGGGCAAGCGGTTGTCCTCAGCATTTTTCTTCGTAATTCTTTGCACTTCACCGAAATTGAAACAGGAACACTTTCAGCAATTTTTGGCGGCCTGATTTATTTGTTTCCGATTTTTGCAGGAACGATCGTCGATAAATTCGGCTTTAAGAAAGCGTTCACGTTCGCTTTCTTCGTCCTGGCTATCGGATATTTTCTGATCGGTTCAACGGGGATGGCTGCGTTTCAATCGTTTTATGCCGGCATGCCTTTGTATAGTGTACTCGTTGTCATTCTGATTTTTACCGCATTCGGTGGTTCGTTTGTGAAGCCGTCGGTGCTCGGAACTGTCGCATTGACATCAACGCCGGAAACAAAATCGCTCGGTTACGCTATCTATTATTGGCTGGTCAATATCGGCGGGGCGGTTGGTCCGGTGATCGCTTATTTCGTTCGCGATAAATTCGGAATTGAATTCGTCTATGTTGTTTCGGCAATCAGTTGTGCAGCAATGCTCTTTGTGAATTTTTTCTTTTACAAAGAAGTGAAAGATGCTGCGGGTGAAGTAGTAGAATCAATTGGCACTAAGCTGTATAATCTGTTCGCTGTATTAGCAAACTTCAAATTTATGATTTTCCTCTTGATCTTCTCGCTCTACTGGATTATGTTCTGGGTGGGAGTGTTTATTATCGTGCCGTTTTATGTAACCGATTGGATATCAAAAACCGCGCCGTTCGAGATTATTGAATCTGCAGATGCATGGACAATCATCGCTCTGCAATTGATTGTCAACCGGTTAACAAAACGCCTGCCCCCGCGCACAGCAATTATCGTTGGCTTCGCCATGGCAAGCTTGGCATGGCTGGTGATCGGTTTACATCCAACAATATGGACAATCTTTGCCGGCTTGGCAGTGTTTTCTATCGGAGAAATGACGCAGGCGCCACGGTATTACGAGTACATTTCCGACCTTGCCCCAAAAGGACAGCAGGGACTTTTCCAGGGCTACGCATTTTTACCGGTAGCAATCGCATGGATTGTTGGCGGACCGTTTGGCGGCTGGCTCTACACCTGTTATGCAGATCCGAAGCATTCCAACTCCCCGAACGTGGTTTGGTATGTACTTTTCGGCGTCGGTGTGCTTGCTACAATATTGATGGCAGTGTACAATAGTGTGGTGGCAAAACAGGAAGCCAAAGCAGCGTAAAACGCTCATCTTTTTCCAACAATCCCGATTCTCACCGTACGAGAGTCGGGATTTTTTATTTTCAACCGCTTAAAAAAACTTCTTGACTTTGTCCTCATCTAAACTTAAATTTAGGTCAACCTAAATTTTTATTATGGCGAAGAACCAGTCCACAGAAGATTATATAAAGGGGATTTACAAACTCCGGAAAAACGGTAAAGGCGTATCGACGTCGGAATTGGCAAGGCATCTGAACATTTCCGACGCATCGGTTACCGACATGATCAAACGGCTCTCGGCAAGGAAATTGCTTCACTATGTCCCATATCGTGGTGTGGAATTAACGGAAGCCGGGAAAAAGCTTGCCGTGAAGATGATGCGTCGGCATCGGTTATGGGAAATGTTCCTGGTACAATTTCTCGGTTATTCATGGGATGAGGTACACGAAGAAGCCGAGCATCTTGAACATGTGACGTCGGATGAACTCGAACGCCGTCTCGATAAATTGTTAGCATATCCTAAAGTTGACCCCCACGGCGACCCGATCCCTTCTGCGAAGGGAGAAATGGACACGCACACATATTCAATGCTTGCTGAATTTGATAACGGTGATCATGCGGTCATTATACGCGTGAGTGATAATCCAACAATTCTCCAACATGCGACAAAACTTGGATTGACGCTGGGAACAAATATATTTATCAGAGAAAAAGTACAGTTCGACGGCTCAATGAAGGTGCGAGTTGGGAAAAAAGATCAGTTCATCAGCAAGCAACTCGCGGAAGCAATTTTTGTTAAAACCAGCAAGTAGAAATCCGGCATGCGCTTGAAGTCAAAAAATTCCGGCAACGTTAAATCTGAATCAGATACTCAGGACAATAGCTTCCAATCGAATTCATCCGGCGCGCCAAGCTTATCGCTCGAAGGGATGCACGGCTCGGTAAAGATCCCTCCTGACGATGCAGGGTTCTGGCGTCAGTGGCGGGCATTCGTTGGTCCCGCAGTATTGGTAAGCGTCGGTTATATGGACCCCGGCAACTGGGGTACGGATCTGGCGGGTGGCGCCCAATTCAAATACGGCCTCCTGTGGGTTGTAGCATTAGCAAGCATCATGGCAATCTTCCTTCAAGTGATAGCGGCACGATTAGGAATTGTCACGGGCAAGGACCTGGCTCAGTGTTTCCGCGACTGGTATCCGAAGTGGACCCGGATGCCCAACTGGTTGTTTAGCGAAATTGCAATCGGCGCATGCGATCTTGCAGAAGTTCTCGGAAGTGCGGTAGCGCTGAATCTTATGTTCCACATACCGTTACTTTGGGCAGTGATCATCACAGCGGGAGACGTACTGCTTTTGCTTGCTCTCCAGCGTTTCGGTATGCGAACCATTGAGGCAGTTGTATTATTACTCGTCGCAACGATGGGAGTGTGTTATTATATCGAGTTATTTGTCCTTCCGCAGCTACAACCGAGTTTTCTCGAAATGGGCCGTGCTATCATTACGCCCACCTTCCGGCAATATGGAATGATGTACATCGCAATCGGAATTATCGGAGCCACGGTAATGCCGCACAATCTTTTTCTGCACTCTGCTTTAGTGCAAAGCCGCCAACTGCGGAAGGATGATGCAACGATTCGTCGTGCAATCCGCTTCAACACGATCGATTCGACCGTAGCGTTGACGATCGCTTTCTTCGTTAACGCCGCGATACTTGTCCTCGCAGCATTAGTGTTCTTCGGTAAAGAAAGTGTTACCGTTGCCGGAGGCCATGTCGTTCAGTTCAACACGAACAGCGATTGGATTCGTATCGCCTATTTAACTTTGGCACCGCTTCTGGGTACAGGAATTGCGAGTACTCTCTTTGCAATCGCGTTGCTTGCAAGCGGTCAGAGCAGCACCATCACCGGAACTCTTGCCGGCCAGGTTGTGATGGAGGGTTTCATGCGCTGGCGTATCTCGCCGGCACTCCGCCGGTTGATAACAAGGATGCTTGCCATCCTGCCGGCAATATTGGTAATCGGTCTCCGCGGCGATAGTAGTGTGAATGATCTTCTCACGCTCAGCCAGGTCATTTTAGCTCTTCAGTTGCCGTTTGCAATGTTCCCATTGCTGCATTTTGCAAGTTCACGCAAACGTATGGGAGACTGGAAATTGAAACCATTCCTTCTCGTCGCCGGCTGGTCGAGCGCATTACTCATTACAGCAATGGATTTTTATGCACTTCCGGATTCTATTCTTCAGGCATGGAAGATCATCGCTGGACAGTGATACGTATTGTAAGAAAGGAAAACCATGTACGAAAAAATATTAGTCACGCTCGATGCAACACCCACCGACAGGGCCATCATTCAGCATATACAATTGCTTGCAAAAACTCTGGGAAGCAGAGTCGTTTTACTGCACGTCGCGGACGGGTGGGCTGCCCGCACATTTGCCGAAAATGCCATCAGTGCTGAAATTCAAGAAGATGAAGCGTATCTGAAAAAAATATGTGATGAATTTCTGGCTGCTGAGATCCCGACAGAGGCGGAGCTTGCATACGGCGAACCGGTGAAGGAAATTATCAGGTGGGTCGAAGAGAACCACTGCGATCTCGTGGCGATGAGCATGCATGGACACCGTTTCATAGCCGATTTCTTTTTGGGAACAACTGTGACAAAGGTCCGCCACCGCCTGAGTGTCCCGTTGCTCTTAATTAAGGCAAGATAATTTCATCAACGTTTCTTGGATGGAATGCTGTCGCGGTAAAGTTTGTTGCATCGGCATGAAAGACATTTTCTTCAGCACATCCATTTCCGGAATCCGCCACAAACTTTCCATACCGGTACTGATCGTTCGATACGAACGCATGAATTTTGCAAATGTCCGTTCCTCAGCGAACGAAGAACAAGTATATCGCCATATCAAAACATTGTATTCATACATTCAACAGAAAAGGATTGTTAGAGGCAGGATGCTATCAAGCAGAAAAATCATTTCGGAAGAATTTTAACGACCGAAACTTATTCAACCCGGATCAAAAAGGATTGCTCCACAGGCAGGGCTCGAACCTGCAACCCTCCGGTTAACAGCCGGATGCTCTACCATTGAGCTACTGTGGAATGACAAAAATTCTCTTGGAGAAACGGATAAACGAGAGGATTTTTCCAAAGAATAGGTAAATATAGCTAATTTGCTCCCCAAAGTCAATGATTTCCATCCTTGACTAATCTTCCCGATTTGACTATATTTAATTGAGAAAGTTTGAATATATTTTGAAAATATAGGTAGCAAACGTCAGTTTGTATTAACGAAAAGGAAAAGTATGGAAGGAAATTTTTCTAACCGGGTACAAGATGTCATTCGGCTGAGCCGCGAAGAAGCTCTCCGTCTCGGTCACGATTATATCGGCACAGAACATCTGCTTCTCGGTGTCATCCGTGAAGGCGAAGGCATTGCCGTAA